>Ga0116231_10003181_pt1 | contig 34337 bp, 23 predicted proteins | sample S1TSphgellanicum_2_FD_89695 | JGI IMG/M metagenome (GOLD analysis project Ga0116231, IMG submission 89695) | Host-associated microbial communities from peat moss isolated from Minnesota, USA - S1T2_Fd - Sphagnum magellanicum MG | ecosystem: Host-associated > Plants > Peat moss > Unclassified...
CCAATATCTCAATGACTGCGAAGCTGGGGGTTATCAATAGTCAATTTTACAGATTCTTGAGACTTTGTAGTTGTAAGAAGTTTTTTGTCTTCCAGATGGTCAGTCTTATTGTCTTTCTGAAGGGAAAAGGCTACCCTTTAAAAGTTCTTCTAAAGAGAACTAGAGGGTTGGTTCTTAAAGTAAGATTCCTGTTTGGAATTTCCGCTTTTGGCATTTTCAGAATGATTTTGCTTCGGGTCATGTAAGTGGGGAGCTTCCTGTAAACCCACTTGTTCTTAGTCTTTCCCTGTTCTTTTCCCTTTCTGTCTTTCTTTGTTTCTTTATCTGGTCTTTGTTGTGGGGTCTGTTGCTAGCCAGTAGTATGGCTGAGTCTTCCCGTTGCTTCCGGAATTGCAGCAGAAACTCAGTTCACAGGACAGTGCTTGTCACCGGCTTTTACCCACTGTAGGGAGCTGATGAAGTCAGTGGGGAAGTTGTGATAGTTAAGTCACAATCATACATACTACTGTTGATGGTCCCTGAACAGGTGTGAGATTGGCACTTTTGTTCATACTGGTGTGTGTTTTTTTGTTTTCTGTTTTGTTTTTTGTCTCCCCTTGTTTGGTTCTTTCTGTGGCTTCCTGAGGAAGTGTTAGCCTTGCTGTTTCTTCTTCATTGTGAGAATGGAGATTTCTCTATTCTTATGAAAGATATATATTCTTCCTTTCTGGTCTTTTGTGGGGCACCACCTAGGATTTTGAGGTTCAGTTTTGATCCAGATGTTGGATCATGACATGTGTTGTAGAGCTGGAGATTTTGTTGGCTGGAAACATATGCAGCCTCTTCAACATCTTCAGTCCAACACTCACAAGGGACAATAGTTTGCTCTTGATGGACTGGCTCAGGTGGTCCCATCGCAGGTCCTTTCTGCAAGATTGACAATGTGATTTTGCACCTTTTCCTGACACCTGCACAATTCTTTTGATGCTAAAATGACTGGGCAGCTGCCATAGAATAGTTCGATCATCATGTAAAGGGTTTTTTTGAGAGCACATCTGGAAGATTCTAAAAGATTGCTCATAAAGGTTAGTCAGATGACTTGTGTCAGCCTTGCACAAGGCTAGTCATGATGGCGATAGCCTTTCACTTTGCAAGTGCCATCCACAAGGTTATGACTATAGTCATTCTTATGATGTGTCCTTCATGTTTCCTTTGCTGGAACTGAAGGTTACCCTCACAAGTTTGTTGCAGCTTCAACAAATGATACTTTTGACTTTTTTTATTAGCTATGTCTTCTGAGTGACTTTTTTGGGCTGTTTATTATATACAACACCCACCATTGTGAGCTGATCGCTGTCATTCAAGTTCCAGCTCCATTCTGTCTTGTGGTCTTGTTATCTCCTCTGTTTAGGGTGGGGTTTCATCTTTTGCATTCTTGCTGATTTGTTGTCAGCTCTGAAATATCCATAACCTTATTATACAGTGATCTCTCGGTTCTTTCCAGGTTGACTTAAATCATAAGTATGGAGAAATTTATCCATAAAAGTCCTGACAATATATATGTGTGCACATGAGTGCTAAAAAATTCTCAATACTTATATTTATAATATTGCTGGGACTTGTACACTAACACATATGCACACGCACACACACATGTTACTGGAACTGACAGAATGGTTACCTTTGTAGTGTTATGGAGGAGTTTTCTCTGCAATCTCATAGATATGTACATAAATGCCTCAAATACGTGTCAGATCTGGTTGTGACTAGGAGTAAGGATCTCCATTACCAAGAGAATCAGTGTGTATTACGGTTTTTTTGGCTTAGGCTGGGTGGCAGCTCTCATTGCAGGTGGGTCATAATCTTTGCTTGTAATTTGGTGTTGTCTTGGCTTGCATTCATGGGCACAGAGACTGGTCTGTCTGCACAATGCTTTTTTTCTCCATCAGCAATTTTCTGCAGTTCTTGTGTCTTCCCTTCTTTGGTCATCCTTCTTTGTGCTCTCTGTTCAGTCACCTGATGTTTACCTCTTTAGATTTGACTATTGTTTGAAGCAGAGATGGCGCATGAGATTGGAGCTCCAGATGGGGTGTTCAGCAGGCAAAAGCAGTTTCAGGCTGTTCATAAGTTGACTCATTTGAAGGGTCCACATGACAGAGTGTCATCTGTCATCATACCTGGCATTCTGTTGGCAACCTGCGTCACTCTTGTGGTATGTCATCCCCATTGTCTTGTAGTAAATTTTGCACCTGCTGTGATTGTGTCCTTGTCTGTCCTAAATTGAGCATATTTGCAGAAATACACTCTACAGAAGATAGTGTTGGCCTCTGAATCTGATGTCTAGAGCCAAAAAGATTATGGCAGATAAGAATTCCAATTTGGTGCAGAAATTATCTTTCATATATCTGTGCTTGAACTGCAGGGACGAGGTATTTATCATTTGGCAACAGGAACAGGGTTGAAGGGGGGAGCTTGACATTAGAAGATGTAGCTTCAAATGTGAGGGAGGGAGAATGGAAGACCAGAAACCAGAATTTGTTTTCTGTGCATAACTATGACTTGAATTGTGCATCAATGTATTTTGATAAATGAGGTCGGAGCATTTACCAGGCGTCTCTGTCTAATGATTTGAATTATCCATTCTATGTACAGAAACAGTCTGGCTCTTAAATAAAATTACCCAACGATAACTCTGGCACATAAAGACTTTTTCAGTTGCTATGCACATTTTCAAGGTAGAAAGGAGGCCCTAAATATGGAGTTTGTATGAGCAGGAAAGTCCTTTTAACTGTTTGAACAACATTGGCAGTGATATTTGATAATTTGTTTGTTGTAGGTGAATGTTAATTAATGTTGATTAACTCTCAGGTGCCCTGACTGCACTTCATGAATCAAAGTTGGCTGTGAAAGCTTGTTGAAGTAAGATTCCACTTGAACACCATTGCATATTTTGTAATTGACAAATGAATCCCATTTCAATTTCTGTTGTATGCTTTATGCAATCCTATTGTTGGAACCAGACCCAACTTGCCTTGTGTTTTGTGATTTGGTCAAATTTTAACATGAAGTTCATTTCATTTTCCATTCTCTTTATACAATCCTGTTGTTGAAGCAAGACCTAAACTGAATTTATCCATGTTTCAGTGACATCAACAAATTTTAATTCAAAGATTGTTTGATTTGGTTTCCATAGTATGATATCACATGATCAAGATTGAAAAATGGCTTGGTAAAGCATTGTTTCTTTTGCATTCTGCTCACCAAGGTGGTAACGGCTTCTTTGCACCTGCCTAATCCTCCAAGGTCCAAGATGCAATCTGAATTGCTTTTCTGGGCTGAGCCCAGATTCCTGTGGAAATTCTTTTTCTGCTATTTCTGTCTCTCAGGTAGTTGGTCTTTTCCTAGGTGGCTGCATGTATCCAGCTATGGAACCCTTGTTTGATTTCCAATTTCACAGGAACAGGACAACCCCTTACCCCCTGGTGTGTTTTTACCTGGCCATATGGATTCTTTGGGCTGCATCCAGTCTTCTATGGTAAAATGAGAGGCTTGTCGTTTGCACATTGTGTGTGTGTGTCCAATTTCCTAATGACATTGAGAATGAAGACCTGGCTGTTTTTTATTAGTGTTACCTGGATGAAGTTCAGGCTGTAAATGGCATGAAACTATTATCAAACATGGATTTGAACTTCATATCTTCAATGAGCTTGACTGCCTATTTATCAGTGCTTCACCTTCACCGTCATCAGTTGTCTCTCTGTCCTTAAGCAATTAGGGAACACTTTGGATTGCAATTCTACAATGGGGAATCAGGATACCTGTATTTCAGCAAGTCTCCCATCAGGCTGCACTGAGACCTTTGATTTTAACTGCTCAGCATATCAAGTACTATCTGCATCCCCGTTATCAACTGCATTACATTCAAGCTCACTGACTGCATTTTACATCACATCCCGGTTGAGGGCCTATAGCTAAATGTGTTTTCAACACGCAAAAAAGCAATTCTCTAAGTACTACATCGTTGCTTGAGAAGGCTACAGTTCTGACTATATTATTAAATGCCAAAGTGTCCTAAATCATGTTGGCAGGATTTCTTTTAAACAGAGCTCTTCTCCCTTCCAGGAGTGTTCTAACAAGATTGTCAAGGTTTATTCCTTTCAGAGCTGGGCTGTCTCTATACAAAGAGTTATGTACTAGAGAATGTGTCCCTAGAAGGTGCCACCTAGGGCGCATTCTGCTTCCTAGTGAGCCTTTGGAGCAAATTAGGAGTACAACATGCTGTAGGGGTGCCTTCCTTGGTGTAATAATGGAATTTTGCTTGTGCTTTGTACTTATGTATAGACAAAAAAAATCCCCAGGCTATCTTGTTGTCACACTATGCACTCCCATTGCCCTTTCAAATTGCAGAATTTGCACTTGATAACAAAGTGGATACTCTGGAATACCAAATACTTCCAAGTAGGCAGAGGCAAGCCAAATCCTTTACCTGTTGTGCACATATTGATTTAGTAGATAGTCTTTTGTTGAATCATGTTCGGTAAGGGACGTGGTCAATTGGTAGTTGTTATATCTGGCTAGAAGAGCCCAAAGGCTAGAATGTGGCCAGTTTCTCATTTGAAGCCCAGGAATTCTAGGCCCAGTATTGTAATCAGTCTTGTTCTCATGGAAGCTTGGAATCGCTAAACTAGGAAATAAACTTAAGAGATATGTTGGTTGAATTTTGGCACTCACAGTAAAGGGTTGGATGCCAGAGTATCTCTGAACAACAAAAGTAGTTTGGATCTAATGCTGAATGGCAGATTCGGGGATCACAGTTCTGAAGGGTTGTGAGCGACTAGAATTTTGAGAAGTCTTACATCCATATAAATCTTGATATTAAGCAGTTCCTGCTTGAAATTCTATAAATGTTTTCTCTGAAAATTTTGCATCAAGCCATTATCCTGTATGAAGGATTGGGGAAATCCCTTGTGATGCACTGATGGGAGGGGTGGTGTCAAACTTGACATAATGTATGGGAGGATGGAGCACTGCATGGAGAGGCTTGGCACTAACTGCCAATTCTACTTGTAGACCCTGCTTTTATCACCAGGAAATGGACCATGGACATCAGCTGATTCTGCCAGATGTACTCCCACTACTGGATAGGCAGTGAGAGTGCACATGGCAGAAATCTTCCAGCCTCTTTCCTAGCACAGAAGGGGAAGGTGAGGCAATCTTACTGGGTCATTTGGGCATCTCTTTAGTATTTCCACTAGTCATTTCTTTGTGCATACCAAGTTTACACACATCAAAAGAAATAGACTCATGCTTTCTGCTATTCCACTTATCGCCAAATGGAATAGTTGTTCCAGTTTGGCAGCACAACCTGAATTGCTCCTCTGTTGATACTCTGGCTTCCCAAAATGAGGGTCTCAGGTAAGTATCAGGTGTCAAACAAGTCCAAGTTTGTTAGATTCTCCTTTGCCCAGGACAAGTTAAATGCTAATATGATACTTTTTCATCTGATGAGTTGCCTCAACTCTGTGATCCCATCTGAAGACATTGCTTTGCATTCTAATGAACTGTTCAAGGCACCCCATTCTGAAACAAAGTTTGCCCAAATATATTTGATCCCCATTGAGATTCCCACCCGAACAGAGTGATCCAAGTTCTGGAACTTAAAATTGCTGGCTGGCAGCTACCTGGAAACAAACTGAAAGGCATCCCAGTGCTGATCAGCATGAACCAAAAAAGTGTTAAGAGATTGGTTTCCTTCTACATAAAGAGTAACTCATCTAGAGCTTCCATCTACCTAACCAGTTACTTGTCCATAACTGAAAGAGAAGCAATTTCCACCACCAACCTGTTTTTGTTTCACCACTCCCTCCAGGATGTTGTGCGTTTTCCTTACAGATACCATCTCACACTTGTGTGAAAAACTGTTCATTCTATGAAGGAAACCTGAAGATTGTTGAAACTGTACTTCAACAGGTTGGTCAGATGGAAGATTGTGTTTCAAGTTTCAACCTACATACAGGGATGGGGCCAGAGTGAACAAGCACCCACCAGTGCACCATGCAGGATGGATGGTGTGTGGAAAGGAAAAAAAAAGTTTCCATTCTATTTTCTGACCCATTTAGTAACCATCCACATGCAGTTTATTCTAAGTTGTTTGAACGATTTAGAAAGTACTGGCATCTCATGAAATTACATCTAACCATCAAATCTAATTGTTCACCTTTTTGCTGGTTCTTTCACCACTGCAGTCTATGCATCCCTTCCAGGCTATTTAATTATCCTAACCTACTCTCTCATCATGTTATCTTTTCCTGCACCTAGATAAATCCTGTTGTATTTTGTCTAGCATTAGAAGCTTCACTTGTGTCCTTCAAATTTACTTCTTGTATTGCATCTTTGTAGGTACCATTGTGAACAACTGGGTACAACTATTTCAAATTTTCAAGCCTCAAGGCTTTCTTTCATGGCATTCACTTTAGCTGATGTATGAAAGATGCAACAAGTGAGGTGAGTTGCTTGACACAAAAGGTGCAGGAGAAACACAAATAACACACTCTCTGAGTACCCATAGTACAGGGGCAGCTTCAGCATGGCGTGTCTGCAATATAATTAATTAAGTTTGAAGATTCCACATCAAAAAAGAACATTCCAAAAAAATTCTCTATTTTCACAAAATTTTGTTCTTAAAAAAAAAGTACTTTTTGAAAATTTCAACATTTCTACAAATAATTTACCTTGGTGTTGAAGCCGCCAAGGTACTATGGTATACAAATCCATCAAGACTTAGACTCTCTGTAACCTAAACAATCCCAACAAATAAGAACATGACAATCTGTTCCTCACATCTTCGTAGCCTCTCCCTCTATCAAAGGAAACCCATTGCAAGCACAGACAATAACTTGAGTTACATTTATCTAATGAGTACTGATTCAAAACTATTTCAGAACACTATAATGGAACAAACTTGGTCTATTTGCTGACTTTCTTAAGAACATTTGGCCTATACACAGGAAAATTGTAGAGGATGTAGTGGTGAAGATATAGAGGTCAACTCAACTCCTCTAGATAATGTATGTTTCATAATATATGGTTAGATTTAATGGTTTCCATATTGGTCTGTGTTCACCTTTACTGAGTGTTGAGGTATTGTAGACTCAAGTGAATGCATAGCCCTCATCTAAGGCATGCCCCAACAGAGACAAGACAAAAGAGCCCGATATTCCACCACCCACCATAGTATCAAACTGCTTATCTGGACAACTTCCAATTAGTGTACTTGTTTTTGGCTTCCTGCAAACATGAGAGAAAAGCAGGCAATTGCTGATCCATTTGTTTCTAGTTAAGTATCTGCAGTTGCAGGATAAGAAAGCAAACACTGCACCCCAATATTGAAGAGACATTAGATTTTATGACTAGTCCAAACTTACCAACCAAAAGCTTTTACTGATGATCACTTGACTGCATACCAAGCTTAAAAAGCAAAGCTTGGGGGCTAAATCCAGTGTGAAACTAGTCTACAGAATCTCATCCCTCCCCTTCATCTCCTTTCCTTATCAAATCCCTGAATGACAGGTTCTGGAGCTGGTTCCTGTCTGGCTAGTCACAAAAACCAAGGGGAGAATGGCAATTCACACTGTTATTCACAAAATCAGTAACAAATGGTTTACTGGTTGCCTAATATTTCCGCATATTTGATTTCTATTAACCCTGTGCTCTGATTGCCCCTCTGATGTAGAGAGGATAATCAGAAAAGATCATTCTCAGACATCCCAAAATCCTAGAATGATCTGTTCCTGGTGATGGCAATTGGGCTTTGCACATCATGGATTCCATCAGTCCAGGTCAAGTAAGCAAATTTTGTGTCTCTTTCATGGGGACTGAGTTCTCCTTGCCATTTGACCTCCACATGCAGTGTGAAAGTTTGCTTCTCATGCAGGGCTGTGAAAACAAGGATTTCAGGCTCTACTGTAATTATAACACCCTCAGGAGAAAGTGTTGAGGAAGTGTAGGTAGAGTTTGGCAGACCCACATTTGTCACAGTCCTAATAAAGGTGGCAGATTGTGGAACTAGTGCAGTTGCCTCAAAGATAACTGAAAATGATGGATAGTTGAAGTTGTTTGGAAGGATTGCTGTTGATGGGCACACAACTGTCTCAATGTTAAGCACCTGTATTTGTTTTGGAGTATAGTTCAAGGCACACAAGAGATTCACATAATCTCTTGTGACAATATCATACACCAATCCTGGATCATTTGCCTTCTGTGGCTGTACAGCTCCAGCACCAAAATCAAATGGTGATGAAACATTGCCTGTAGCTTCATCATACAAGATACCTTTCCAATTGTCAAAACGACTTGCTGTGGTCATGAGTGCAGATTTGATCGCTGCTGGGCTCCAGTCTGGATGTGCTGCCCTTAACAGTGCACCGATCCCACTGATATGTGGGCATGACATGGATGTTCCTGAAATAAGGTTAAAGTTTACGCGTCTTGTGTCAAATGCCAATCCTGTTGGCCCTGCTGCACCAGTCCAAGCTGCAAGAATGTTGACTCCAGGCCCAACAACATCTGGCTTCAAAATCTGGGGTGTTTCTGAGTTTGGTCCTCTCGAAGAGAATGAAGCCACCACTGGAGCAGGCTTGACATTCAGCACAGTGCCTTCAAATTCTATTATAACCTTTGGATCTTTCGCTGTACGAATGTATGACAAAATCACCTTACCTCCATTATTGCCAACAGATGTTGCTGGTAGCACATGACTGTCTGCAATTAGACCTTCTCCATCAATCTCAGTGTTTGCAAGAATCATACCTGCACCTCCAGCTGCCAGGACAGCTGCTCCTTTTTCAACCCTTGCATTGGAACCACGCTCACACAACACTACTTTTCCGGACACAAGGTTAGGATCTAGTGATCCAACCAAACATACCCTAGCACTTTCTCTGGTATTAAGTCCACTGTCATCTTCTTTTCCTGCATCTGCAGAGTAGATGAGGGGCAGAGGCTCATTACCAATTCCTGGGCCACTGTAGAGTGAGACTCCATGAACTGTTGTTCCGTCATTGAGTAACACATTTGCAGGAAAAGCCCGATCTAAGGTGCTTGCTCCTACTGTCATAATCCATGGAGCAATGTTGGACACTGTGAAAGGTCCAGGACCCCTGTTTCCTGCAGAACATGAGACAAAAATCCCTCGCTTGCTTGCCCCAAATGACCCTATTGCTATTGAATCAATTGAGTATGGTACCACACCTCCACCAACAGAGAGTGAGATAATGTCGACTCCATCAGCAACCGCTCTATCAAATGCTGCAAGGATGTCAGAGTCATAGCAACCTAATTCCCAACATATTTTATACACTGCAATCCGTGCAAGGGGTGCCATTCCTCGTGCCGTTCCCTCTGCATATCCCAACAAGCTTGCATTTGCAACATCCCGGCCTCCTGCTGTGGAGCTTGTGTGTGTTCCATGGCCCTCTGAGTCTCTTGGAGACCTGTATTCCAAGCTCTCGTTCAATGGTCCTGTTGCAGCTTCATAGCCCTGGCAAAAAAACCTAGCACCAATGAGCTTCTTGTTGCAGGCAGAAGAGCTGAAGGCGGTCCCAGATTCACAGATTCCTCTCCAGCGTTCAGGTACTGGCCCCATGTCGTGATCACTGAAACTGGAGCTCTCCGGCCACACTCCTGTATCCAGAACGCCAATAATTACATCTTCTCCATAATCACTTTCAGGCCAGAGTCCATTTGTGGTGCTCAACCCTAAGAATTCGGGCGTCCGTGTGGTGTGCAGTTGTTTGACACCATCAGGGTACAAGCTCAAAACTCCCGGCATATTCTCCATATATGAAGCTTCTCGTGGTGTGAGCTTTGCGGAGAAGCCATGGAAAACAGTATCATACACATGCATGAGACCCTCAGGCCCCACTGCACTGACTCCCTCGAGAATCTGAGCCCCTTCCAATGCCTGCAGCTTGACTGACTCCAACACTGAGCTGTACCACGAGGTTTTCGATGCAAACAAGTTGGATGCTTCGTGATATCCCATCTGTACAATGTAAGTCCGGGAGCGGCTCGACTCCATGGTTAATGGCATCGCTGCAGCTCCCACAAAAATAATTGCAGCAAAACACAACCACCCAATATACCTCCCTGCCATCTCTACAGACCTAATCCTGCAGAGATAGCGATATCGAGAGAGAGAGAGAGAGACACACACACACACACACACACAAATACACGGAGGCTAGTGGGTTCTTGATGACTGCCAGTCAGGATACGAGTCTCGGCAAAAACAAGTAAAAGGAATTCTTCCGTCTACAAGCAGGTTATAGTACCCCTTAAATCCTGGACAACATTTGCGAGCTTCCCACTATAGAGACTGGCCCACTTGGTCGCCCGATTCCTTCCCCGAAGACTGGGAAGCCCTTTGGTTTCCCCACTTTTCTAAATCACAGTTTCACCTAGCGGACTTTCGATCAAAGCTCGGGAGACTGTTACGACTACCACCCACCCACCAGACTGCACGTGATGCGTGCGCATCGAAAACCCACACAAAACAAATGAGAATCTGAGCAGAGGAAGAAGAAAAGAGGGTTGGTCCTCAACTTACCAAATCAAGATAAAGTGCTGTCAAAAGCACTCTTCTCAGGAACGAATCAGAATACCCAAAAACAAAAAAAACAACACAGACACACGCAACTAATTCACCTTGTTCGCATATTTATGGGCTCCACTGCTACAAAGGCTCTCTCGTCGCGATCTTTTGTGTTCCAAGAAACGTTGCGTCAATGATTACGTCGCCCGCTAGCATTAATTTGTCATGATGATGATGATGATGTTGGAGAAACTCTTAGCATCAATCAAGGTGCAATAGCATCATCATCATTATCATGATGTTGGAGAAACTTTTAGCATCAATCAAGGTGCAATAGTAGCAATGCTTCGGTGCATTCCTTGCGAAAGCCCATGATGGTGGGGCCTCAATGTGTCATACCATCAAACTGTAGTTGGGCATGCATAGGGATGGAACATATTTGGCCAGATTCCATGTATGGCCTACTTGCAGCGTCAAACTAATAGAAAAGCTTTTGACACCAGCTGGAGCTGGCATGACTCCTGAGAACTTCTTCCTTACGCCATAAGGTACCCAAGGGTAAGCAGCCCCTTAACCAAACATTGACCCATGATCGAACAGGCCTATAGTTCACAAAGAGACTTGTGAACTCTGAACCAAGTGCAACACACCTACCACATTTCAATGCACACCCTATGGCTGAACAAACGGTTTTACAAACTTCCATTTGGCTTTTTTTTTTTTTTTTTTTCCTTGTTTTCCCCCCCACCATTTTCAACTTCCAACCAGTGATAAGGTAGGATGGCCTATGTTTTTACATAAAAGAGGATATGATTTTGACATTCATCTTGTTTGATAAGGGGCCCATGCGAGGCAGAGCCAAGGCGGCCCCTTATTTTGAGAATGCCCTCCCCGAAGGGCTTTATGGTTTATTTATTTATTTATTTCCAATCTTGTGATATAGCTGAGGTGGCAACATATATAAAGCTGATTTAGCCAAATTTGGATACTGGGCAAAAGGAAAAATTAAACATCCTTTTTTTTTTGGAGACCTACTGGAACACTGTATACAAATCTGACAATTTCTATGGATTTTTTTTTTTTTGGTGCAAATTCTGGATTTTTGGTGATTTTTTTAGGATTTAGGGTTTAGGTGATTTTTTTTCAGAGGAATCATTGAATTTGTGAAAGAAAAATTTGAAATGCTAAATTTTGGACCAGGTCTGATGGGCTTGCCAAGAAATAAAAATCAATTGGGTCAGGTTAGGTCCAGATACATTGACTGAGTTCATACCGTACTACGTACTTTCGTTCAAAGGGGGCTAATAAGTAAGTTTTTTGCTCTAAGAGCATCCCGATTCTCCACCTGCGCTCAGTATGTGACCCTGCAAATATATTTCTCACATCCAAGTTTAGTTACTTACTTTTTTACAACCCCACCCATGAAACTGATTGTAGGACTGCAAAAAGGTAAGAACCCTAATAGCAAACCACCTGTACCAATCATTATGACCGACCAATCAAAAACAAAGATCAGGAGTCAGATCATATTTATTACACTCTACTCTAGGAGGTGCAGAGCTTTGCAGCTCTGTCTAGCCTACCAGCCTCAGCTAACTGAGCAAATATGCAGGAGAAAAACCACTTTCCTGAGCCAAACCGGCAAAGGTTGATATTTCTTCATCAGATCTTAATGTGCAGGGTCACATCCTCAGCACCTGTGGGGATGCTAAGTAAGTTTTTTGGCAGCGCTGTAAAAGTACTGCGTACTTTCCATAGTGGGCACTGGGTTCTATGATAACTAGGCTTCAGTGCCTTATCATGTAATTTTATGCGTGTAAAGATTTTTCCTTATAAGATTGGTCCAAACAAACCCTCATAACTGAATGTTTCCTTTGCCCTTGCCCCCATCAATTTTTTAAAAATGTACATAAGACACCTTACAACCCAATTATTGCCATTCCTTTTGGTTCAATATTTACTCTTAAATTAGACAACAAATATATTATAACCCAACGCTGGCTTGGCCAAATGGTCCAAGAGTTTTCAAAACTGGACCTAAAACACCCTATAACCAAATGTTGGCATAATGTTTGATCAAAGAATATTTCTTAAAGTGGCCACTAATTTTTTTATGACCAAACACTGTCTTCACTTTTGCCTCGGATCTTTTTCCATAGATGGGTGAAAAACACCCTACAACCAAATATTTGGAAATTTAACCCTCCAAGTCCACCCATGATGCCTCTCAATTTTGTGTAATAAATTGTGACAATTTACACCCCATCACCAAACATACCACATGCAATTCTGGGACAATTATTATTTTCCCCCTTACACCCCACTCACACCTGTAACCAAACACAAAACCTTTCATTTTTGGTTGGATCTTCTCATTATTCTGAACATTATTATATTAATCTATCCATTCGACCATATGCTATTTTCAACTATTCTAGGTTATTCTATCTTATGTTATTTTCAATTAATTTAAGTTATTTCATATTATGTTATTTTATATTATTTAATCCTATGTGTTTTTTTAAATTATTTTATTTTATGTTATTATATCCTAAGTTATTATAAGTTATTTAAAATTATCCACTCTAGGCTATTCTAAGTTATTCTCAACCATTCCAAACCATTCCACACAAAGTTCATTTTGGTTGCTCAAGACTATTCAAGGTTATTGAAGGCTATCATAGTAGGATGAAAATACAATCCTTGAGCATTGCTGTACTCATGAAACAATGCCAAAAAAAATCGAAGGCAAATTATTCCTCCAACCTCGAAAGATAATATCGCTCATTAACTCTACTACAACTATATAAACGGTAATCAATTACTATTCCCTGTAAAAGGAAATGTTATAAGGAGGGTCTGTCCTCTGGGGATAGTCATACCATCTAGTCCTAACACTACTACTCTAGCTAGTGAAACCCATAGCAAAAGAATTAAACAAGATAATAAGAGAGGGGGTTGGAAGGTAAATTACCTTCCAAACCCTCTAATGTACCTCTAAGATAAATAATTCAAACTGATGGGTTTCACTAGCCACCAACACATGTTGTGTACCTTTTATAACACATATAGACCTTTGTAGTTACTACCTATCATTTATAATAACTTTTCTTTATGTGAATTTTAAATAGCAAATCTACTTCCTTGTTGATTCCATCTACTGATAGCTATCATTTTGTGTCTTATTTTAGAAACAACAACAAACAATAGATGTGATTAAATTAATCTTAACTCAAAACTAATACATAAGCACCACAAAACTTTATATAGTCTTAATATGAATTACACTTTCTCTCCCTCTATCATACTTTAAATAAAATAAAAAACACTAACAAAAAACTATGAAAATCCATCAACCATTTTTCATTACGAAAATAAGAATACATCTTATTTCCATACTCTTTTCATCTCTTTTCAATATCACATTAACCTCTTTTCCTCTAAAAAAAACTCTTTTCCCCTGCAAATCCAATCTACAGTCACATTGAATGATTCCCAAATACTTTTCTTATTGTTTTAATTTTTTCCTCGCAAGATCACACAAAGTCCATATCATCCCCATAAAAATAAGTCATTATCCTAACTAATTTTTTTTAGATACATTAAATAAATGATGTATTATTATTAACCATTCAACTAACTAACCCCATTCATTTCATCATTTTATAAATATCAATAAATATATAATTAGTAACCATTTAATTATTAAGATGTCCATAACACTAATTAGTCTAAAGTTTTTCACCTTTAACAACTATTTTACCCTACAATAAAACAACTTAAAACAACATAATATCTTTTAAAAAGTTGCAACATAATCATTTCAACGTAAATGTTCTCTTACCACATTTGAACTTAAAATGTTAACATTATGAATATGTGCACAAGAAATTTCAACAATTCTTCCAATTGCAACACATACATAATGTATGATCATGTATTGAAATTTGTTAAAAAGATCAACAATGGTAGATATTATAAAAAACACGAATATTTTTCAAATCTTTTGGGACAACTAGTGTGGACAAGACTTCAAAAAGTCATGAATGAAATTTGATTGCCCATCTTTTTTTTTATGACAAAGATAAGTACCTATACGAGGTATATTTGTTAACCTAGTACTAGGTTCAAACAACTTTGGTTAAGCTCTTGGTGTTTAGTCTTATTATTTTCCCATAAACCTTAAACCTCAACTGACATACATGCCACAAACTATCTCACCACCTTCCATATTCAACTATTTACTTACAAAAACAACCTTTAAATTTGATACTCTCTAACCACACCTCAATATTCAAATTTTTACTTACAAATCAAAACCCCGAACCATAGAGCATGTCCTCTAAACAATTGTATTTTTAAACCCTAGAGTGAGAGGGATTTTGAGCTTTTCTACTTAACTAGAGTATAGCGTGTGCAGTTAGAACTTAATCCCGGGTAGGGTTTGAGAATCAACGCCGACCCGTCTGTTCTCTTCTCTCTTCTCGGTCTTTATTTTTGTGTTCCGTGTTTCCCGCTTTGTCCTCTGCGTCTCGTATATCGTTCTTGCGATTCATCCTGCTGCGTGTAGGAGCAGGAGCTTGTAGTTTTCCTCTAAAGATTCCTTTTGATATAATTGAAGGGGTTTTTCGGTTTGTCTTTGGGTCCTGGGTGGTGTATGTTTGAGTTTGTGTCAAAGCTCGCGGAGATGTCTCTGCGGCCGAATGCCCGTGCGGAGGTTCGTAAGAAGGGGTACAAGCTGGCGGTCGATGCAGAAGAAGCTCGCAGGAAGAGGGAGGATAATCTGGTGGAGATCCGCAAGAATAAGAGGGATGAAAGCCTGCTGAAGAAGCGGAGAGAGGGATTACAGTCTCAGCATTTTTCTTCTTCCGTTCAAGTTGCTGACATCGAGAAGAAGGTAAATAGGTTCCCGTAGGAATGTGACATCTGATGTGGAGTTAGGGATCAGCAAAATTGTTGGTTGCTTTCGCCAACGTCTCCGGGCGCCTCTTACAATAGTTTCCTGGAACTCTTTCTATAGCTAAAAGTGCGTCTCTCGTTATTGCAGAGATGTCGCCACGGAAATGCATTTATTTCGAAATGTTGTATCTGCGTTAGTTTTCTCAGTCCTGTTGAGGGACCGCTTCTAATAACTCATAAAACATTTTGTCGCTCATCGTTTCTCTTCATTGTGGATGAATGTGTTTAGGGTACAGGTTTGGTTTTCCTGTACCTGCGTGAGGAACCCCTCGCATATATGGCCATCATGTCACGGTTTTGTTTGTCTGGATTTGTGACAGCAGCAGTTGGAGAGCGTCCCGGCTATGGTAGCAGGGGTGTACTCTGAGGATCCGGCCACACAATTAGAAGCCACGACTCAATTTCGGAAGCTACTTTCCATAGGTCTGATTGATTTCCTTGCTCTTTTGGTATGCTGATATAGCTGTCACAGGTTTTCAGATTGTGATGCATACATTGCTGTGCCATCTTGTGAATCTGCTGTGCAGAACGGAGCCCCCCAATTGAGGAGGTAATAGCTGCAGGTGTTGTGCCCCAATTTGTAGGTTTTCTTCTTCGAGCAGACTTCCCCCAGCTACAGGTGAACCTCAGCCTCATTCCTTGACACCAATGTGTGGTCAATCTGGAAATATCTTCTCTGATCTGGTCAATGCACATTTCATACATTGTAGTTGTATTTAACTGAAATTTATCTTTTTCTTTGATGCAGTTTGAGGCAGCATGGGCATTAACAAATATTGCATCAGGCACATCTGATCACACTCGTGTTGTCATCGATCATGGGGCAGTACCAATCTTTGTTCAACTGCTCAGTTCCCCCAGTGATGATGTCCGTGAGCAGGTATGGTACAGATCTGGGATGTTAGTCACTTGATGGAGTTTCATGGATTTGGCCTTCCTCTGGATTTCAGCTGTTTGCCTCTACATGACTGTGGATGTGGGCATGCTCTCTTTGTACACTAGACTGACTAGAGATTTATTGTCTAGTGACCTTAATTAAGGACTGGTATTCTTTGTCAGCGAGCTTTGACTCACATTTATGTGACCTGTTGCTGCAGGCTGTTTGGGCTCTGGGAAATGTTGCTGGTGACTCCCCAAAATGCAGGGATCTTGTACTTAGTCATGGTGCTCTGATACCTCTGCTGTCGCAGCTTACGGATACTGCCAAACTGTCTATGTTGAGGAATGCAACTTGGACTCTGTCCAACTTCTGCCGTGGCAAACCTCAGCCTCCATTTGAGCAGGTAATTCCCTCAAGGTTACTCAATGTTTGTAGTTTTGGTTGTTAGCTGTTAGCAAGTGGAATCATAGACAGCTCATTGCAGTTCAACCCTTTTGTTTTCTAAGACTTGCTTTCTTGCACAGTCAAAACCTGCACTCCCAGCATTGGAGCGCCTCATCCACTCAAGTGATGAGGAAGTTCTGACAGATGCGTGCTGGGCTCTCTCCTATCTCTCTGATGGGACTAATGACAAGATCCAGGCAGTAATTGAGGCTGGTGTTTGCCACCGTCTTGTGGAGCTGTTGCTGTAAGTCACTGAATAGCTCTAATTGGTTGGAGGTCTATGATCCATTGTTGTTGCATAGGATTCATGTTCCTTTTCCCTTAACATTGTTTGAGTCTCAGTGGGTTAAACAATGTGAACAATGTTTTAATTGTCAACAAGGTTCCAATAGTGCTGATCTCTTATGGTTATCATGAAGCTTTCAGATGTTATGGGAGCTTGAATTTTTCTGGTTGATTGATTTAGTTGTGTTGAGGGTACCTAGCAGCCATCCATCACCATCTGTGCTGATTCCTGCCTTACGAACAGTTGGCAACATTGTAACTGGAGATGATCTCCAGACACAGGTAATTTGGCATTCTCCACAGTCTTATGGTATATTTGAATGGGTTTTGTCAAAAGGAGTATCTTCTAGTTTAAATCAGGAGCAATTTCTCTTTGTTCTCTTATCAGGAGATACGACTAAACTTCTTTTACTGCTTTTTCAGTTCATTATTAACAACCAGGCACTTCCATGCCTCCTTGGTCTTCTTACTCACAACCACAAAAAGAGCATCAAGAAGGAAGCCTGTTGGACCATCTCCAATATTACTGCTGGAAATAAGGATCAAATTCAGGTTGGTTCTATATTCTTTAAACAATCCATGGTATGTTTATCCAATTGTGTGTGCAGTTCTGTGTTCTTCAAGGGGAATTTTGGATGTACTTCATAGAGGAGAGCTTAGTTTGTTGCAGTTATCTTGTATGCATGCCCAGGTTTTTCTTTTCCATCCTTTCTAGCTTCTTTCCTCTAAGCAGACTGTGCTTGTTGTCTTGTTCCAGGCAGTCATTGATGCCAACATTATCCCACCCCTGGTTTCTTTACTGGCAACAGCTGAGTTTGATATCAAGAAAGAAGCAGCATGGGCTATATCCAATGCCACATCTGGTGGCACACATGAACAGATCAAGTAGGTTTTGCACAACTTGGAAACTGTAGCATGGTTAGGGCAATGCATGGAAGCATTGGGAGAACATTGGGCTAGTTGCAGTATGCAATAATGAATTTGCCAGTGGGATTGAAATTGTTGTTGACTGAAGGAATGTCCCTGATAATTTATTGTCATTTCTATAGGTATCTTGTGAATCAGGGCTGCATCAAGCCACTCTGTGATCTGCTTACATGTCCTGATGCAAGGATTGCGACAGTTTCACTTGAGGGCTTGGAGAATATTTTGAAGGTAGGGGAGGCAGAGAAGGACCTTGGTAACAGCAATGGTATCAATCTGTATGCTCGATACATAGATGAAGCTGAGGGTTTGGAGAAGATTGAGAACCTGCAAACTCATGATAACAATGACATCTATGAGAAAGCTGTCAAAATTTTGGAGACCTACTGGCTGGAGGAGGATGAGGATCAAAATTTGGGTCCTGCAGGTGATGAATTGCAGAGTAGTTTTGCATTTGGGGGAAGTCAGTCTGCTGTTCCTTCTGGTGGTTTCAACTTTGGCTGAGAAGGTAATTTATCTTTGCATTTTCTGTCTTGTTGCTTAATTGGATCCCTCCCAGAAAACATTGAAGAATGGGTAACTTCTGAGGACAATGGTCAAATCATGATTAGTGAGCAGATAATTATGATGTGAACTGCTGTGATGCAGGAGTGGAGTAGACATTTTGTGTCTCATGGATGCAAAAATGCTTTCTGAAGATAGGGGTAAATATGGAGGCTGATTGCAAAAATCACTGTGACTTAATTCTTTGTCACTGCCATGAAGTCTACTGGTCCCTTGCACAAGTCTCTCAGGTTTGGCAACCTGAAAAGGCTTTTAATTTTCTGTCTAACAAAGCTACATTGTGTAATGCAATGGCACCTCCGGACTAGCAAGCTGTCCAGACATTGACTTCTTTCCTCATATCTGGTTTCTATGGATAAACCGTGTTGACTGGAGCTTTTATCGCACCATCCTTTCCTCTTCTGTAAGCTTCCATTGGTAGTGTACAGGTGAGGAGTCCTACCAATGGGACAGGTTGCCAGTCCGCATAATTAGCCTTAGTCACTAACAACTCACACAGCAGTGCTTGTGCATTTGCTGTTCATTTTTCTGCAGGGGGTGAGAAATTGGTTTTGTGCCCACTTCGGCTCCAAGTTGGCTGAGCTACACACAGGGGCACTGGATCAAGGAACTGAATCAATACAACTTTCTTATCTCCATTGCTGCTGTTTCCACCACTCTTTTTGTGTGGTAGGACAACTGGGCCAAAATACACTACTTGTGGGCCCCCAGGGTTTTGACCTCATTACCACTCCAGTTATGTGCCTGGAGGTAATGACTACCTTGTCTTCATGCACAAAAATGTGGCATGAGACTCTGGCCAAGTGCAGGTCCTGCAACTTTTGTTGGGCCTTGGTTCTTCCTAATTTGTATAGATAACAAACTTCAAAGCTAACTATCTAGCAGGTTTCTGAGAATGAATGAATCACTTTCATGATGACAATAATGGCTGTCATCATTGGATTCATCCACTTCTGATCCTTACTTTGGTGAGGACATATATTTGAGAGAAGTATAAGTTTTGTCAATGAATGTACTTGTCTCATTTTGCTTGCTAATCTGAGTTAAGATTGTGTCCACAGATACGCCCTTTGTATGGTTGAAGGTTTCTTTGCCTTAACCCTCAAATGATGGTCATCAATTGTTGTTGCAAGCCATTATGTGATGCATGCAATTGGGGACAAAATTAGAGATGCTGTTAACTGGGGTTTTTGTAGAAAATCTTTGAAGCTTGACATAGATTTTGGACTCACATACAAGAGAGACCATGAAGCATTATGTAGGTGAAACAAGTTTGAGAAGCTTTCTTTCCTCTTGGTGCAGACCAGATGTGGGTTGATAGGTACCATAAGAGTTAGGAATGGTAGTCAGAGAAAGAAAGCCTGGAGGTCACCTTTACACCTGATTTTCCCATGAAGCCATGGATGGTGGTGAGAATTCTGCATGAATGTCAGTGTCTGCATCAAGGCTGCTGCTATATGTGCAATATGTGGGAAGTGAGGTTACAAATCACTTGCAAAGTGGACCTGAGCTTCCTGCAATAGAGCTGTTTTGATGCTTTTCTTCTTCCATCTCACAATGACTGTCTAACTCCAGATGAGATGCCCACTGAAGAGACCTGGAAAAGACTACATACAAATTCAGAATAAAATGGGAACCAGATAGGTCACTGGCTCAATAAAAAATGGCCAGGGACAAGCTCTTTTCAGCTCATGTTGTAGTTCCAGTTTCTTGCAAAGCTCAGAGTATGAGATATATATCCTGCGAACTAGTAGGGTTACATCAGTTTATTTGACAAAAATTAACAACAATTTTGGGTATTGCTAACCAATATTGACAGCCACCATTGGTAACAAAATTTGAATAATCATGTCTTGTGGGATGAGATGATAAATCTGAATCATTGATTACTGATTGACTACTCACCATGATCTGTTCCATTGGATGGCTGAAAGTGCCCAGAATAAGAGCATTGCACCCTATGAAAAGGAAGAGGCCTCTCTTTACATATGAGGTTATCATCCTTAACACAAAGTGGGAAATAATTCTTGCATAAGGTGGCATGCTAAATGACTAAAAGAAAGAGCTACCACATCTTTCCAAAGTGTTGATAATGTGATGCCAAAGACAATGCATGTGATTCTCTTTGGACATCTCTTCATCTCTCTAATCTCAAAATACAACCATGAACTTTTGAGTTCACTCTTTGTTAAAAACTACAAAGCAAATCCAAATGAGTGAACACTTGATATCAAATAAGTTATGAGAATTAAAAGATCATTTGCAAGCAGTTAAGTAAATAGTTTCAAGGCTTCATACCCTAAAAGCATGTAGTACCACAACAGTTTCATGCCATTCAATGCATATTGCTCTATTTTTCTCTTTTGATTTGCTTTTGAAGTCCCCATTGTAGACACACGCTTTATCATCACAAAATTAATCACAAGAATCAAGCTACCATTTCAAAGACACAAGGTTTGACAGTAAAACAATCAATAGCAAGAATCAAACTGCTGTTGTATAATTTTGCATCTAAGTTTCCTGTTCAACACTGCAAAGACTCAAACAGATTTCTTAAAATTCACATATAGCCACAGAGTATCTACAAACACACAGAATTAATCCAGACTTGTCAAGCCAATCTCTCCTTGATTTATCTACTAAGAGTCACTGCATGTCTCAGCACAATGGTAGAGTGATCATAGTTGATTGGACATCTCACTTTGATTCAGCAAGAAAGATTCTGGATCTTATCCATGAGGCTTCATTATGGTACCAAAACAGTGCACCATCTAAGAAGAAACTATCTGCTGAGTGGAAAGTTGTTTCAGCAGGCTCATGCAAGACCCCACATTTTGATACTCAGATGATCAGGCTGATGCTGCAGGCTCCAGTAAAGTTAAAAAGATTAACACCTCTGGTGAGAGGAGCCATGAGGTCCAGAGTCCCAAACTGAATGCCAGTTGGTGATATGCTGAGCAGAGCATAGGGGTAAAAACTGGACACGCACAGCATGCAACAGTTCCATCTAGATGCTCACAACCTCAACAAACTCATTTCTCACCAAACACTGTTTGGCTTCGATTGCTCTCATGCTATAGCAATTGACATTTTCCACCACCGCTCCTCAAGCAGCTTTCTGACAAGCACATGCTCTGCTATCCCTGAAACTGGATCTAGTGCAGAATACAGCTGCAAGAGCTCTCCATGGACAAATCCATAACAGGATCAATATCCACTGTTGTTGAAGCTGAGGTGCACCAAAAGTGGTTATGACATCCTCATCAATGAAAAAGATTTTGACCTCCATTTCTTACTTTGTGGGCTGAGGCGCACTCCAGGATTATCTGGAGACACAAAAGCAGGAGAGGTAGGAGGCCTTCTCCACCCCATATCACTGCTACATTCCCTTGTTAACCGGCGTTTGAAGGAAAATTGCTTTCTAGAGAGAGACCTACTCTGAAAGAGACGCTCTCTTTGTGAGACATCAGAGGGTGAACGCCACTTTCCACCTGCATTCAGTATCTCCTTCTGCATTGAGGCCAGTTGTGCTCCATGAGGACCAACCTCTAGCCCAGAAATGTCATCTGTTGCCACTCCAATCCTTGATAGTTTGTTCCTAGAGGTTGTTGGAGCAAGAGAACCAGTCCCTCGTACTCCTACACCTCTTGAGGCAAGTGTCTCCAAGAGCTTGACCTTGGTTGCAGCTTTCTCAGCTAGCCCACACTGTGGGCAGGCAGGGTCTTGGAGAAAAGAGTCAGGGGAAACTTGCTCCAAGCAATCCGCATGGTAAACGTGGCCACAGACAAGAACTCCCACCACAGTGCAATCAGTGCTTCCCACCATGCGATGTGAACTCCAGGCTGGATGTTGACTCAGCAACCGGTTACACACACCACAGGTCTGTGACACATCATTTTCATATGCAGTTCAGAGAGACAAAAGCAGCAGGTGGAGGACTTGAGGAGGAAAGTGACTGCCATGATCATATTAACAGCAAAATTACAGTAAAAGAAACTGAGCTTGCTACCTCAGACTGGGAAGAGACATTGCCAAATTGGTTGTTTCCTGCCCTGATCCTTTCCATAGACAGGAACCCTGCAGCCTTCTCAACACTCTCAAAAGCTGACCCCCAACCAAAGTCGGATGGACTGCTCGCACTTGTCCAACGCAATCGCTCTTGGCATGACAATGCAACTGCTTCAGAAAAAGTCTGAACACATCAAAGCACACATGAGAATTGCCCACTGCACTTAGCATTTCCATCACTCCACAACTCATGGGCCTAGACCATACATCAGCATAGCCCACTGAACAGAGCATCTCCACTCATAGAACAACCCCTAGCCTGCAGAGATAGAATGCCAGCCACATATTGCTGCTGTGCCTTATATTTGTTGATAAAAGTGCAAGTGGGACTTGCAACACAGGTTTGGAGAGGACTCAGTCTGTGCTTGGCTGCAACAACAGGGGAATACCTGCTGGAGGACCTACTGATTGCTCCCCTGTTTGGGTACAAAATATCACACATTGTGACCAATAAACAGCCCTCTTGAACAGCAAAAAGAAGTAATCAAACAAACAACCAACAACATAATTCCTTGGCTCCAAAGTAAAGTTACAGTTTCATTGGGTAGTTAAACACTGCTCTCTTCTGATTGTGTTTACTTGATGTGGTCAAGCACTGGAGAGCAGATATCAAATTGCAAAACCAAACCAATGTTGAGACTAGAAATGTACATAGAAATGGTTCATGGATTCCCTGAATGTGAGCATCCCGTGGCCTAATTATCTACAAGAATACACACATATGCTTAAAATCTCAGATTTTGCATCTCATTAGAACACCATCCATATACTCCCATGTAGAATAGAAAATAAAGGTAAGGGTAAGCTGGCATGAATACTAACCTGCCTGGATGAAGATATGGTAAGGGTTGGGCTTGATGTTGGTACTGCAACCAAACACAAAAAAATATCCAATCAACTAGGTTTGCATACTGCATAGCTAGGACCAGCACTCATTTCAAACTTTACTAGGCACATTACTACAAGTTACTGCATTCTCAATACCATAAGCCTGTGCTGTCCACAATTTTGAGAGCAGGTGATAATTACAAAGAGCAATGTAAGCTTGATGTTTTGAGCCCAAGAAGAGTTTGGCAAGTTTAAGGTTTCAGGTCTTCTTGGGATTTTTGCTCATGAGAAAACACAATCAGATGCCAGGGGCTAATTCTGTTGGCCACTAGGAATCTTTACCGTTGACCTTGCTGAGTACCAAAAATCTAAGAATGTTATCATACCTGAAGGGGCATTGACAAAGTCGCTGATGCGATCACTTGAGAAAGCAAGAGGATTGCAGACATTTGTTCGGAAACTGTCAAAAGGACTGTCCCCCAGAGAGAAGAAGCTTTCAGAGTGCCTGCGGAGATGGCCGATCAACCTACCACTGCCTAGCCTACTCCCACTTCTGCTGCCTCTGCTACTTGAAGAAAGAGATCTTTGACGTAACTGAGATGCTTCAGAGGTTGTCACCAGATCCTCAGGCTGGGATTTGTTTTCCAACCAACTGCTTGAGGGAGTGGGTGAAAAGCCCCCATTGCTGCGCCACTGTGGCTCCTGTGCGGCCATTGACCAAGCATCATTGCTGACAGAAGACTCTTGTGGCCTTGCAGCCACACAGCAGAGAGACCCCATCTTGACTTTCTTGTGCTTCCTGTGACTGTGCAAACAAACCACGAACCCCAGTATCTCCGAGCTCACAGTATCTCTTAGCTCACACCTGAGAAGACAATACTGCAGTTGATAACATCTCTATCTGCCATCTGCCAGTTGACGATCCCAGAATACATGTCCAAGACTGTGTTATCTGTGATTCTGTTCACCTTTGTGAAAGTGTGGTTCCCATTTCCAATGTACAGAAAGTGGTCCCCATTTCTGAAGTATGGAAATTTTCATCCAGGCAGGATCAGCAATTGAACTCTTTCATGATCAGTTTTCGAAAACTGGTAATTCTGCCTGCACAAAAGCATGTAAGGCAGCTAAGAATCTTCGTGCGGTACTCCTTTGTTAGAACCCCATTAGAACTTTGAAATAATATGAAGGAGCAGCATTTAAACACAGAGAAGAGGCAGCTCTCCACTTCTGTTGCTAACATTGGAATTTGATGATGGCTCTGTCGACAAGACACCTGTGTAATTCCTGTGCAGCTGACTAATGTAAAGTACGGGCTAATCAGACCACTCTTTACAATGAAACCTACAAACTGCAGATTAGAATTTTAGTTGGTGAATCAGTATAGTTGACCTAACCATACAGCTCAAAGTAGAAGGCTTTGTGCAGGAGCCTTATGCAGGAGGTGAAATGAGGATGGGTATGTAATCATCAGATTGAGCATAGAACTACCAGAGTCCTAACTTGGATTGAGTCTTCCTAAGCTGAAGACTATTTGGAATATTTAGTGACATCAACAAAACAAAATTGTTGCTGATTTGTAGTTAACTATCATTAATCTGTTCACTCACAGTTCTGCTGTTTCTTGTCTCTGATATTTATAGTTAGGAAAATCAACACCATCCGCTTATTCAACTGATGTTTCGATTGCCAGAAATCATCAGACCCAAGAATATCCATGAGATTGCACAGAGAAATCAGAATAAAATACTGAAGTGTAACTGTTATGTCAGTTCCAGAAAAACCAAATGAAGACAACATGAATCAGTGCAGCCTTGAGAGTGCCACTCACAAAGTATCAGATAATCACCTTCATCATGGATGGCAGTGACTAGCTGCCATTACTCCCACTGACTTGTCAACTCCACCAACCATGGGTGTAGATACATATGCAAATGATCTGCTGAAAACTTTAGGAAGACAGATGTACAAAAACCTGCATCCTGAGTTTCGGTTGGATCTCCTGAAGCAACAAGAAGAGTCAGTTGTGATGTTGGCTAGCACTTAAGAGACATGGCTAGAGAAAAATCATATCCAAGCATTATAAGGGACTCTGTCTGTCAAGCTACTGCAAGCTAGAAGAACATGTGACATCTGCAGATCTTCCTTGTTCTTGTCCCACTTGGCAGTTAATTTTCAAGACCCTAAAGCAACAAGTGAAATGAAGGTATTTTCAGAAACAAGTCTGAGAAGCCTCCATTGAAGACTCCAAACTAAAATTTTGGGTAAATATGAAAGGAAAACTGTGGGAAGAAGAAATGAGAATACTCAAACTGAACAGAAATAGCTCCAAGTGAACTAGAAAAAAAATGAAGAAGCCTCCAAGGAAGGAGAATTGGCTGTGACCTGGCTTTTTGCCAGTAGAAGCAAGCACTGGGTCATACAGCCACACCCTGAAATTCTATATTCCACTTTATAAATGGAGTTGGAAAGAAGAGCCAAGAAGGAACTACTCTCAGAAGCAGGAAGCAGGAGGAAACCCCTCCCTGTGCATCTATTTCACCTTATCGACTCCTGTGTCCTTGTTTGAAGTGTACAGTTTTGTTCTAAAATGGATAAGTGGACTACGGCAGTGGTTGGGACAATTTTCTGTCAGGGATAGCCTCATAGCTCTAAGTCTCTCCACTTCTCCAACCATTCAAAGCAGTAAGCACAACATTGTAGGGCATCCACAAATACCTATCACAAATCTAGCACAGGCTTTAAACGCATGAGGCCCAATCATAAGACAATTGATTTCACATCTACTCCAAGGTGCTCCACAACAAGCAAGACTGTCAATCTTTGCCAACAACTTGGAACACATATTGGCAGCAACAGTAAGTATCTAGCTCCAGCTTCTTTTTCTTTTTCCTTCTTGGAGTGGATTTGCATCGAAAGGAACCGAACTCTATGTGGTCACCACCGAGCATTCCTTCATTACCCTCCCTCCCATTTGCCAAATTACAAACGACTCTCCGCCACACCTATATTCCAAAAAAGATACTGTCAGCAACAGCAAGAAGAGAAAGCGTACCAGAAAGTGGCAGGCCAGTGACAAGGAAAACGCGAGTAAAAACCTCCCCGGCGCAAACGGATGATCCCATGAGAGCAACAGAAGGAGGAGAGACGCAAGCAGCAGCAGCAGCGACATCAACGACAGACGCAACAGAAGAAGAAGAAGAAGAAACCGCCACGCCTCTCATCATCATCTGTTCCGTTCCATCACGCTACTACTATACTCATCATCATCATCATCGACGCGCCCGTGATTTCCTTGTTTCCCAATTTCGTTGGTTGTTGCTAATGCGAGCGAAACATGGAAAACAACCAATCTGAAAAAATAACACCAACAACCAGACTCTTTGCAGGTTCACAACAACAGTTCACACCAACAACACCAACAACAACAACCCACGACAAAAACAAAATCGAAATAAGAGCAACAACAAACAAACAAAACAAACAAACAAACAAAAAGCCGGGCGTATGATTTAGGGTTTGGTGTGTACCCGACGAGAAGGAGGAGCAGCAGCAATGATGCAGCGAAAGTAGGAATATGTAAACTACGTACCTATGGTCTTGTGTTTTGGTCTTTTGTTCGCTTGTTTTGAAGGAAGGAAAGAAAGAAGGGTCAGAAATTGGAAGGTGGACCGGGGGGAGAACAGTGCTTTGTTTTTTTGTGGGAATATAGGCTATATACCTACATATCTATATAATCCATTAATCCAGGAATCATGGCAAGAAATGATATATGCCATTAATAATTTTTATTTTTTTTAACTGCTTTATTTATTGTGTAAATGGCTCTACACTTTATGGCAGGTGCCAGCAAAATCATGAGAGATAATCAAACTGTGTGACTCATGGTGCATTCACACTTGATATTAAGTCAAAGTTAAGTGAAAATCTAGGTGGCATCTTAGGTGACATCTAATATTAAATTGGGCACAAGTTTAATGTTGTAAGTGAATGTTGCTTAACATAAAATTTTCATGATAACCAGATTTAAGTTTTAAATGGCGTGGCTAGCATGGTGTTAGGGGACTCAAAACTAGACTCCCTAACACCAAGTGTGAACACACCTTCAGTTACTTAGCCTGTGATTTGAATGTCAAATGAATTTGATTAAAACTAAATTAACCTTTTAACCTAAATAAAATAAAATAAATAATGATTTTTATTAAATAAAAAAATTAGTCTAGAGTCTAGAGAGTATTTTCTTTTGTGTGTGTTTTTATTGTTCAAACAACAATCATAGGTAGATGGTAGTTGACTTCTCATGTGACTTCAATCTCACCATTTTTGTATCCAGGCTTTTTAGGTAACTGATTTAAACCTGCCAAACTTTATTGCAATAGAAATGCTATGAGAAGTACCATGATAGCCTAAGGTCAGTTTCCACATTGACAAAATGAATAATTTTTTTTTTCAAAAAATGAATTCGTTTTTAAAATTTTGAATTATATATATATATATATATATATATATATATATATATAAATTTTTAAAAATTTATTTCCAGCATCTACTTATAATATTTTGATATGAGTAGTGAAATTATTCACATTGTAGCCTATGATAATTATGATGATTTTCAACATGTCAAACTTCATATTTTCACAAACCTTCATTTCACTATTTTGAGGATTATTTAATGACGAAACTGACCTTAGGATAAGGTAGTAGAAAATAAAAAGAGGGAAAATGCAAAGGACACAAGTCCTATGAAAATTCTGCCCATTTTCAGAGGATTTCCACAGCAAAATTTTCTCTGACAATTGGATTCTGTAAGAGTTGGTTATGCGTGTAGTCCTCTTTGATCAATGGCTCCAGGACTGGGGTATTCCCGCAGAACGAGGGTTGGGGGGGTGGGGGGGCTTGGCACAAGGCAGCCGTAGGTAAGTGTGCGGGAAATTTTGGGAACCCCACTTTCCCATGGCTTTTGGAATTAATAAGAGCAGTCGCTGAACATATATGGCCTTATTCTGCCTCGTAAAGCGTGTAATTGGACGACACGTTTCCCACAGTATTTTTTTTCCTCCACTGTTTAGGGGGGTGTTTCAAAATAATGGAACACGCGCCCTTTTTCTGCTTTGTGATATCCTACGTATTCATGGTACTTATTCTGTTTTCGTATTAATTAGTTGGGGGTGCCTCACAAGTCCAACTTTTTAAAAGTGAGGTGCTATTGGGAGTACCCTTGGGGAACACATTGGGAACGCAGGGAACATATTGGTAATTTGATAGGAACCCATTGGGAACATGGAGGCTCTCCAAAATAGAAGATTCTATGGAATGATAGAGTGCCTCCCCCCTTTGGCCCACCTACATAGGTGAGAAGGGGAGGACTTTGGGCAAAACATATGGGATTAGAACCAGATGCTATTGGGAACACCCTTGGTGAACACGTTGAGAATCTAAGGAACACATTGAGAACCTAATGGGAACCTATTGGGAACCCATTGGGAACTTTAAGGGAACATGTTGAGAACAAAGGAAAAATGAAAAAAAATCCTCCCTCCCCTCACCCAAGACTTAAAAGAAACAAAATTAAAGCACTTTGAGTGCACGCTGAGCCTTCCCATTGATTGCATGAAATTTCTATTTCCAAAATTGTTCGTCACCATTTTTGGCCTGGGCTAATACCCCCATTATAAACTGAGAGGCTACTTATTTATTATGTTTCATATTTTGTCACGTGACATTTGAACATCAATAATAAGTCCCCATTTTTAAAGTGGACTGTGATAGAGAAGAAAAACAATTTTGGAGATACAACTTATGCTACAATAATTTATTTGACCACTTTTTTGGGCTGGAAATTTGGAATCGAGAGGTAATTTGGGATCATGGCAGGGATTTTATTAATGATTTATGAAGGTTGCCACTGTGGCTTTTTCTGTGCCTGGTCAGTCGGGTGGGTGGCCACTCTATTATTTTTCTTGTGGCTTTTATTGGCTACTAGGTAGTCACAAAATGAAGGTTAATTCTGGCTACCAGAGTGTTTTGGCCTCATTTTTTTTTTGTTGGCCACTTCAAGCTTTGCAACGTGGGAAATTTTGGCTATTTTGAAATTTTAGAGGGGTGATATTTGATTACTTTGGAATTCTAAGGGTTGTTAAATTCTAATTGGCTAGGCATGCTTCACCAACTCTCAACTTGGCATTGTGTAATTTAATGCTAAAAACAATCTGCAAACTCTAGAGTCGAAGTTGTAGAGTTGAAACTTGAGAGGATTGATAAAAACTCCAAAAAACACATGACATACATGGCACAAACCCCATATACACACAACTAAACTTCAAAGACCACACTACCCATAAGCAAATGGCCCACTCACAAACATACCCACACATTAGTCAAACAAATCACACATGTCAATCCACATTCACCCATCCAAAAGTTTACCACTTTTCAGCATTTTTCATTCGAAAAAGTGATATATGACAAGTATGATAGGTATGTAGTAAGTTGAAATTTTGATGGCATCTTTTGAAAATTATAAACATGAGAAAAAAAAAATTTAAACACGCATGATAACATTTTTGTTCAAAGTTCATTTTGAATTAAAATTAAACTTGATCCAATGGTTACATGAAAAGGATTGAATAAAATCAATATGCATAAAGTATATAACATATATGTTTTAAATTTTTCAACAGTCATAATGCTTCATGTTTATGGTTCATAACACATTACTAAATGAAAGAAAAATGAAAAAAATATGATTCTCACCTATAAAATCTCCTTGTTTTTCTTAAGGTAATGGTTCTTCCCCAAAAATATATATTATTATGCAATTATTGCTCAAAAAGTGCCCAAAAAACACATGTTTTGAATGGATTTTCAACCAATTTTTTTTAAACTTCTAAATGATTTTAGATTTAATTGATATATATCAATATCATTTACCACAAAGAAATTCATTACAAAAATCAACCCATAACCTTGGTTTTGAAGCATATTTGTAATTTTTCATATTTTGTGATGTATTATTTCAACACAAATATATTTCATATGTTTAATTTTGTAAATATTTGTTGAAGTTTCTTTTAAAATAAAATAGTTTGAGTCTAAAGCTAACCCAATATACTTGAAATGAATAAATATAATCCAAGATGTGATGTTCACATGTACCAAAAAACCAAATTTAATTTTTTTGTGTTTATGATTATAATTTTTGAGAAACATAATGTGTTTTCACCCCAATGTCATAGATAGCCAAGGCAACAAAAACTTAAAGATTCAAGGATGCATAAACCTTAATGCCCCACCCCAAACCCAACTCCAAGATAATGCAAATTTATTACCAAATTCCATGTTTAATGTCAAGTTGCAAACCTTGCAACAAAATAACGTGAACCATGATGCATGAACAACACATTAAACTAGGATCAAAACCTAATTCCTTGGCCTCAGCTGCTTTACATGTTTTTTTCTTCTTCCAAACTATAATCGCTTGATCATAAAGGAAGTTTTCCAAAATAAAGAAAGTATTCAAAAATATATTAACACACAAATCTAAATGTTTGTTCAATCATTTACACACTTCATTTTTCATTAAAACAAATATGTTGGAACATTTTTCGTTGTTTACAAACCCAATAACCTAGACCATATAAATTTCAACAAACTTAAACCATTCAAGCATTTTCTAGGTTAGAATTTCATTAGTTTCAAGTAATAACCATGATCACCAAAGGGGGTTACAATCCTTCTTATCCAATCATTATGACCTCTATAATGTTATTTTTCATGGTTTGAATGAATATTTGTGCCTAATTGTCCAAGGCCATGCCATCCAACATAACATCACACCATATTTCTATGGACCCAAAAGTCTTGGGCAAAGCAAGATGTTCTTTTACAGTGGATAGGTGATGCTTAAAATTTGACTCAACATCATGTTTCACCTAGCAGTGTGGGTGCACAATTCCCATGGTCGTCATGAATTCACAATCAAGGAATTAAATGTAACAATTCATGAAAAAATTGAAATCCTACCTTAAAACATTTTACCTTGATAATTTCCAAATTTTGTTCCCACATTGTAGGAAAAATTGGTTCCATTTTCCTTGTATGTAGACCATCAACATGTAGCCATGCCAGCTCAATACCCACATGAAATGCACAACACATAGAATCATTGCTAGGGAAAGCATGAATCATAGCCCATAATAATGGTGGACTTTCACTTTGGAAGTTGATCAACTTGTTGAAGATGACAAAAACATCATCCTTGAATGCAATATCAATTGTATTGTAATAGTGCCATATATAAACTTGCACCAATTTCACAACTTTAATAAAATCCACAACATAAATGTCTTAAGCTTGAACTATCTTGATAAACCCATGGAACAACTCAAGCAAGGGCAAGAAACAATGGAAACCAAGCAAAATCCAAACATCAAGCAATGTAGTGACATTGGCATTGGCAACATCACATGCATCTTGATTTTCCCACATTTGCACATTGAGGGGTTTGTATGTTACCAACACCTTCTTCACAAGAGATAACATTGACAACCATTGTGTTTTCACATTTTAAAGGATCTTCAAACCCTTCACATCCAACAAAAAAGCCAACCTTTCAAGCTCAAAAGCTTTCTTACCAAATTTTAAAAGAAAAGAATATACCTTACAATGAGTTTATCAATTTGTCCACCAATGATTGGGTGGATAAATTTTTCATAGCCAAGTTTGTTATATGTGTAACATAATGGACAAGTGCAAAAAGTGAAACCACATCATGTTTGATTTGAGTGGTGATGCCATTGTGCACATTAGTAAACACAAAATGTCCATTAGTCCAAATGACACCAACTTCCTACCCATAACCTCTTCATTGATACCCTTGAAATTCAACATAACACATAACAACACTTGGGTGAAATTTGTTGTAGTTGTATTTATTGTCACATTTTCAAGGGTGAACATAATGGGTATTCGCTTCCATTTTCAAGCACATATGCATTGATCTTGATCTAATTAATGTTGTCAATTGCAAAAACCTCATCCATAGAGATGGACATGTATTTGGCAACCCTTAAAACCTCCCTCATGTTGCATTCCACAATCTCACACAAAATCATAACCATGTCCCACCTTGAAAAATCAATAGACAATATTTTTTTGGGATTGTTCTTGAATTTCAAAAATGTGAATGTCCTTCAAGCTTTCATATTCTATCATGGGCTGACTTCAACTCAAAACATGAAAACATGCAAAATGCAAATTGGACCTGGGGGGGACATTTTAGTTTTAAAATGTTAAAAATGCATTAGTAAAAACATAGGGTGCAATATACTGGTTGTTAGGTAAAAATTAGAAGTTAATTAGTTTTTAAATAGGGTACATTTTATTCAAATAATCAATTTAATTATAATATAATTTGAAATAATGGATTATAATTAATATAGGGTGGCTTTAATATGTATATATTAAAAAATTAGATAATAATAAGGTGATAAAAAATAGGTTGGACAATTATCTAATAATCCCCTTAAAAATGATCATTTGACATATATGGATCCCAAACTTTACACTAATTGTCCCCTTTGGGAAATTGGATTTTCTTACATTTTCCCTCTCCTTCATTACTAACACATACATGCTAGAAAGACATTCACTAATTGAGATTGAATGATAAACAACTTCTCATTTTTTTAATGGATGTTAATACTTTCAAAATAAATTATGCCCTAAGGCTAACCAAGGGTATCCACCAAAGCCTTTTACTAACCTCAATGCTTGTACAACCCATCAAATTTAGGTGACAAAATTTGTCACACCTTTGTATTTGACTACACACTTTGTAATTGACTTGTGAAATCATACCATTTAAACCTATCATAGATTCTACTTAGGGGAACTTTGTAGCTTAAATGTCTTGGAAACTTTTATTAACTTCATACTCCTTTTTGTTTGCAAATTTCTCTTGCTAGGAAGGTTTAGATGAAAAAGAGGAGATGTGGCTTTAACAATTTTTTCAACAATAAGGTTGTGGTTAAATGTTGTAAAAATAGAAGGAACATTTGAACAAAAAAATATTTTCCATTTAAAATTGGAAGGTGGGACAAGTGGTGCCATGATGGTAGAAACAGACAAGGAAAAACTTAGAGGATAAACACAAGAAGAACACAAAAGAAATCTTTTGAAACTTAAGCTACAATGCATGAGGCCCAAACTTTTAAAAAACACATAAATGTAAAGACTCACATGATTCTAAAATTGACAAACCTTCAACATGAGTGTTGAAATTCAATTTATAAATTGAGGTGCAAAGCTTGGGAATTTTAATACCTTCAATAAATAAATGTCTCATGATTCATAAGTTGGGAAGATGGCTCGTGCATGAATGTAAAGCCTAAGCTTGGAGCTTTGAGCTTGTAGCTTAAAGCTTAATGTGATTTTAATCCACCTACATGGATGAATGTGTCCATAGATGAATGATTTCATATGGATGAATTTCATCTATGTGTTGGATTAAGTAAATGAATTATTGGATGAAATTCATCCATGATTATAAAATAAATAAATAATCACTTATATCCATCTTCATTTTTTGTCCAAGTTTCAATATTTCAAATTCAAATGTCATTTAATAATGATGGATAATATAACAAATTTTGTTTGAAAAATAATTTTCATCAACAATGTTAAGTAATTAAAAAAAATTGTCATGGCATAAGTGTTACCCCCCCCCCCCCCCCCCCCCCCTCCATTCCAAACTTTTTTTTATTTTTTGTATAAAATAGTAGAACTTCAACAACAAAAAAACAAAAAAAAAAAACA
>Ga0116231_10003182_pt1 | contig 34316 bp, 26 predicted proteins | sample S1TSphgellanicum_2_FD_89695 | JGI IMG/M metagenome (GOLD analysis project Ga0116231, IMG submission 89695) | Host-associated microbial communities from peat moss isolated from Minnesota, USA - S1T2_Fd - Sphagnum magellanicum MG | ecosystem: Host-associated > Plants > Peat moss > Unclassified...
AGGGTGGGGGGGGGGTGGGGGTGCGGGGGGTCGGGGGGGGGGGGGGGGGGGGGGGGGGTGGGTTGTGGGTGTTGCATCCATGGTTGTTGCAACCACCTAGTTGGTGGCTACCATGACCACTACCTTATTGTTATGCATTTTTGCTTATCATGAGGATGAAAAACTATAAGAACAAGAATTAAACCAGGGACAAAACAAGAAAAATAAATCACAAGAAATGCAACCCTAAGTTTAATCCAAGAATGAAAACACAAAGACGTAAGGCAAAAACATAATATATGTTAAAAGATGATTCAAACAAAACTTTATTCTAATAACATATGAAAACAAATGTTATGACAAAAGAATGTACCTAAAACTGGTGTTAACAAATTAAAGGTAATGGGAGGTCTACCCCTATTTATACCCCATTAGGGACCTAGTTCAAAGAAGCCTTCATAGAAGCTTCCATGTGTGCACCGACCAAGGAAGCTTCTTGAGAAGCTTGCTAACTCAAAGAAGCTTCCATAAAAGCTTCCATGTGTGCATTGACCAAAGAAGTTTTTAAAAAAACTTCCTGGCTCAAAGAAGCTTCCATAGAGGCTTTTATATGTGCATTGACCAATGACGTTTCTTGAAAAGCTTCCTAGCTCAAAGAAGCTTCCATATAGGCTTTTATGTGTGCATTGAACAAGGAAGTTTATTGAAAAACATCTTAACTAATAGTGAAATAGAAGCTAACTAAGAGTTAATGATGATGTAAATGATGATGTAGGTGACTATGTTGGTGTAAATGATGATGCATGTGATTATGTCGGTGTAAATGATGATGTAAAAGATGATGTAGGTGATTATGTTGGTGTAAACGATGATGCAAGTGACTATGTTGGTGCAAGTGATGATGTAAGCAATGGGTGATGGTGGTGTCTGTGACACTACTGGACCAGTTGATTTAGATGAGGTTGGGGCAAGGGGTATACTTGTTTTATCGAAAGTCTACAACAATTTCCTCTTCCTCTCCATCTTTGTCATAAAGGAACATGCCACCATTTCAACTACATCATGATTTTTTTCATGCTCTAACTCCAAATCTTCTTGAATATCTACCCTTTAAAACCAAACAACACGCGAAAAGTAGATTTTGAATGTGGATCTTGAATAATTTCCATCCATCACAATTTTTTTCCATTACCATACCCTCCTCAAAACCTTAGAGTAACCATTTAGCTACATGTGCAATGATTACCTATTGACTTCAGTAGCATTTTTCAATAGATGATGGGTGTACATGACTAAATAATAAACCTACCCAAAATAAAAGCAAACCCATAATACAAAATTTGCATCATCTTGAAATTTCTAAAATCATTAGGAAGACACATAAATGGCACGTATGTTGGCTAGAACTCAAGAAACAAGAATGTGCCTCATTCTTCATTACAAAACTGACACTTTTTACATTTGTCTCAGTTGCAACAAAAACATCACTACATTAAGATTTTTATTTTTCCAACATAGACTCTCAGAAAATCGCAAGTAGAAAACCACATGTTTGTTATAGTTCTCAACTTTGGACTGAAATCCCATTTCAATGGATCTTGCATTTAACCACAACAAATGGTCCAAAGCAAGTTTAAACAAAATTCCCATACACATTAGCAATTTACAAAAAACCTTCTCCTATAACAAGTATATAACATGCATGTTAGTAATGTTTTGGAACCAAGTTTTGTGTAAAAGAGAAAGATACTATGGAAAAGAGATTAGACTACATACATAATGTCCAAGAACCCACTGTAAAAACACTAAATAGAAGGTGACATTAGGTATAATATTACCATTCAATCCTATATGAACAACATATCCAGTTTGAGTTGGTACTTCTTATGGGTATAACTTGAAGAAGATTCCAGCCAAAGATAACAAAGCATTGTAGTGCATGTTTTCTTGCTCCTCAGTGGTCCAATAATCTACTAGCCCCAATAGAGGATAGGAATTATCCACACAAAGGTGGCACTACTCTTATAAACCATCTCAGGATCTTTGTGTTTAAATCATTGCATGGTAATATAGAACACCACATTATGGAAAGAAATAGAAGACAATGTTTGAAGAGAGCCAAAATCTATGGTATGAAAGAAAATGTATGACAATGTGCATGCAAGAAAGTTAAACTGTTGATTAGTTTGTTTGTTATGGTGTGATAAACTGCAAAGCCTTGGTCAAAAAAATGTTGTTCAATGATTTCAATCTTGTATGCCCAAGGAAATTAATTATGTAGTTTGCCCTGTCACTAAAACACGTTTTATCATGCAAATGTGTGTCATGAATGTTTTAAAATGATGATAGATCTTATAGAATATTTACTGCATGAAGTCAAAGGGAGAGGTATTCCAACATTTTTAGTGTTTCTACATTAAGCCAAAAGATACACAAGTTTTGAAATGAAGAAATTGAATGAAAGATGAGGAGATTTTACTAAAAGAGAGTGAGAATTTTTTAAGCAAGAAAGGAATCTTCAAGAACTTAATGTTGTTTATGCACCCTAACAAAATGATGTTCTAAAGGGAGACAACAAAACAATGGTGGGAAGAATCAGATGCATACTCCTATGTAAAAATTCAGCCTTAAATTTTTGGGTGAAGTTGCTCATACTACTATCTACATTCTAAATAGGACATGAACTAAAGCCTTAAAAAAAAATCACCTTTGGAAGCTTGACATCAATCATATGAGAGTTTTTGGTAACATTATTTGTGCACATGTACCAAAGGAACTTAGAAAGAAACTAGAACCAAAAAGCATGAAGTGCATTTTCTTTGGTTATAGTACTGCTTCAAACACCTACCATTTGTGGTGTACTAAAGAGAGAAAAATAATCATTAGCAAAGATGTGTCATTTAATTAAGGATTGAATATTGAAAGTGCTTTTGAAAGTAATCCTAAAGAACAAAGCATTGATATTAAAAATGAATAGAAACTTAATCTTAAGTCAGAGTGAACATGAGGCAATGAATGCACCTAGGTCTTCCAAAAGTGGGAAAGCCACTAGACCTCATCACCCTATATATGAAGATGTTTTCATTAAAGACCAAAATTCATTGCAATAGGAAACCAAGTAGGTGATTCATATCAAAAGACTAATATTTTCAATGATCATGACATTCTTCAAAAAGGAGCCTCTTTAGGGCAAATAAAACAACCACCAATCACATTTGGTAAGTGGGGGAATGATCATCCAGCCTTTGTTGGTTTGACATAATTATTAGGCTTATTTAATAAGCCTAAAACTTATGAGGCTACCATGTTATCATCCGACAAACAAAAGTTTGAAAAGGTTATGCAGGAGGAAATTATGTCATTATAATCAGATTAGACTTGGAAGCTTGTGACTATCCCACCAGGAATAAAGAGAATAAGATGCAAATAGGCATTTAAAGTTAAACCCAAAATAGATAACAATATGGAGAAATACAAGGCTTGATTGGTAGCAAAGGGTTGTTCATAGGTCTAAAGTTGATTATGTTGAAACATACATTCTTATTGCAAAGTTTAATAAGGTAAGGATTATCTACAGCTAAAGACATGGAGAGCATGCAATTTGACATCAAGATTATTTTTTTACATATGGAGGTGAAGGAAGAAATATATATGGAACAACCAAAGGGATTTTTCAATCATGAAAAAAAAAGAAAAGCATGCAAATTACTCAAAAGTATGTATGGACTGAAAGAAGTTTCAAGACTTGTGAAGATTTACAAACTTGCACTCAAAAAACAAAAGAAAAAGACGTGGAAGAAACAACTACCTTGAGTCGAATGCCAATAAAAACCAACCTGGTGTGTAGTCATCATTGGTCTTCGTCTTTGAAGAAGTGTCCTCCATCTCCTTTGAGGAATTAGTTTCCTTCAGGTTTGGATCCTCCCTTATTTTGCCTAATCTAGCACTTCACCACAAAGGCCCTCCTGGTTTTGGCAAAATCAAACGTAGGTGCCATCGTCTTTCTTTGATGAGAGACTTTTGCTTACAAAAACGTGAATAATGGACAACCTAACTGTCTACAGTGGTTATGATGAGAAGAATTACCTTATAAAAACAAACTCCTTACAAGCTTCAAAATTTATACAAAAAATATTACAATGATGAAAGCGAAAAAACATGTACCACAAGGGCGATGTTGCGAAACTTAAAGGATAAAACAATCTACACCATCTAACTAGCACTATAGAGAGAATTAGATGGTTTGTAATATTTAGGGTTGAATCTACATACATTTATTTTGTCGTGTCTTGAAAAGGCTTCAACAAGTATGCAAGAGAAGCCACATGAGCATCCATGTTACGATCATACTTGCACTTTTGCTTTGTAACATGTGCATTGTTGGCGTCTTCCCTTTGCTTTAGAACTATGTCTTCTAGTTCCATACTCTCCATCACCTACAACTACAACAAGTTGTCAAATCCCTTAGATGTATTATTTTAACACAATTGAAAACATGAAACATGGTGGGAATGGGCAGGAAAGAATGAATCTAAAATGTATATGAAAATATGCCATTTTCATCCAAGAACATCAATAGAAGTTTTGATGCATTCCCAAGTTCCTTGATAGACTCAAATGTAAATCTAAGGTGAAAACAATGAAAGAGTAAGGAATCGAGGCACACTCCTTAACTCGCAGCACTTTGGGGGTAGAAGGGCGTGCTGGAGCTCTAGGATGGGGACTAAGAAGATTGACAAGCAATTCAATTATTCACATGGACCTACACAAACCAAACAACAAGTTGGTTAGTGCATAGCTAGAGCATTTTTAGTGCACGGACGAACCATGGGCAAGCACGAACTCATAAGACTCACCACAGCCTGGACTTGGGGGAAGCCACCACCTTCCCCTTTATAGTATATTTTGTGGCTGGCCACAAGGCCAACACCCAAATGGCATTTTGTCCCAAGACTCCCGAGTGGAAGTTCCGAAATTCTCAAAATTAGGACTTTCGCAACTTTGGAGGCCCATAACTTTGTATGTAGACCTTCAATTGAAATGAGGTATAAAGCAAAATTATAGCCCTTGTCGATATCTTTTCAACGGTATGTGGCAAACCACCTTCACGCAAGGAAATCGGGACGATTCCTGACTTTTAGTGGTCAAGATTCAAATTGACAATTCAATTCCCGACCCTTCTTTTGGCCATAACTTATGTTTTAAGTATCCAAATGGGTGATGCTAGCCCATTTTAGACATCTAAGTTCTAAGAAATTTCCAATGATATAAAAAAATTATCAATCCAATGAATTTTGACCCTTGCAATCACCCTCTAAAAATTTGGGAGTCCATTGGGACTCTAACTTCCAAAGTGGGAACTCATTTGGGAATGTGGGGTTCATTCCCTCACACTCTCTTGCACTTTTGGGAGCATGAAATGTGACTCCCAGGCTCACTCTTGGCCCGCACCTTCGCAAGCCTTTGCCTTGGTCGCGAGCCCAAGGCTAGGGTTGTGACACGTTCATCCACAACTTCTAAACCATATACCTGCATAAAGTAATTTGTTTGTTGTTGTCAAAAGAGGATGCAATTTCAAAGACCATTGTTGTCAACCATAGATAACTACCATGAAGAAGAGAGTTGTAAATATTGTTTAGGGTGTAGCAATAACTGATTGAAATGTGCGTCATGATTTTGCCAAACTTCTCAAGTAACTACAATTTGCCTTGCTCTCTATTTTGTCCACCATTACAACGATAGATTATTGCTTCACTTACCTACCCCATCGCATGTATACACTATTGTTATTTGGATATATTGGTTGACAAAGATTATTATGTGCCCAACTTTTCTTTTTTAGTCCTTTGACATGCACTTGCTTCTTTAATAACAAATGCAGATGTTTGCTTACCAAAGTTTATATGCAAGAATATGAACAAACAACTTATATTTAAGAGTTGGACATTGCTTGAAGAGTTATGAAAGGTTGAATGTTGAAGCATGGATTACCGAATATTTTTATTCATATGGGAAGCTTTTCCCATGTCTTGCATTTTTCTGTAGAAACCTTTTAAACATGTAGCTAGTTGATTTTCACATGCAGATAAATCATTAGAATATTAACATTCACTAATTTAGCCATCAATGGATCGACAAGTGTTGTGCATGCTTTTGCATGGAAGGTAGGATCCAAAAATAATTGTATGAAACCTTCTTTTTAGTTCTCATTTTTGTGAATTCTTATGCATGAAAGCTTTAGGTGTTCATTTGAACATTATGAATTAATGTATGCTAGAGGAGGATGGTCAACACTTATAGCTCATATAAGGGTCAAACTGCTTGAAATTTTCAAGGTGTTGGTCTTCAGTAAATCCCTTCTTGGTGTGTAGTTGTAATATGTGAATGAAAATGCAAATAACTCTATAAGAGTTTTTGGCTCCCAACCTCATCCTAAAGTTGAACTATCATCGGATCTTGGCACTAGTTGTTTGTTTGTTGGTGGAATGCATTGTTTGATGCACGCACAACACATTTTGAGTGGTAGAGCTAGCCATTGCAACATACACTCATATGGTATGTTGTTCCCTATTTGTGGCTAGTCTTGATGAGATCAAGTGCAAGCAAATTATTATTATGGCACTCAATTAGCATTGGATACTATGTTAGGTTAGGGTTTAAGGCCATAGTACTAAATGTGTTGTTGTATTTCTACCTTGCTAATTTTGTTTTTGCTCTGATGGATTAGATGATAAAGGACACCAATTCTAGTTGCAAATACTAAAGTAGGTGGTTGTGTTTATGACACTCTTGCAATAGGCATTGGACCATTGGTTGACACATCAATTGTTGGACATCATGCTAGAAATTAGGTACCCTTTTCTTTGTGCATGTTTGAGCAAGAAATTTTGTGCATTGTGTGCAAATTGTATGTGGTCAGTAGTTGTCTTGAGGTTAGTGACCTATGTTGATTATATCAATTGAGTGAATAACAACAGGTTTTAATCACAATGAGGCCTTACACATACCTATAGTATGTGCAACAAATCTTTGGGAAAATGGGCAACCACAGTGGACAGAAATTATTGATTAGTGTTCGTTTTTGCAATCAAAAGAAGGTTTTGACTTTCAATTAGGTTATTTAGCAGATTGTGAGCTTGTTATTGACTTTTTTTTTCTTCCATCTTTAAATGACTAACCTATGGAATTTTAATAGTCGTTCAAGGTTGCAAGGACTCTATCAACAATGGTACTTGGAGTTTTGATTATGTTAAACAGACATCCATGTATTGTAACAACTGTAGTTGAGACTCAAACATTTATGGGAAGGGAAGTGGTGACAAGCAGTAGTGGGGTTCTATCCAAGGAATTGAAACATGGTGGTGGTAGATTGTTGGCTAGTGCTTAGACATGGTTGATAATAAGAGGCCTACATACATTAATAGGGCTTGATCATTTCGCAGCACTTGCACCACTTTGTATTAGGCGATCAAAGCTACATAGTTCTTCTGTGGGCATGATGTTGGTTAGATAATTTTTGACCTCATTTTCTTATCATTCAAGGACCGGTAATTCCCTTTCTAAGGCCAAAATAGTAACCTTTGAATCCTTTTCCCAAGTGTGAATTGGTGGAATGTACCTCAAGCCAGAATGCAATCAACATCTTTTTTGTTTTGAAAATGACCTTACATTCAAGTTGAATCAATTTCAAAATCCTGAAATTGGAGAAATTTTTAATTCTTTCAGTTTGGTTTCAAAGATTGTGCACATCAATGAGTTATGGTAGATTTCTGTAAAGTTCCAATTCATCATTGTATCTTTGGATTTAAATGGATGCATTACCAAAAAAAAAATTTAGGGGCATAAAGGCAATGGGGGACCTTTCCAACATTTTCCTTAATTTTGTGATTTTGAACCACATCTAGCCCCAAATATGTTACATTTTGCCAATAGAAAGTCAAAGATCTATTTTGGAGAATTTGCAAGTATGTAACAAAGTGTGGAAAGAGTTGGTTGACATTAATGTTGAATATGGGCACTATTTGGAATGGGCTCTTATACAAAAATGTGATAGAGAAATAATTGAATATATCAGATAAGCATAATGGGACAAACTTATGATTCAAATGCATCAAATCATGAAGTTGCCATGAATTGGTAGTGGTACAAGGTTATAATGTCCAAGGTACCAAAATTATGTTTTCTATTTCATTTTCAGCATGGACCTTTAAAGACTACCATTTTGAATAGTGATAACTAAAATGTGTGATTTAGATCCTATGAGCTATAAGCCTAATGAGACATACTAGGTTTCTAACTTTGGAATCACCTTCATTTGCAAGGTGTTTTGGACAAAAAAACTACATATTTAGATGGATATTTTCACACATTTTTTATTTAAGTTGTTTTTTTTCCCACCCCAATTTCAAGTGCATGAATAATAGTATTTCGTTGGTTGGGTATAAATAATTGTAGAAACAAAAGAAATCGATTTCAAATTGATTTTTTGGAGATAATTGTGCATGTAGGGTTGATATGGACCCCAGAAGACTCCCTTTGTGGCATGTGTTGAGACAGAAACATAGGGATGATAGGTTATAAATTAGGGGAAAAGGTAGGGCTTTACTTTACAACTTGGACAAAATGCATTGTCCTTGTACAAAGTGTAAAGGAGGCATTATGTGGACATTACGAAATGTTAAAATTCCCCTATGACAAAATGGAAAACACCCCTTATTCAGAGTTTGGAAAGGTTCGTGGAGTAAAGATTCTTTGGATGAATAATGGGAAAAGGAATTTAGAAAACCAGCCATAAAATTAGATGCACATGTGGATGTTAAGGGCATGGTTGAAGATGTTTTCCAATGCAATGATGAACCTCCCACACTCAAAGAAAAGGCTATCGGAATTGTTGGGGAGGTTTTTGGGGTGGCTGATGGTGTGGAAGAAGAAGTCAATGGGTCCATGATCATGTTGTTAATATTGGAGATGGAAATGAAGTAGTGGGAAAGTTTCCTTTTGAGGATGGTCCCGAACTTTAGAGTTTTGATTCAACAGCTTTGAAGGATGCAATTCAAAAATTGTATCCAAATAACAAGTGTACAAAACTAGCAACAACCATCTTTATCATGAATTTGTGCATAGTCCACATAATCATGAACAAGTTTACAGATGAGCTTTTTACACTTTTACATCTCCATTTGCTGCTTGAACCAAATTTTTGCCAAACAATTTTCATGTTGCAAAAACATTGACACGTTAATTAAGTTTGGATTATAAGACCATTCATGCATGTGCTAGGGGGTGTGTTTTGTTTCGGGAAAACATCATAATGTTGTACACTATCCAAAATGTGGAGGTCCCTTTATAAGGATGAAATCAACAAGATGTTTCTTGTCAAAATGCTTAAACATTTTCCAATTGTCCCAAGATTTCAAAGGATGTAATGGTCCCTTGCCCTATCACAATTGATGTTATGGAATTCACATAATTGTAGTCCAGATGGCATGATTGTCTTGTGACTCCAAAGCGTGAAAACATGTTCATGACCTTTACCATAGTTCTGTAGTAGAGCCTAGGAATGTTCACCTAACACTTTCAACAAATGGTGTTAATCCATTCAAATTAAATTGTTCAGTTTGGTCTACATGGCTTTGTATTGTTGTTGAATTATAACATACCCCCATGGTTAACAACAAAAAAAAATTTCATTTTGCTCTCATTATTTATTTTGGGCAAATAGTTAGTTACATCATAGGTGTTTGATGTGTATTTGTAACCATTGGTTGACGAATTACAATCACTATGGTGTGGAGTTCCATGTTATGATGTCCTCAAGCCCATGGGATTAAGGAATTTTATTTTGAAAAGAATCTTACTTTGGACAATTCATGATTTCCTTGGTTATGGCATAGTGGTAGGAGTGGCACATCAAGGTTATGTTGCATGTCCTATATGTGGACCAAATTTCAAGGGTGAACATTCTGTAGAGTTGGGCAAACATACATATACTCAAACTAGGAGATGGTTGACAGAAGGGCACCCGTATAAGTTAGCAAGAATGAAAGATCATTTTGATGGGCAAATTGAGACACGTAACAAACCTATAAATGTCACAACAGAGGAGCAATTAGCACAAGCTATGGAGTACCAAGATTGGTTGAACACGGGCAACAACTACAATGGTGTAGGCGACCCATCAAAGGAACATGGTGTGAAACATCGAAGTGTGCTCTATGATTTACCATATTGGAAGGTAAATATGCATACATGTTAGGCCCTTTGAATCAAATTAGGGTTTTGATAGGGTTTAAACAACCATATTATGCTTTGAGATCAAGTTAATCCATGGAGAGTTTCTAGACTATAATTTTGAAAGTAAGGATAGAAAGTTAAATTTTAGATTTTGAAAATATGTTGAAACAAAACTTTAACATGTAGCATTATGCTTTGAGCTCAAAATAGGGTTTGGGCAGATCAAATTAAGGTTTGAGGTCCAAGCAAGGCTTACACAATGCAAATTAAGAAAATTAGGGTAGAATAATGAATTCACACTAGGGTTTTTTGGTATATGCATGTGCTTGGTCTTTTAATAAATCATCCATGTTGGGGTGGATGGATGAACATGACCTTATCATTTGATGGACTTTGGATGCAATGCACTATGAGATGAATTTTGCAATTTTTTTTTTTAAACCATAACAAGTGAGAAGGACAATATCAAAGTCAAGCGTGATTTACAACATACGAGTATTAGGCCCCACTTATGGTTGATTGCAAACCCTAGATGAATTGGTAGAATGTTGAAACCAATAACTAATTATGTTTTGTTAGTTAATTAGTTTGAGAGTTTTGCTATTGTCATAGAAAATGTGAAAACACCATTAAGGCATGTATCGACAATGGGACAATTCATGAGGTGAAAGGTTTTTGGGGGTTTTAAATCCCATGATTACCATGTTCTAATGTGACAAATTTTGCCATTGGCATTGAAGGGTCTTCTAGGTTTAGGGCTTCGGATGGCAATCATGAAGGTTTCCAAGGTATTTAGAAGGCTATGCTCTAAGGTTTAGGATCCTTTTGAAATTGATTCATTGCAAAATGATGTAGCAATTAGTTTAGCTTTGATGGAAATGCATTTTCCACCATCTTTTTTTGACATTATGACACACCTACCATATCACCTAATGGATGAATTGGATATTTGTGGCCCGGTTGCCAGTAGATGGATGTATCCTATAGAAAGATACATGAAAAACCTTAAAGTTGTATGTGCGAAACATGGCAAGGCTAGAGGCATCAATGGTTGAAGGATATATTCAAGATGAGTGTTTAAGTTTCATTATTGAATGCCTACATAGGTTTGTTGTTGTGAAATGACAAATATGGGATGCTGATGAGAAGATGGAGATGTTGGTGAGGTGTTGGAACGTGTGGGGAGAAAATTTCACATGACTCCTGCCCTTCGTGATCTAGCCCACCTATACACATTGACCAACATTTCCATAATGCAACCTTGGATGCAATAAGAATCCATGTTTTTCCTTGTTCAATAATTGATGTATTTTATTGTTACAAAACCTATTATGTTATACATTGTGAGTGGATTTCAAACTGTTTAATGAAATTACATATTTTCACTATTTCAAATTGCATGTTCTATGGGAAATTTGATATTGGACATTTTCAAATTTCAAATCTTGGATATTACAAATGTCATATTGTAGATTCTAGATGTTTTAAGGTTTTAGATTTTTTGATCTTTTTCATAATTTTAATTTTTGTAATAGTCTACATAATCATATGTTTGAGAAATTAGAAAAAACTAGATTTGTGAAGGATGTGTAGATATGGGTAATTTTATTGAACAATTGCAAAATTCAAAATTTTGATGAATAGTTTCCAAATTTTGAATAATTTCAGAGACAATTGGAGGTTTTGGCGATTATTTAGGCTTTTTTACTTCTGGAATAATGGTTATTTCACAGTTTGTAAAGTATAATCCATTTTCAATCCATGGGTTTATTATGGCATGTGTAGGAAATCGGAACAAGAAGAAGCTCATGACCTTATGACACTTTCTTTCATTGAATGGGTGAAAGGTGTTGTGCATGGGCACCCCATTGACCCAAATAATGGAGATGAATTGGATGTAGTGCTATTATGTAGCAAATTGTCCCAGACTGCAACTTGACACACCAAAATAAAGACCTACAAAAACCACTTTAAAGTGGAAGACTCAGAAAGTAGCCAATTGCAAACTTATGATAGTGGGGTGGCATTTGTGTTTAATGTGCCAACTTTTTATGCAACAAGTGTGTCCATGAATTTTGTAGGGGTTTTGAAAGACATATTAAAACTATATTATGGGCCATTGCACACCCCTGTTATTATATTAAGGTGTGAATGGGTCAAAGGAGTGGACAATCAAGGAAATGTGAGTTATGTAAAAGATGATTATGGATTCCTTACAATGAATTTTTGACATAGGTTGTCACTTATGGCTAAACCTTTTATATTCCCCTCTCAAGTGACATAAGTATTTTTCTCTAATGATTTGAGAAAACTAGGTTGGAAAGTTATTTTGAAAAAGGAGGCACGATCTAGGAGAGAAATAACATATACAAAAAAATGTTTGCATTACAACAACAATGGAAGCTGGTGGTTTGACAACTCCAACAAAGTTACCTACACCCCCCAACACGACATTTTTAATAGGTGCCATATAATTGTTTTAAAAAAAAATCTTCCAGCAACTATAGGGTTTTAGAATAAATTCCAATTGTAAGTTTTTTATTTATTGTGGAGTGTAGTTTGATTATTTGTTCAAGTGCACAAATTGTTCTGATATAATTTGTGCAACTTCTATCCATTTCATTAATGGCTTATAATATCAAAATGTATTTTAACAAACATTTGTTTTGAAAATGTTGCACAATTAGCATCGAATGATAACTACTGGACTTTGAATCATCTATTTTTCAATTTGTTAATTTGGTTATCAAAATCGATTGTTAATCCATAATGCCATGTCATAGATCCAAAAGAAAATTGTTAGATTGTCATTTTCTAGTCATTCAGATATGTCAAAGCACCATTAACCATGTCACTAACATGTAATCATAAGATATTTGTCGCATAATTATTTTAAAAGCATTTTCACCTAATACTATGATGTTAGGTCATCATGCAACATGTCATTCATATAAATAGTCATGTTGTCGTCATATTAATAATTATTGAAATCCACGTCATAATATCCTTTACCACAACAGACATTAAAATGAAAATCATTTTAATGAAATAAAATTTTATCCACCCCCTTTGCTGATTTTGGTCTTATATGACACTTATATGATTATTCATCCTGATACGTAAGATTCTAAATAATAATGTATAATTGTAGTCATTGATGTAATCATAGAGGATGTTTAATCATTTATTGACTAGTTACATAGGACAAGATTTTTTCTAGTGAATTCAAATGGGAAAATGTTGAGGGATGCACAAAGTTTTGCAACATTCCACCTCATCGGAAATGTCACACAAATCTATGAATGTAACTTGACGAACCTCAACGTCAACAATCAGTTCCTCCTTCACCTCCACAATATGGGTGACATCACAAGCATTCAATATATAGTAATGTTCGGGGTCACAACAATATCTTGAAAGCTTTTGGGGAGATTTTCCCCAACAATCTTGAACTTTGCATAATTGAAATTCCATTTTAATTCTTGACCAAAATTCATTGGAACGTGTTATATTGATCTAATAACATTATCGTTGACATCATATGCATCATCCTTTGAAATGTGAATAGTGTCAAGTTGCAAACCAAACATTGCACATAAGCATTTTTCAATCGCATGTGAAATTCCAAATACATCTTTAGGGATATTGAGTTCAAGTTTTCCTTCTGAAAATTGAAATGTTAAGGACTATATTTAATTTCAAGTACATATTTTTTGTAGTTAGAAACATCCATGAAATCCATTAAATAATTGTTGGGAAATTTGACTATTTTATATTTGACAATCATTTGCTAGAATTAGATTTAAATAATAATGGAAGGGAAAAAATTTCAAGTGCCATTATCAATAATGGAGTGATATTAATTTAATCTCATTTGCATGTTAAATATAGAACATGTTGTTTTACAAATTATTCTTAATATTTTTGTTTTTTCATGTCCAAAAATTGTTTGAAATTTGTAATTCATAATATGCTAATATTATTTCATTTTTATAGGTGAAACAATAAGTACATTCTATGCTTATTTAAATTTGTAAAAGTAGCTTTAATAATGTTTTCAGTGAATCAATTGTAATGTTCATTTGATAAATTGGGAAATTCAAGTGAATTTCTAACCTAAAAAATGTAATGCCAAGGATTTGACACCCATGAAATTCAATAAATATAATTTATTAGTAATGTGAGGTGCATATATTGAAATTCCATTATCAATAATATAAAACCAATTTACTATTTTCACCTTTGCACATTAAATAAGAAACATGTCACTATAAATTTAAATATGTTAATTGCTTATGTATTCTACAATGGATTGAGGATAGGAATCATAATTTAATACATAGTAACATAACTAATTGATTAAAATTTATGCACATTACTAATGAAATAACCCATTGTGATTTCATCTCCACTAATACCAATTATAGACATATTTATGATATTTGGAATCTCCATAGATTAAATCATCATTTTTGTCTCACATTGACCATAGAAAATAACCATTTACATTTAGGATGACGGACTTGTCATGACATATATATTTCATTATTGCACATACGCACTTGTTCAATTCGAATGTTTGCATTGTGGTAGTATCGAAAATGGTTAAAATGATTATATATGGTTTGGATGCTACAAAACTTAAATATATTTCATACTAAGGAAATATGAAGCATGACTTTAAAATGTGATTTGAACATTTCATGTGTCAATTGTTGTAAAAAAAAACCCATGTAAATTGTTTCCACCTTTTTTTTTGTTCAATTTTATGCAAAAATAACATTTGTTGCCAACGTTCAGAATTAAATTCATCCCATTTTTTCATCCATGGACACATGATAAAATATTTTTCCACATCACCAAATATTCTATCTTATGTGTAAAAAATATTTTTATAATATTCTATCAACATGGATAGAATAATTTTAAAAAGATTCAGTCCTACTCACTTATTCATGATCACTTGCTCATGCTCATGTTCGCATGCTCATGAAACAACATAATGAAATAGCTCATGAAATAACATGTTTGGGCCCAAATTCACTAGAACACATGGTTGAGTAATAGCCTTGGTGAGAACCCACCCAAGTTGCTACATGAATCATGTTTTGAGATCAAGGAAAAAAGGATTTTGAGATGAACTATAGTGAGGTTACTAGATCTAATTGACCTTGAAATCTATTCAACTAAGAATCAATTAAGGATTTCTTCTTGTCAGGCTTCTTGGGCTCGTGAATTTATGTGATAATTCATTTCATAAAGATTGAAGGTTTGGCGATCATGAATAGTCATGACCGAATTTCATTTGTTTTAATAGTTTGTAGAGGTTTTCAATTCAATCTTGATCATTCTAAAAGTTATAGAGATGTCATGTTATATCACCTAACAATGTCTATGTTGAAGTAATGACCAATGAACTTTGAAGAATGTCCCCAAAATTTGAAGGTTTAGTGATGAGTTTGAAGTCAATACTTTTCTTTTTAGCAAAAAATCTCATTGTTACAATTACTCGAACTTTAATGAGGTTATTAAATCTAATTGATCTGATTAATTAGGTTGCCAATAGGTACAAGTTGAAGAGGCAAATGCAAAAGTTTACACTAGTGAAAAAATTGGTTCACCAATAAGTATGAATACAAACCATATAACATGTGTCCAAGTTGACCCACCTATTTTTGATCCATAAGTGTAAATACATAGGATGGTCATTGAAGCTTTTGGAACATTTGATGTAGTCCATGAAGTTTCTCAAGATCAAGTTGTTATTGACAATCCACCTTTGGAAAACAACATACTAGAAATAAATGTTCCACGTGAACATGAGATTCTAATGGAAGAGCTCACCATCAAGGTAACAACCCCATTATATGAAAGGTCTGCCACAAGCATGTTGTCTATAACATTGTTATTGTTTGATTTGAGCACAATGCATGGCATCATTCACATATTTGTGGATGAATTATTTTCTTTGCTACGGAATGAGTTGTTACCAAATAACAACAAGCTGCTAACAACAAGTTATGAGGCCCGCAAGCCAATCAAGACATTTGGTTTGAGCTATGATTCAATACACACATGTACAAATGGGTGTGTACTATTCCAAGGAGACTATAAACATGCAAATGTATGTCCAAAATTGTGCAACACCTTGAGGTTTATGGAGGGGTCTTAGGGGTTGTTTCAAAAAAGGTGTTGCGAGATTTTTTTTTTATTCCTCAACTTGTAAAAATGTATATATGCAATCTTTAGCAAAATTATGCACATGACACAAGAACAATGTTCCAGCAAATGGGTTGGTTAGAAGTGTTCCAAATTCTATAACTTAGAAACACATTAGTGATAAATGGCTAGAATTTGCTAATGATTCACATACATTAGGTTAGGGTTGGCACTAAACAAGGTGAACCCATTTGGAAACCTCAATTTCATACATTTAACTTGGTTAGTAGTTTTGTTAAATTACAGTTTGCATTTGTGTAACTAAATGTTATTTCTTGATGCTAGCCCAAATCATCCTCGACAAATAATCTTGGACATTTAGTAATGTTGATGTGTATTTATAACCCTTAATCAAAGAGCTATAGCTTTTATGGAAAAACATTGATGCTTTTGATGCATACTTGGGCACCAAGTTCACTTTGAAAACCATGTGTACGTGGAGCAAACATGACTTTCCAGCCTATAATTTATTTGTAGGTTGTGTGACCAAAGGACATGTTGGATGCCCACCATGTGGTCCAAATACAAAAATCTGCTTTGCAAGGAAGTTGAAAAAGATACATATAGGGACACAAATGTATTTACCACATAACCATCCTAACAAATGAATTGAAACCACATTCAATAGGAGAATTGAAACCAAATTTTCACCCATTAAAGTATATGTAGTGCAAATAATTGAAGGAGTAAAGGAACAAGAGTTATTTTTAACAAACCCCCAAAATCAAGCAAGAGGCCCAGGCTTGACCCAATGCATCAACATGGAATCAAAAGATGAAATATAATTTTGAATTGCCATATTGGGAGGTAGGTGTACATTGATACCCTTAAATTCTTACACATGTTCAATGGGCTAAAAATTACTCTAAGTCAAGATCTAATGCTATTAGATATTAGGGTTACAAATAATTAATAGTTAGAGATTAATGTATATTGGAAGTCAATGGCTAGATGGTTGTTTGCAAAAATTGTTGATTCGTAATACCCTTGATGTGATGCATTGTAAGAAAAACAATGCGAAAATGTTGTGAAAACAATATTTGGCAACAAATACACTATGGCAGACATGGAAAATCTCAAAGACTGCGATATACAAAGCCATTTATGGTTATAAGCTACATTGAATGGATTCATTAAACCCATAGCCTTTTATGTCTTATCAGATGAAGAAAAAAAATTGCAAATTCTCTTCGCCTTAAAAACACCTACTAGTTGTGTCAAGTTTGAAGTCTTGAGTTCAAAAAGATGGGGAATTGAAGGGGCTGAAATCACACGACTATCACATCATGATGCAAGATTTATTACTTTATGCATGCAACACTTTATGGCAAAAGGTTGCAAGCTGGCCATTATCCATTTGTTTTGTGTTTTCAAAAAGTTATGTGCAAAGATCTTAGACTCGGTAATGATGGGGGAGCTCAAGAAGGATGCGACCCTTATGTTGGTACTATTGGAACAAGAATTTCCCCCTTCTTTTTTTGACATCATGACCCATTTGTTAGTCCATTTTGTTGAACAATTAAAAATATGTGGGCCCGTGCATACTTGATGGATGTATCCTATTGAACATTGCATGAAGACAGTGAAGGGATACATTCAAAATAAAGTTGGGATGGAAAATGCATTACAAAAGGCTATGCATTGGAAGAGGCTTTGGGGTTTTGCTCCAAATACTTGCAAGATTTTACAACCACAAGGAGAAGGGTTTGGGATGACAAAAAAAACCTTACAATGGTTGATGAAGTATTTGAAGGAGGTGGGCATCCACTGTTGATGGATGCATATTTTCGAGATATGGCTTATTCATTTGTGCTTCATAATGTAAAGTTGATGGCTACATGGTCAAGCTAATATCCTAAATCCTAAATTATAATACAACATTTTAATTATTTGAAATCTAGATCCATTCAACTACTTGTTTGTGATATCAAATGATAATTGATAATTGATTTCTTAATACTTATGTATTTTATAGGTTGTCAATTAATTTGTGTGAAAATATTTGGTCATTCAATAATATTGAATAACTATAAAGATAGAAATCTCATTTAGAATTGAGCTTAATAGTTTAGAGGCCACTTTTTGTAGGTCCACTTTGGCAATCCAAATATGTAGATTTGTATACATGTGTTTTAGTGTTTGGTTAGTGGTTACACATATGCCCATCTATCATTGGGCAAGAAATTACTAATAAATGTATATGCTTATTACTAAATATGTGTATAAGTTTTGCCATGTGCCATAGAAATTTGATAATGTTTTAAATAATTATTTATATTTAATGTGATAAGAAATACAACATGGAAGTTGATGAACAAAACAAAGAGAGGCATGAATTCTTACATCTTTTAGATGGAGCTCAATTAAGGGCTCTTGTGTTCCCAAATAATTTCAAGGAAGTGCCACCTTTCCTTGAATAGATAAGGACTACAATTGTTTTAGGTATCAAGGATGGGGAGCAAATTGATAAGGACACATTACATATCTCCATGTCACCTACCTTGGAAGCTAGGTCTTATCGAGCTATGTGTGCTTTTGGTAATCATATTCATGTGTCTAGTGTTGAAAAACATTTGACAATTTGTGACAATGGTGTAGCCACAATATTTGAACAAATATGCGTATCAAGGCAAAATGACACAAGACCTATTGTTACAAACTTGGAGTATGTGGGGTGGGTGGAAGGGATATTAGAATTAAACTACGGGGTTTTGAAAATTGTAGTTCCATTGTGTAATTGGGTGAAGGAAAACTACAACATGAGTATTGCAACAATTAAACGTGATGAATACAATTTTACCCTTATGAATTTTTCTTCTTTGATCCCCATTTTAAATGCATCCTTTGCTTTTCCCCTTGATATATAACAAGTTTTTTTTACATCATATCCAAAGGAAAGAGGTTGGAAGGTTGTTTTTTGGAAAGATCCTTGTGGGAGATGCATATCAGATTTGGTTTAGATTGACCCCATTGATTTTGATATGTTTAGAATTGACAATGTTGATGATTACAACGATCTTCAAGCTCCAACTATAATTCTAGAAGCAATCTGACCAATTGTTGTTGTTAGGGGTTATATTATTCATGCAAATGAAATGGTTATAAATGATGTTGATGAAGAGGGAAAAGATATAGATGACATTTCAGAAGACTACACAAGTTTTGATAGTGAAAATGAATGTTTGGGCTAAATTGTGAATTCACTTAACACTTCATAAGGGTTGTAGATTTTAATGTTAGTCAACAAAGTAAAATTAATTAATTTTTTTGCTATAGATTGATTTCACATTTCATTTGGGTAGTAGAAGCAAATGTTAGTTAGTAAGGTAAAATGATTAGATTAATTGGTTCAATTTTGTTATAGATTGATTATGTTTTTGAACTTCATGTAATAAGTTTTCATAAACATTTTCTACATTTTGTTGCTTATGATAAAGTTGTTAGATACAAACTACAAAATAAATTATATATTTTCTTAAGACCATTGAGTTCCATGATCTATTCAATTCTTAAGTATTGATTTAATTATGTATTATGATCATAATGATTTCTTAAAAACATTAGTACATTTGCTTGAATGATGAAATTTAATATAGTTACGTATATAATTGCAATTTTATGTAGTTGAAAAAATGAATAAACATAAAATTTGAAATAATATTGAGTAGTTAATTCAAAAGATAAAATTTATTTTATTGGTTCATTATTTCAATAATAGATCAAAATGATAAAATAAATACATACTTGATAACCACTAATATTTTTAATGATTCACTATGAGAAAATCATGTCCATTGCAACTAGGCTATTTAGTTGTAATCTAGTTCTATCAGACACTTTTTAGTTGTAATCCAATTCTATCAAACACTTTGTAATTATAATCCAATTCTATCAAACACTTTGTAATTATAATCCAATTCTATTGAACAAGTTTTAGTTACAATAGACAAGTTGCAACATGCACAATTTTGTCATAGTGATTAAAATTCTAACACAAGTAACATGTTGCATGCCATGTATAAATCAATTGTGACTAATATTAATCACCCAAGAACTAGCTACTTGCCAAGTAGGCATTATATTGTACACGTGTAAACAAAACTGTTTGGTATGACTATAATGGTTTAACAACATAGTCATATTGGACACATTCACAAGTGGGTGGGGGTAAAAACGAAGAAGAACATAATACTTTTAGTCATATTGGACAAGTGGTTGTGTCAAATGTGTCATTATAATCATGAAACTAGACGTAGAAAAGACATAGTTTTGTTGTAAAATTATGAACAAAAATTATGTCTCTTGTTCATCCATTTTCCCCATAAATTATATTTGTTCTAACCTTAAGCATTCGGGTCTAGTGGGTGCCATTATTTACAAATCATTGCAACACTATAAATATTAATCAATAACATGTCCCAATTAGAGCATCCCCACCCATTTGGGTCTCAAGGAATAATTCCCACATCCAAGATGGTTGGCTTACTATTTCCCATGCCCAACCCATAAAAATGAAATTGAAATTGCAAAAGGCGGGAGATTACAAATAACAAAGCACTTGGACCAATCAAACCAATTTGACCAATTAATAAAATTTATTGGACTATCCAATGCCTTTTGCCTAACATAAGATCTTATGCACAAATGTGATGTGAAACCCATATTACTATGTGACACCAACATTATATTGATTTTCCTTGTCCAAACCCCATAATGTAGTACACCAATGAGGATGCTTTTCAAGTTCCATTCTTTTCAATTATGAAACAACTTAATTACAATATTTTCTTGGGGTGTAATGTGTGCACTATGCACTTTAAAATTAACCATGATTAAATCATATTTTGTGACACCTTTTTTTGGTATTATCAACATTGAATAAAATCAATGTTTTTAATTTAATTTTTGTCCATTTGTTAAATAATAAAATAATGATAACACATGAGAATATTTGTATAATGAACAAGTGAATGATTGTAAAACAACCAAAAAATTGATGGAGGTGTATTAGATCAAAATATGTAAAAATATGATTTTTTAGATAAAAGACAACAATAAGTGGAATAAAGTAAATTATGATGACGTTGAATTGCATCTTAATTTTAAAATTTTGGATTTAAAAAATAAAAATTCATTATTTTAATCAATGACCATTTGAGATGTTTTAAAAAAGATATGAAATTTGGTAGATAGAAATTTTAATGTGTATTCTTTTCCAAGATACAATATGCTAGGCTCAAGTAACACATTCAAAATGATTAAAAAATAATTAAAAGTTTCATTGATGGAAACTTAAAATTTCAATGAAATTTGTGAAGTATGAATGTATGTTGGTCAATCATATGGATGTATAGAACATTATTGGGGAATGGTCCACAATGTTTACAAACCCTTGTCAATTATATATGTAGGTACAAGCCACTTACCCCTTAGGGGTGAAAAGTTAGATAGTTGACTTATATAGTCGAATGTTCAAAGAACCTCCATAGCTAAACATCACAAAGAACTTCAAATATGAAAGAACCTTGAGAATGCAAAGTTTTTCATTTTTCTTAACCTTTGCTTAAGGTGATAGAGATTTCAATTGGGTTCTTTAGTTGTATGTAGTTGTGAGTCGTAGTTCTAGGTTGCAACATTGCAACACCACAACTTTTTTCTTTCAAGCAACTTGCATTGCATTTTTGAAAGATGGCATTGCAACAAAATATCACTTGATGATTGTATTTTATTTCAAAGCTTGTTGTTGTAGTTTGTATGTAGCTTGTAGCTCATAGAATAAATAAAATGGTATGAAATTTTAGGGTGTTACAAGGTTTAAGCTTGCAAATAATGAAAATTAAAAAGACGAGATGTTCAAAGTGATCATACACAAGTATGATGAACAATATTTTGATGAGTTGTTTTTTTGCCTTACTTATAATCCTAAAGACATGTGATTTCCATTGGGGCACAAAACCTCTCACACAAAAGTGGGAAGAAAATGTTTTGCTTGTAATGCCATTGTCATCACATGCAAGACGTTGTGGGTTTACAATGTTTGCACATTACATAACTTGGTATGCTAATTTCATTATGTACGGCCTCTAGATAAATCTAGGTTTGTTCATTTGTCTTATTAGAAAGGTTCATTGGGTAGGTGACATATTTACTTCAATTAATTAACAAGTATAGGGTTTGGACACTGCAACTATTGGAAATTTCAATTTCGCATGTCTTCATTTTAAAAAAAAAAGGATGTTTACAAAGAAATTCATTTCATCTTTTGTGTTCAATTTCCCAATTTCATAACGTGATTTATTTATTTGTATTTCATGATAATAAAGATTTCATTTTGTCCATTGCAACATATTATGCATGTGTACAAAGGTGATGGGTGGTGTTTTTTAGCCAAACTTTTTGGGACTCAAGAGCTTCACTAATTGCTTCCAGAGGTTAACTTTTCAATTGGATTGTAAGAACCAACTCAAAATAGAAACCCATGACATGGTTTTCAAAATAAAAAGAACCCATACATATAGCAACTTCTTTTTCTATCACCAAAAAACTGGTTTTGTAAGAGACCTTGAAATATGAAAAAACTGCAACCTGACAAGATATGTAAGATAGACAAAACAATGTTTATTGGTATCTAGATATGATAATAATAGGTTTTAAAAGACTTGAGACCACGATTCTTTAGGAATTCAAATAACTACACAACATCGGTATAGACCTTAAGCTACATACGTTCTGATAAAATAAAAATAAAGACTAAGATCATTAAAATCAAGATTAATACCAAGTTTTGGTAATACTTCTTGTGGGAATCAATGGATGGCTTAGAGTTCGCAGCCAAATTATCCTATGTATTTTAATAAGTAATGAGGCTCCTTTCTTTTTATGAGTAGACCTTGAGAATTTTGCTACACAAGAAGAAGATGCAAGTTATCACACATCTTCAAATTTCATCATGTCAACTTTGTGTAAAAAAATTGTCATAATTTGTTGTTTCAAAGGTGGGTTCCCAAAAAAAATAATTGGGCTAGTTTTTTGGCACAAATTAGCGAAAAAAAATTCATTCATTTTTAATTTAAAAAATGATTGTTTATTGGCTCCATCAAGTGAAGGAAGAGACTTCACAGACTTATGCAATGTTTGGATACAATTTTGGTTTACAAATTTGTGGATGACACCTAAAGTCATAGGCCCCCAAAGATGTGAAACCGTAAGTGTAAGTTGTAAATTTTTCAAGACACTAATCCATTCCACCATATAAGGTGCCATCTATGGTTTTTTATTGGCCCTGACTTGTAAGGCAGGGATATTGTGTCGAGAATCAGTATAGAGTATAGTAGCTTCAAGGGATTTTGTCCCCTAGAAACTAGGTGACATGATTCATCCTAATTTAGTTGTAAAAATATTCACATTCATTTTCTTTGCCACTACCTCAAATGTGCACCTAGCCGCAAGTGACTTTGTCACCAATCCATAATCCACAATATTAAATATAAAATTATTTTAAAAAATAATAATTATGGCATCCATCATATGCAAAAAATTATTGTAATTCTTTCAAAATGTGACAATGTGATTGAAAACATTCAAATACACATGTTACGATCAGTTACTTTTTCTTTTTCTTGGGGTTTGAAAATTTGCACAAATGTGAAAACTAAATACAATAATGGAATATTTGATCCTTTTTTTTGTGAAAAAAATTGGATTTGCAAAAAATTGAAAATTATGTTGGAACGTTTCCCTATTGGTTTTTGTTTGTTAACAAAATTTTAAATGTTTAGATAGGTTCCTAGAACATGCCATCATTTAATCTGAGATACCTTTTAGCTTTCTCATAATTAATGTGATGTTAAAAAATGAAAAACAAATCATGACAATTTTTCTTTTACAACAACATGATGACATACATTAAAATATATTTAAAAATATATTTTCCCCTATATGACCAATTTATCATACAATATCAATTGTTGATATTAAATTAATGGCAGGGCCATTGTGTATAGCACAACTTGTTAAGGATTTGCGAAGTAGCCTCTCTCACAAGGATCCCAAAGAATATATAACAATAAACAGCAAGATGTTTGAAGAATTTTTTAAGGATTCCTATTCTAGGTGGTAACCATGGTAGTGGGTAGGTGTAAATGTAGCGAAGTTTTTATTTTTCTTTCAAAATTAGTGGGAAAAACCATGAAAACAACTTATTTTTCTTTTCCTTATTTTAGCCATTTTGAAGAATACTTGACCCAAATACGAAAATTTATCACAAAAGAAACATTGGTGCCATAGTCTATGACTAGGTAAAGAGGTAGGGTGCTCTTTGCAAGGGGTATTAGCCCAGGCCAAAAATGGTGACAAACTCTTTTGGGAACAGAAATTTCATGCAGCCAATGGGAAGGCCCAAGCATGCACTCAAGGTGCCTTGCTATTTTTCCTTTTAAGTTTTGGGTGGGGGGGGAGAGAGGGGAGGAGGATTTTTTTTTTCATTTTCCCCTGGTTCTCAATGTACTCCCACTATGTTCACTTCAAATTCACATTAGGTTCTCAATGTGTTCCACATAGCACCTCATTTTATCCCATATGCTTTGGCAAATGTTGTCCTCCTTTCACCAATATACATGGGTAGAAGGGGAGGAACTCAATACTTTATACTTCCAAGTAGAGCCTTCTATTATGGGGAGTATCCATAGTTTCATATTTTTAGAGTGATGGGCCAATCGAATTGGCTCGTTGCAAAAGACAAAAAAATTGAACTTGGGAGGCACCTCATCTAATTAATAAGAGAGGCGAAAAGGTGAGGTGTTCAAAAGCCATAAGATCCATGAAGCACCAGCATTGTGCAATTCTTCCCATTTGAGAGAACCTCTGGTTCAGTTTTGACATTTTAAAATGTGAAGGTTCTTTAGTGAAGAGTTTGAGTCAGGTTCTTTCAAAATTTGAACCTTTTAGTAGTTTTAATTTAATGACATTAAAAAAAATTCAAGAACCTTCAGATCTGATTTTTTGAATTGGCTCCGATTTCGACTCCATGTACACATTGCACATTCTTCCATGCTGAAGATTATGTGGGTACAAAGTTTTAAAAAACAAATTAAAACCAAAGTCTATCTAAACATGCTAAAATCTTCATCATCTGTGCTTCATTTTGAGTGATTTAAAATGTTATGAGAGCATTACCTCAAGCTCTAGTAATCATCTTTGAAATGCAACTCGAAAGAAGTATTGAAAAAATAGCAAGAAGAAAAATAAGCTTTTCAGCTCACAAAACACTTTTTTTTTTCTTCTTTTCACATTTCTTATTTTCAAAGCTTCTAACTTTCTCATTTCTTATTCATTTTAAACGATTTAAAATGCTGTAGGAGTGCTACCTTCAGTTTTACAAATCATTGTGGCATGGCTTTGCCCAGCTTGGACAGATGAAAAATTTAAGGCCAGAAAATCTCATGTGGGACCCTGCCCGTGACCACCGGCTATCAGCAATTCCCCGGCGAGCTCTACCGGCGCCTGTCCATCGACAGCGAGTTAGTGATGACGGTGACGAGGAGAGGAGCCGTCTTGGGTTTTCCGTCCGCTACTTTGATAGTATCCAACGGCTTGAGTCCCATTAGAAAGGATCCAAGGGTCCTGTGCTTTGTCTAGACTGGTACCCTATTTCGTGAGGTCCAGATGTTGCCACGTCTACATGCGCTAGGGTTTATTGTTCATTCAGCGAACGGGGAAGCGAGGAACCGGTGGTTAAAGAAAGAGTCCGTTGGTCGTCGCCCTTTGGTCTTTGTACCCGCCTGCTGTCAGAGGAAGCGCTCTCTTTCTGCGGATTCTCGAGCTCTCTCTCCTGTCTCTCGGGGTTTCTCGAGGCCACGTCGCGTAGGAGCCCGCAGCAGCTTGGGAACTGGCATATCGTTTTGTTTTTGGAATTGCGGGTTGGTGAATTACTTTCGTTGGGTGTGGTGGGAAGTCTGTTGCAGAAGTGCCGTGGATTGCGTGTTGAGAAAAAATAAAAATGGGAGAGAGTGAGTACAGATGCTTCGTTGGTGGCCTTGCATGGGCCACTACCGACAACAGTCTGGAGGAAGCCTTCCGGCCGTTCGGCGAGGTGACGCAATGTAAGGTGATTACGGACCGCGAGACCGGAAGGTCGAGGGGGTTCGGCTTCGTGACGTTCTCCAATGAGACGGCCATGTTGAAAGCCATCGACGAGATGAGTGGCAAGGAGCTGGACGGTAGGAATATCACGGTAAACCAAGCCCAGTCGAGGAGTGGCGGGGGCGGTGGTGAGAGAAGTGGGGGTGGCGGGGGTTATCGTGGCGGAGGCGGAGGCGGCGGCGGCTATGGCGGTGGGGGTGGTGGAAGCCGTTATGGAGGTGGAGGTTATGGGGACAATGAACGTAGCGGCGGCGGCGGCGGCGGTTATGGAGGTCGTGGAGGTGGCGGCTATGGAGGAGGTGGTGGTTATGGTGGAAGCGGCGGTGGTGGTGGCGGTCGTAGTTCTGGCAATGGGAACTGGAGAGACCGCAACGAGTCAAACTACTAAGCGTGTGCGAGGTGGTTGAGGTCTCTTGTGGCGGTATTAGTGATGGCGTTTCCGACCATGTGTCTCCAGGCTTCCGGAGAGAAGAATACCTCAGAGCTGCTGGTTTCTTCGGTTCACTGAAGGATGTGAAGGTTCGCGGGGTTTGGTGTTGTTGCAAACAAGTTCCCACTGGAAAAAGCCACTTGACATTTGACCACCTTTCAGTCTGAAGGTCGCCGTCGTCGTCTTCACCGGCTCTATACTATACTAGTAACAGTGGAGAAGAAGACGATGAGTTAGGCCGCCAACTCTATTGCGGTTCTGTGTTTACTGTCTTTAAAAAGTTCTGTTTCGTGTTCAAATGTTTTGGGTTTGGCGTTCAGTGTGTTGAGCAGAGGTTCACATCCTTCCTCGTGTCCCTGAAGAAGTAGGAGATGGCACCTCCTGTGGTACTCTTGAAAAGGACTTCTTTTTGTTCGGTTCGATATTTGTAATGACCTGTTCTCACTGTCCTGTACTATATTGGATTAGGAGTGCGGCTTGATTGTTGCACTTCTGTATTGATATTTGATTGAAGCATTTTGCCCTCTGAAAAAAATGGATATTTCTGGAATGATCTACCAGCTATTGCTCACAGTAGTTTTTATTTGTAGCACACTGTCATCAGCTCAGCATGTTTATTCCTACAGGTTGCATCGTGGTTTCTTCTTTCCTGATGTAGGGTTAGAATAGATTAGCTTCTGAAACACTTCCCAATGAGTAGAAGATGGACGTCATATTTCTTGCGTCATTTTCATAATCTTCCTTGGCTTGCTTCTGAAAAAAATGGTAACCTTGTGCTGTGAGGCAGTTGCATATTTTAAGACTATCACCATCGTGGAGTGAGTTTTAAATCTTGTGTGCTTGGATGTCAGGATGCAAAGCTGCAAGGTGATGAAGGTAACTTGGAGCTTCCTGTTGTTGAAGTGTTTTTGCTTTCAAGCATTCTAGCTAGAAATTTCTGCACGTGTGATTCTGGAAATGTAGATACTATGTGAAATATTTTGTGTTATTGTTCTCTCCATCTTAGTTTTTTGGTTTAATGGGGTTGTGAACACCTGCAGGCCAAAAGGTAATCTACTGGAACAATCATTTGGACTGGGAGTTTCTTTGCAGCTGATTATGCAATTTGGATCTAGAGAAAGCACATAGCATGTTTGGCAGAATTCTCTTTGCTTTCCTGTTGTGATAATTTTTCTTTTGGAATATTTTGTTCTGGTAAAAAATTCTTTGTTGTAAGTTAAATATTTTAAGAATGAAATCACTTCGTATTTGAGACATATTTGAGACACAGTTTGAAAAAAATCTGTGAGGATGGAATACTAGTGTTGTGTGACTGTTGAAGTGACTTCTTGTTTGCTACAAGGGAGAGCTTGTATAATGAGATATTGACTTATGGGTACTGCAGGTGGAATTTGTTGTGAATGAATGATCCCATTCTGGTGGTGTTGCTGTTGGAATTGGATATCAATTCCAAATGATCCCATTCTAATTTGTTGTTGAATTAATCACCAATGAATGATCCCATTCGAAGGGTATTGCCGCTGGAACACAAGTGAATGATCCCAATACTGAGGGCATTGCAGGTGAAATCAAAAGCGAATGATTGCATTCTGCTTTGTGGAATACATTGGGAATAAACTTGCAATGATGCTTTTCTGATTGGTGCAGATTCTTATATGTGGTGAACTCACACAAAATTGGTCCACCCACCATCTTTACATGAGGTTTATCAGCTACTCACCAGTGTTGGTCGGTGCTTTCTTTTTAAGAAAAACTCAGGTTCAAGGTTTGCCACTAACTTTTTTTGGGTAGGGTCTCTGGTTGTAGGTTTGAGCCTGGTTCTTTGATGATGTTTAAACCCTGCGGTTTCAGTTTTGGCACATTTTTCAAATTCAAGAACCACTGATTCCAGTTCAAAGCCCTGGTTTGACTCCATGGGTTCCATGTACACACTCCCCGAGCAGCATATTGTAGAGGTACAGAGATTTTACATGAAATTACAATTGAGGATGCAACACAGAGTTCTACAACTAACAAAAATGAATAAATCACCTAAAAAATTAATTCTTTTGAAGATAGGTACAGAGCAGGGGGGTTTTTTTTAAGGATTTTGTGATATAGCCAAAGTGATGGTGACACAGAAATTAAGTTAGCCAAATTTGGTTACATACTTGGTATGAAAGTAGAAGAAAAACAGAATCAATTTCTTTTGTTGTGGGCCTCCTACTCAAAATGTATCATAAAGTTTGGGGATATGGGTTTTTTCATCTTTGAAATCTAGCAAATTGGGCAAATTTTCTTCATGAAAAATCCTCTGCATAGGTTGAGATTTTGCCAATAAAAAATCTGAACCATTATTAAAAATGACCTTGAACATTAGTGGGGTTAAAGTTCAGGTTCTTGCACCTGAACCAGCAATTGTGGAACCAACAATTTTATGGAACTAAAATAAGTGGGTTGCATGCTAACGGTTTGTTGAAGGATAGTTGGTGTGTACTCCTTTTTAACGAGAATTTAATTTTAAGTGGCACACAGCAATTTTACTTGTTTGGGGTACATTCTCCACAGGCAATAAAATTGTCTGGAAAGTCACCCTGTCTTTGGACCCTAGTTTGGCTGTCTAATCCTTGTATCCTTTGAGTGTAACTGCAAAGTGGGAGAAATTGGGTACTGTTTTTATGAAACTGGATATTACTTCAGAAGGTTTGCAGGATCATTTTCTGGTAATGCCCCCAAGTGTATGAGCAGCAATCTGCAAGGAAGTCAAGTCTAAAACTAGGGTGAAGCTCCCCTGAGGATCAACTTAGGTGAGAACTAGATTGTTGCCATGTGTACAAAACGAGTTGGTGAGAAAACCTGTGTACTGTTTTCATCCTGACTTTTAACCCCCAGTTTCCAGTAGGCCCAGTTTGTAGGATACAATCTAGACACCGGAATAGAAATAATTGATTGCAAGCTCCAGGTTCTAGTCAATGTACAAATGTAGGTAACAAAACCAAGCACAGCAGCTATGTGCAGTTTCACAGATCCACATAACCCATTTACATATGTACAAAATTTTAATGCACAGGAAGTGCTGTCTCCAGCTTACAAGAAAGTGATACCCATTGTAATAAATATGAAGAAGAATGTTAACTTTAAAGTCAGAATGTCCTGAACAGATGGGACTTGTGAAACTCCCACATTCCTTGTGAAGCTAATTGCAATTAGCTTTGAGCTTCACTATCAGTAATGCAGAATTCAAGAAGGCCTCTCCAGCAGGTTATACAAAGATTCTCAAGAGCATTCAATTATACTTTACACTCCAAGGGCTACCTCTAAAGCCATGAACAGAACTACCAAATCAATACCCAAATTTCAGTGCTCCTTTTCACATGTCTGGGCTCAAGCACAGACACTGAGCACAAAGCATATCTCAGTTGTTTGTGTTGGAGAGGAGAGTTTTTAGCTAGCATCTCCAGGTATTTCCAATGTCTAGGAAGACCACTGACAGAATGCTTTGGCAGTGGTCTTGGGGTGGACATTGGGGAAGAAGCACACACATGTGTGGGAAGACATTACTGCAGAATGACCAACTTTTTGGGGTATTTCCTTTGAATGAAACTGAGCTAAACCAAGCTGATCCTATGTTAGTGCAACTTTATCAACACTGTCAGCACTAGAAATATTGTTACAGAGCCATGTATGCATTCTGCTCTTACCGGCGAAAGAAAGATTTTGCAGCAGAAGCAGGGAGCCCCAAGTCCTTGCGGTGCTGTTCATCAATGTGCATGGTGCCAGGGAGGGCTCCTGCTGCCCACCGTGCAGCCTCAATTCCTGAAAGGAAGTAGTGCGTGAAAGCAAGACCCCTGTCGACAATGTTGCCAATTTTTGGCAACGAGAGTGATAATGTCATCGTCTGTCTATTTGTTGCCTCCCTGGAAATCATTTTCTTCTGGCCACCTGTTCCTTTTGTGTCCCTGGGTGGTAGGCTATCCAGCTCAGCACAGTTGATGAATCGCTCAGTTGCAGCTTCCCAGGACAGAAGATGTTGGAGTTCTGGTGAAAGAGGTACTGGATCAGATGCCAAAGCGAGCTTCACCTTCTCAACAAACTCATCAGGGGTCTTGTACATGAGGCAGTTGGGAAATGGGCGGAAAAATTCATTTGAAGGGTGATCTGCACAGACAACAATCTTGCCCATAGCTAAAGCTTCTGCTGTTGTTGTGCATACCACATCACTTAGGCTTGGATTGATAAAAACTTTGTACCTGTAAAGCCACAGACAGATACAGGGCAATTGAGGTCTGCTGAAGCCAATGTACTAGAGTGTGATTTTCTGATAGATAGTTCAGTCAGCATGAAAACAAATGCCAAGAAAATCAAATGGGGTTTCCTGTCAAGAGATTCATCAATTGTATGTTATCTTCAATGCAAAATGTCAAAAAATGTCTTTTACTTTATCTGCATAAGGTGATAAAGACACTCAATGGCAACGGACAAAAAGTTTACCCATGGAGAAGAACATCAGCATGGTCCCTTCCCTCATGAAAATTCATTCTCAGCCCATGTGCCTGTGCTTCAGCTTGAACTGCTTGTGAGTCTTCCCCAGTTCCAAAGACATCAAGCGGAGTGTTGTCAAGAACTTCTTTGTTCTGGGCTAGAAGGTCCACAAGTTCTCTATATCCTTTTCCCCATATCATCTTGCCAAGATAATACGCCCCTTTTGAGAATCTTGACTTGCCTTCCTCACTTTCACTTGCAAGCTGCTTTCCAATGTCCAGAAACTTAGGACTCACTCCATGGACATTGCACACCAAAGATTTTGGTAGCCCCTGCGTGGCAGCTGATAGTCGCAACACCTAATTCATGAAAGAAAAATTCAGTATCAAGGAATTACTTGGCATTGGTCCTTTAAAGTAGCTTGTGAATGAGAAAAGAAGAGAAAGGAGCAGGACCAATGAAGTACCTTAGTGCAGTAAATGCGAACCACCCAGTTGTTGACATACTTTAGTAAGAAGGCCTGAAGCTTTCCATTCTTCTCTCGTTTAACATACTCCAAATAATTTGTGTGAACCACACCAACCACATGTTGGAATTTGTCTGTCCACCGCTTTCCATGGTAGTACCATGTCAAGTGCTCAGGCTCCTCCAATACTGCTACATCTGCCTCCTGGTCAGGAATAAACTCTGAAATGTCCCCAGCAGCCAGAATACTCCGCTTTTCTGTAGAAAACTGCACATCATGATGGAGATCAGTGATCCAAGGCATCAAACACAAAGCTTCAAAAAAATCAACCTGAAGACCCCAACAATTCACATTGGAAATGATTGTCATCTTGATTACAATAAGAACTAGAGTTCACTCTACTCTACCTTTCCAGGATAGAATGCAATCTTGAAATCTGATTTGAACCCAACACGGTTCTCCAACCAGCCCCGCACAAAAGTTTCTTGTTCTTTGGGAGACTCAAATGTCATTCGGTTTGGGTAGACTTGTTCTTGGTCTTTTTTGCAAAGCCATGGCACTAACAGCGTAACATTTTTCTTGCCAGATTTGGCCAAATAGGCTGCCCGGAACAAAGGATTCACTGCTGTTCCTGTCATCCATGGTAAGCTCGCTGTGGTGAATATGGCAATGTTCTGAGGAGTATCCTCAGTGGCCTGTTTGGCAGGTGTGAGATCACCACCCCAGACTCCACCCTTGTTGCAGTAGCGAGTGCTTTGTACAACATTAGCAATCCTGAGATCAAGGTTGATGAGGCCCTTGCTGAATAAATCCCCAGCTAATGCTTTTCCAACAACCCCAAGCTCTTTCCCTTTCAAAGCTAGAGACGATGACAGTTGATCAACTTTGTGTTTACAGGAACTTAGATAATCACCCATGTTTGTGTCATCTGCAGGGAAGGAAATGGAAAATTATCTCCTTGATCCAAATCTCGGCTGATCTTTGCAACTTGCAAACTACTGCACAACTCTAGTGTACAAGATGGATGTGAAATATACCTTTCTTGCATCCAAGATGGTCAAGAAATGGTTCTGCAGGCCAGGAAAACTTCTCAAAAAGCTGCGGTAGATTTGGTGGCACCACATCATCCTGATCCATCATCACATCCCCCTTTCTTGATGAGAAGATCATCCCCTTAAGACAACAAACAAGGACTTCAACAAACAAGCTTTCACAGAAGATGGCAGGCATCAATTGATGCTCTTCAAAAAAGGTCTAAATTGCTGAGCATCATGGATCAGGGTTAAAAGAAAGTGGTGTGATAAACCACCCTAGGATTAGGAAGGTGCATCATCCACAATTTCAAGTTTTGGGTTTGATGAGAAAACATCATATCAATGGCAAAAACCCTATTCAGTGCCTTGCAGGTATTGAATGGGAACCAACCAGAAATAGGAGAAATCATGAAGACAACAATGACGATGATGATGGCAGGAATGACAAAAGTTCTGTACAAAATACTAATAAAAGGAAACGGGAAAACCAGCAAGATGATGATGATGATGATGATGATGATACCAGATTCTTCTTCACATTTTGCAAAAAATCCGCCGGAGTTTTGGTGGTGGTGGCAGCTGTTGTGGTCTCAATGTCTACCAAGCTTTTATGGACAGTTCTCTTCACCCGTTGGAGTGGTTCCCAATTGGACTCATTGACTCTTGTGCAAAGCTTTCTCCATCCTTGTTGTGATGAACTCCTCCTCCTCACCACCATGCTTTTCTCTCCACCGACCTCCACCTTCTTCATGGTGGTGGCGGTGGAAGGCTTAGATGGGTTTACTGAGAAGATGGGTAGATGGGTGGAGCCCTTGGAGGAGACAAGAAAGGTTTGGAGAGCAGAATCTAACCCTTTGGTTGCCTCGTTGAAAGAGGGAGACTTCATCAAGCTTTCCCATTCCTTGTCTATTGTGGCACGTAGATCTATCAACGACTGTACCCTAGACTTCATGAGCTTCACATCCGACTCTGCAATCTTCTGAGCTTCACAAAAGCTCTTGGATATGAAAGAAAATGCTCGCTCTCCTGTAGCCACGCCGCCATCCTCTGTCGTCAACCCTTCCCACGGGGCCATTAAGATTCCAGCTGCAGTTTAAACGCCAGAAATCACTCTCAAATCCTCACAATCCAGCTTCACACTCTACAGCTGCAAGTAAGCTGCATTCTTAAAGACGTAGGGAGATGGAAAAACCACAGAGAACCGCCAAAAACACACGCACGAGAATGTAATCCGAGAGAGAGAAAAGCAGAGAAAGACCCCCCCGCAGAAAAAAAAAAAAAAAAAAAACCCCAACAAAAAACCCAAACAAAAAAAAATTTCAAAAAAAAAAAGAGAACAAAAAAAAAAAAAACA
>Ga0116231_10003183_pt1 | contig 34316 bp, 25 predicted proteins | sample S1TSphgellanicum_2_FD_89695 | JGI IMG/M metagenome (GOLD analysis project Ga0116231, IMG submission 89695) | Host-associated microbial communities from peat moss isolated from Minnesota, USA - S1T2_Fd - Sphagnum magellanicum MG | ecosystem: Host-associated > Plants > Peat moss > Unclassified...
GTCAGCAGCAAAAAGAAATGGACTGTCATGAACCCCATCCGGCGCCAAATGAAAAAACGCAACCCATCCAGTGGACAGAACGGCCAACTGGTGCATTGGTGGCTGTTAATTCACTCTGGCCAGATTTTGATAGCTTTGTTCACTTTTTTGGCCCTTTTGAACTTCAAAGAACAGCAAAAAAACAAATCCAGCCTTCCCAAAACCATTATATACCTATATTTACAAACCTTCCACAAGTAGGTATCTGGGATAACTAACTAATTCTGAGAATGGACTTGGACTCCTGAATTAGGCTATTTGAAAATGGCGACTTCCTCTATAAGGGGGCCCCCTAGGCTTCTTCAAATTCCACCCCTGCCCAAGGGCCATCATGGGTGAAGGAAAAATGTTTACACGCATGTATAGATAGTGGATGCTGGCTCTTTCTTTCTTTTTTAATTGTTTGGCACAAATGAAAATAAATGCTGGCTCTTTTTTTAAGTGCAGGATGGTCACAGCTGATTGACTCAAAACCCTTATATCATTGCATTTGAAAGGCCTGTGCCCAGAAGTTGTACCCAGTACCTTGTAATCTTTTGTACTCAAATAAAATGTAGATATCTGCAGGGGCCATTTGTGATATGATATACCTATTGCACCACACATAGAGACAAAAACAATTTACCCCCCTCCCCTCTCCTCCCACCAAAAGAAACAAAGCTCAACAATACCGTACTAGCCTGCCATCCTAAGCAGACACTTTGGGCTTTCTGTCATTGCATGGCAATGAAGACATTAGGCAACAACAACAAAAGCTGGGTCCACAAAAACCCCGCCCACCCTACACAAATGACAAAATTTTACTCATATAAACAAACTCCCTTCTTCCTTCCCCTTCCCCCTTTCATTATGGAGCTGGTGCTACCGCTTCGTGATGACATAAGCTGAAAGGAAGGGGCCAGAATTGATGAGCAGCTGGGGGCCACATTTTGGCAGCAAGAATGTCACTACCCATCTTCCCCTCCACCAGTCCTCTCCCACATCACAAAGCGGCAAACAAAAGCAAGAAACCCCCAAACAAAAATTAGAGATGTCGTCACGATCTTCTGAGAGTGGGGGCAACTCAACAAAGAAGCCAAGGGCCAATGTGAACATTCCAATTATGGCATGGCAAGAGGAGCCGCAGCAGCTCCCAATGGGGTCCAGTTCTGATGGGGGGGTACTCATGCTTCACTCAAAGGCTCCTGGTGATCCTGTGGGGACCAGTTCATCCAAAAAGGTACGGAAGGGAATTGAGCAAACCTAATATGACTGCTGCAGTAGCAGTTCGTGGGTGTTACATATGGACGACGCTAAACACTCTCCCCCCCCTCCAAACGAGCTCTGTCATCTGACGCATTTGTTGGTGCCCACAAACTCAACAGACTGTTAGTATTACCAGCATAAGAAAATAATATTAACCTTCATGGCTACATATTCCGTTGGCTTCATCCCTCATACACAACACGCCAAACACTCCATCTGTAATGGAGCCACTAAATTCAGCCATCCCTAATGGACCTAAACTTGCTGGTGGGGAAGTTCATGCAATGCAGATGTGTCGGTTTTACTGTATAATTTCAAACTTCTTATTGTTGTCAGCTTTGTTGTGGTAATGTTATGTCGCAGATCCCCTCCCCCCAAAAGATGGGTGTTGGGAAAATGGGCTGGAATGATGTCAGCATAGTATCATCCCTCCATCTTGAAATCTGTTAACTGCTCCACATAACTTGCTCTTACATTTCTAACTAAAAACCCTGTATATAAAAATCAAGGATGGGAACCCATCCATCAAAAGTACATGGCAAATTAGACCACAAGTCGACACAACCCAAAGAAAAAGAAAGCCAACAATGAGCCAAAAATAAGGAAAAGAAACCCTATGCAAATATGACCCAAGGATACAAAATGATGATCAATAACAACAAAGAAGACTTAAGATGAGAAAGTTGTCATTTGCCACAAATTGGCTAGTGACAAAGGTGCACTAGCTATGATGTGTGGAAGAGAGTCGGAACCCCGACCAAGTGTAGTAGCTCGTTGAAAAATCATTATGACTTGTGCACACTGTAGGGCTATGGACACAAGTTATTGATAGTGGGAAATGAACATCAAAAGGACTAAAGAAGACTGTTGATGATGCGTGATAGTGGTCTATGCACAAGCGATTAGGAATGAATCAAAACAAGAATGAAAACATTCATACATCTCAATAGCAAGGGGAATGAAATCATCACCTAGTGTTCGTTCAGCATAAGATCATGTCTTTTTCTAAGTAGCCATCATCGTTGCATGTGCTATCATCATCAATGCTCACTACACCATATCTATGCGAGTCGGGTCAACAATGACAATGTCCATCAAAGTATGAAAGCCGTTTCTAGTAATAACGAATATGGCAAGGGAAAAGGTGGGAGACCTCCCTTTGAACATGTGTTCTGCTTTCCAACACAATAGTTGTAACAGTATCTCGAAATGTGTCATGAGTTGTTGTACATTCATTCTCACAAGGGCATCGAAGGAAATGGGTAAATTGTCAATGGTATGACCATACTAACACCGTGAAAGGTGCGCAATTGTAAAATGTGGCAAGCCAAGACAAGTATGAAGTGCTCTTACATTTCAACTTTCTAATCATGAACTCCCCATCAACTCTACGTTAAAAGGGTTGTCTCAATATCTATAAACTACCCATGACAACAATGAACATTTAGAAAACTCTAAAGTTGTACCCAATTGATGTGAACTTGCAAGAACACAAGGAATGGAGACTCCCAAAAAAATGAAAAGAAAGGTTTTAAAAAAATGTCATGGTATGGTTCATTATCAAATTTTGGAATTTTGTTATGTTCAATAACTAAAGTAACAAAACATCTTTCACTTATCAACCACAAATAAAATGTCTAAGGTGTGTACATTTTCCCTTTTGAAATCCAAAACTATAGTTTGAATAGTCAACCCAACAATTACAACGCAATTGAAGATTGTGTAGGCCTGCATCTTTTGTAATGCAAATGGAGCCCTTTGTCAAAAATAAATGGTGAGCACCAAGAGCATGGGACCTTTCGGGCCTTTCATTCCTCACACATTATTAATTGCCATAGAGTTGTAAAAAATCATTGGGTTGCCTATGTAAATAATTGACAACTTCTAATGCTAAAAAAAGAAATGATCTCCCATATGGTGATGTTGAAAACTCTATTCCTTAATTTGGGGTGCCCATAATGTTGTAAAATCATGCATAAAAAAGCATGAACTAAAAGATACGCACATGTGAAATTAGTAACAACAATGTTTTTAAAAGTTTGGACCTCTTCCTTGGAGAGGACAATGTCAACATGGCATTTAGATGTATGAGACATTGAAGAGAGAAAAACCATGTAACTGCTCTTAAACCACATGAAACCCAACTTCCTTTGCGATGGGTTTGAAGACATCACAAATGACATCATGTGTCCCAATGTGTTCATTGCCATGTGAACATCATAAGAAATGAATGCTTGAAGAATCAATGGGATGAGTATCAATTTCATTTTGCATTCATGTGTGTGTGCATTTTTTTAATGTCAACAACATTAAGATCTTGTTAGATTCCCCTAACATATAACAAAGGCATGTTATCAAGCATAATTTTGCCTCCATGAAAAGTGAGGAGGTTCAAAACGTAATGCAAGCATCATAATGGGTTTCAATTTCATATGAGAATTGTATTTTGTGAAATGACCACTTTTTTACAAGAAAAATTCCCATGATATTCGTCGAAAATCACGGTGAAAAAATAAAAATCCAATGGATCTTTAGGCATGGTAAAGCCCACAATTGAGGGCTTTACCTACCACAAACAAAACAAAAGCAAAGGTGAATTCTATTTTCCAGTTACATTATTTTATTTTATTTTATTGTTGCTTTCGGCGACCAACTAAGCAAAGGCAAAGGATGAGAAACCTCATGAGAGGCAGGTCCGTGTCTAATGATACCTGCAAGGACTTGACAGGGCCATCATGGCCATTAACCTCCGACAACAAAAGCTAGAAAGCATGAAAACAGGAAATTGTGACAAGGAAAATCTGTATACATAGAGTCCCACTAAAAACCATGATAACCCCCAACAAATTTAGTTCCTTCTAAACACTAGAAATATCCTGTCCTAAAGGTGCATTCACGCTTGGTGTTAGGGATTCTACGGTAGAGTCCCATAACACCGTTGAGTACTTAAACCTAGTTGCCATGAAAATATTATGTTAAGCTAGCATTCACTTAACATTGAGCTATGGCCCATTGGATGCCACCAAGGATGCCACCTAGATTTTCATTTAACACTGACATAACATCAAGTGTGGATGCACTATAAGCAGCTCAAATCCCCCAGTCAGAATCTAACAATTTTCAGAAATTTCCACAAGAGCTTATGGGCATATGATCTCGAGGAATGTGTTGAAGGGGTTAAAGAAAAAGAAAAGAAAAGAGGCTAATAATAGGGGTTAGTTGTTTGTTCCAAAAGGCTATTTGTTGATAAATAGGAGGAGGTAGTAGTCTAGCTAGCCCCCATCCCTGTGGCAAGAGGTTTGAACTTTGACCCCTTGATTTTAGATGGGATGCAAAGGTTTTGGTTCTTCTTCATGACAATATCTTGCCCGGGCCATCACAAAGCTATTTTATCACCCGAAAATCAGGCAAAGATGTCCTCTCTTAGAAAGTAGTTAATGGATTCGAACATGATCGAATTGCCAACTATCATTTCCCTCCTAAAAATACACACATAAATGCTCATGCTTTTGGGTGCGGACCATGATCGGATTGCCAACTATCATTCTTTCCCCCCCTCCTTCGCCCCCTCTCCCATAAAAACACAAAATTGCTGATGTTTTCAAGTAGATGATGGGGTGTGGTAATTGGGGCCCACGGGGCCGAATAGAACCAACAACATCCTATGACCCACCCACGCGCCTACCTTGCTATATAAGCGAAGTGACGGCATCATCCCTTGTAGCTCAGCCGTCAATCTCCTCCGATTTGGAAATTGGGACCCCGATCTCATGATTAAAAGGCCCCCCCCCCCACCACATTTGTGGCTATTTCCTTGGCCCACCACCATATTTGTGGCTACCTATTTCTTTTGGCGTCATTTTGAGCAGTTGGCGCGTTGTTTTAATTTACCTCCTATTTTTCTCATTTTCTTTCCTCATGTTTTTTTTCCCCTCCTAATTTTTTCTCTTCAAGCTAGGTGGACCCATGGTTAGGTGGACCCATGGCCAAAGTGAGCCAGCACCCACCAGCACACCATCCACTGGCTGCCCCTTATGCCTCAGTAGTGGATGAACCTTAACTGAGTTAACATCTGGTTTCACCTTGGTAACCCACCCTATAACAAATTTGCGCCATTAGCTTATACTAATTTGCTTCATGTGATCCTTAAATACTTCCATAATGCTTTTATATTGTTCCATGCTGGGCCCCATAACAAAGTCTCAATTTACAATCCCAGTAAATCGCCTTGTGGTTGACCTCTGAAACTCATGTAAAATTGTTCAGACAAGATGCATGCATGATTGATTTTTAGACATCAACCCCCAATTATGTAAAATCTTAAGCAACTTTGCGGATTAGTTTCGGAGCATTGAACATAAGCTCCCATAGTTTAACTCAAATGTTCATATGAGTTCACTCATCAAACATTATTGGCGATGGGACTACATTGTAGGGGAGGTTCCCCTGAGGGAGGGCCACCCAAGGGCATGAGCTCAAGGGTGTTCCTGAACCTCAGCACGAGCATGGGAACCTCCCCTTACATAAACAACTCTCTTTTTACTTTCTTTTTTTGTTCCTTGCTTTTTTCTCATTTCATAGAAAAGAAGTATTTCCATCAGAACATGGGAACATATAAAATTGGGGGATTCTCAAAATAAGGGGCCCAGGACAAGGCCATAGCTAAGTCCAGTCCCACATTTTGGGAATGTCCCCCACTTTTGAGCTTTACCCATTGTCAAGCATACAACAAAATCATCACGAACCTAAACATATTGAGATCACAAGGCAACATGATGATTTTTACACCTACTCTTTAAGAGGGGGAGGGATCTTACACTTGTATGTAGGCATAGTATGCCTTCTCTTCTCTAGAAGGCATATATTCATGGATATAGTGATTTCCTCTAAGTGATCTACAAGAATCTGAAGCTCAATCAAAAGACATCATTTTAAAGAAAAGTTTAAAGGCCTTGGCTCATCTACATTGCAGGTTACTCTGAAGGAAACAAACATGTTTCAAAAGAGAATTTAATTTTATAGCACGAAGACAAAATCCTTAAAACTTAATTGCTTTGCTCATAGATGTCGATGTTATCATAATATCCTGACTTTTCCTTATGCTCTTGTCTAAGCATCTTCATGAGAACACTATCCACCCTAACTTCCAAATACAGTAGAAAAATCCCAATAGGTCTTTAGTCTTACCAATAACTAGAGGGCTTCTAGCTATCCATCCCCTTATGGCAGTTACAGTAGGTCATATTTATTTGTTATGGTCCTTGAAGTACAGAGTCTGGATTTTGGGTAGCCTTGTATAGATAGTATATGGACTCCATAACCATGGCACTCAAGTCAGTTATTGGACATAACCAATTGTACAGTGTGCCAAGCTTACGGGTTATGGGACACAGAAGAGGATGAGTTATGAGGTTTAGCAAACACGCACCCAAGAACACACAAAAAGTAGAGGAAGGTAAGAAAATGTCAGAAGGCAATACGATATGTGACATAACTGGGGAGCTCTTGTCCAATGGTGTTCTGCCACAATACCCAGATGAACTTAGAAATTATTATGGTGATGGGGAACTCTAACTTACAGGCACAAGAAGCTTCACTAACAAGCACCAAGCTGGCTCTCTCTTTCTTTCATTTTAAGACCGGAAATGCATGAAAAGGCATTCTACAATTTTGCGATTCTAATGGCTCTATTGCAATCTTGTGCATTGTGAATATAGCATGTTGTGAATCTAGCTTGCGCAACAAGGTCCAATGGAGAGTGGAGCTCCAAATGGTGATTTATTTTGCTTTCTTTTCTTGGCAGCATAACTATCTCACATTTTATTTTATTTTGTTGAAAGGAAAAAAGAGGCAAACTGCTGGTCTTCTTAAACTGCTTGTGTTGGTTGGAAGTATTTGTCTTCCTAGGTTGCATTGATCATTCAATCACCATTGCCCATTGTAACCCAGCCAATTGTGGAGGGTCCTTATCATCTCATTTGCAGGATGTCGCTACATTGCATTTCTGGTCCATCATAATGTCTTGTACAAAACAAGTGTGATGGTCATCCATTCATCATTGGCCCTTTCATCAACTTGTATACACACAACTTGTTATGACAATCAGCAACACAAGCATAACCTTCTTACCACTCATTCTGATAACATGATATTGAAATGTAATCTAGGCAATACAACAATTGATTTTTCATTTGAGATGCCTTTAGAAGCTAGATATGAATACCACTTGCAAAGGGAGATTAGGCTTGAGATGTTTGGTAGTATGTTTCCTATGCCATGCCTAGCTTATTTCAATTAATTTAGAACGAATGAGTTTCACATTAATTCTATCCCACTTCATTTAGGCTATGGACTTTGTAAAAACCGATGGTTTTAACAACAACAAAAGTTTATTAAGAATAATCTACAATTGGCATAGTGTGACAATTTTGAAACTTGTTTTTATTGATATGTTGTTTAACTAATCTCAAGTCCCTAACAAACATAACATGAATTAAAGGACCATTCCAAAGTCCATATACCATAAAACAATTTTGATGTCCATATTTGAATGTCCATATTGTGAAAATTGACTAAGTGCAATTACATTTCAATTTATAAGCAACATACACATTTTGTAACATGTTTAACTTCTCACGAAAATCTAACGTAAACAACATATCATAATCATACAATGATTAAACTACAAGCTTTACATTTACACACAACTATTTAAATTCAAAGTAAAGTGTTATAAGCAAAATTAAAATACTTGGTCTTGAATTTCCTCACACATGTAAATGTAAACTTATTTTCACCTAACTAATTCATTGTTTTAGCATAAAAGTCTATGAACTTGAATGTTTTGAAACTTTCACCATCAAAACTCATGATCAATAATTCATTTTAATTCTATAAAAACTAACAACCTAACAACATAATATTTTAATGCACAAGAACAATGGATAATTAATTGTACATGCACAAAAAAACCTAGGTGTTAAACAAATATTTTTACTTAGTACACCCCCAAAACTAGAAGTTTTTACAATTTCACAAAATCATCAAGAATAAAACTTTGTTGTTTTCAATCAATTTTTTTAAAACAAATTATATTCAAACAAAGAAATGAACAACAAAAAATCACATATTTTTACTCCATGTTATATAAATGAGAATAAATTTTCTTTTCATAAGTTGAACTTCTCATTCTTTAATCTAAAAGCCAAAAATGCAAAAGGATGTTATGTAAATGTTTCTTAGTTGCCTCATAAAAAACTACCAAACTTAAAATTTTAATAAAAAAACTCTCTCCTTGTTCACCCCTTATAATTTTTTGACATTAGGCACAAGTGCATGGTAACCATTAATGTAAGTCCTTGGATCTACTAAAAGTTATAAACATGTGTCACATGTCCTTACATATCCCATGAAAATATCAAATTTGCAAAGGTAGTCGAAACCTAGTTGAAACTTAGTTACCTTAACTAAGTATTGAATTTAAGTTGCATATGAATTTCACCATATTTTGTTGTAACAATTTCTATGCAACTTGTAAAAAAATCTCAAACATTGACCAAAATCACATAGCATGCACATATTCCAATCATAAAGGGGTCGCACTTGCAATTACTTTGCAATTGCAATATAACTTATTAAATTTCAAATGTGACATTTTATATGCTTGAGCATGTGATAAAATAACCATCTTCACATACAATCACTATTGAGTAACAAACTTATAAAATTTCAACTCAACTTAAGATTCAATATTCTCACATAATCTACATATTCAGGAATGACGTTTAAATTTTTAATCACATCTATTGAAATTTGAAGATGCAAAAACATTCATTTAACACATGTACCACTTTTGAGGTCCTGAATAAATTGAATAAGGTTTCATGAAATTAATCCAATTTTTTTCAGGAAATTTTCATATTATGAAAATTGAAAAACTATTATGCTTACATGGTTTGGGATCATTATTCAAATTCATGTAATTTAATAAATTGTAAAACTCACAATCTACATGTTTCCTTCCCATATCAAATTGTAAAATTAAAAAATGTAAAAATGAATTGTAAAACTCAAAGATGTAATTGAAACATAAATTTTGTGCAATGGTTGCATGCTATGTCACCTCCCAATGTCAACTACTTACTATTGTGCTTTTGGAAAAGGAATTGGTTGTGGTTAGTTTTATTGTGGAGTTATCCATACATATGCATCTTATTTTTGGGAATAATTTGCAATGTATTTGTAAATTAATTGCAAAGGACGCCTAGTTGCATGGTAGTTTGGAGTCATTGTTCACACAATTTTTTGTAGTGGTGGATAAAATGGCTCATAATTATCCCCTTTTCATCATTGTTTTGTTTAAATCATGTAAATTAACTTAAACACAATACATTAAAATGTAGATTAAATCTCAAGATTACAAAATCAACATATTTAGAGGTATTGGAAACCATGGATAAGGCTTTGGATGGAATTTCAAATAATGAAAAAATCACCTCATTAAATTCCAATGATGAATTGAATTTTACAAAATCTGCCGTATGGTGGGCAATTAGTTGAATTAAAAATTTTGACTTTTAATTTCCCATGACAAATATTATTCAATATTGCTTGCACCTTAGGTTTCAAGTTTACAAAATTACCTACATAGAATCCTACTCGTTAAACATTTTTCCAAATACCAAAAGTGCACCCGAATTTTCCTTTAAAGTTTTTTATTATATTCAATTTTCAATTATTATTGTTTTTTCATATTTAATATTTTTTGCATTGTCTAAACATTACAAAACCAATTCAATGCAACCCTACTGATGTGAAGGGCTTTCCAATGGTACCAAAACACATGGTGGGGTGTCCCATGGTTTGGGATGTTTCAATGTGAAAAATTAAAAAATTGCCTTTTTTAACAAATAGATTTGTAACTTTCAAAATCAGCATGACCTATATGGTGGATGAAATTGTATATACTTAATTTTTGGTTCTCATATTGTCTACCTATATCACATAACTTATACACCTAGTTATATGAATTAGCTACATTTGATCTAAGGGATATTATTATTTAAATTTATAAAATACATCAGCAAAAGTATAGGGTCCATTTAAATTTTATAATTTAATTAATTCCACAATATGGTAATTTATATATATAGGGTATAAATTAATCCATGTTATATATATATATATATATATATAGTATTTTAGGTATTAGTTGTTAGTTGGTTCAATTAACAAATTAGGAACTTTTAACTAGTGTTGTGTAAGTACCCAAATCCAAGTGTTCAAACCAATGGTTTTGGATCTAGGTATCAAAAATTTGACCCAATTGGATCCAAAAATAAAAAAGTTAACATATGTTGCAAACTTTGTTGAGTTGTCAATCATGGAAGAACTAAAATATAACCCATAATATTCTACCCTCCCATTTTTAGTGGACAAAATCCTTGAAAACCTCCTTGAATTTGAATGTTTCAAATTTGTCTAAATATTAGGTTTTGGGTTTTTTGTGTGAATGTGTTATAGATACTTGATATTTATGATATATGTGTTACTTTTAAGGTGTAGGACTTATCCCGATGTGTTTCATCACCTATCTTATAGGGCACATTATTGTCAATTTTTTTAATGATTTACAAGTTGGGTTTGAATATATTATACATGCGAAAGAGAATTTTTTCCTCAACATTAGTGTAGATGAAGTGATTCTCATCTCGTTCTACAACAAGAACAATGATTCCTTGATCATTGTATCAATATATGTTTTTGCAACTTTAATTCTTTCAAGCATAGAACCACATCCTTGTAAAAAATCATAAACCTTATACTTGGTAATCACCTTGTTTAGGCAAAGCAATATTACCCTTATTCACAATTTTTAGCATTTTTTAAGAAAGAAAAACGAAAAACCCTTACCTAAAGGTTCTACCACATTTGTAAAATATATAATATCTAGGACCATAAGTTCTTTAAAAAATAGATACCCACACAACACTACTCTTAACTCAAGGAGCTTTTATATTGTTTTCAATTTTTCATTCATAACTTAAATATGGTTTAGTAAGTAGTCGATTATTAAATTTCATATATTTTTGTGAACTCTTTCACAATGTTTATGAAACAATGGTATTGGGTCACAAGGAATCATCAACATCAACATGATGCACAAATTTAAGAAAACCATAATAAATTGGTTAGGCCCATCATATACAATGGGTTAGAAGTAATCAAGCTATATTTTATTATGATCATGTGAAATGTTAAACATGTTATATTGCAAGATTATAAGAATTTTTGTTAGATTAGGTTTATTGCTTTATTTCTATTGTTTCATTTGTGTATCAAAACCAGCATTTAAAGGTTCTTTTGAGCAGGAGGAAATTTTGGATGCTTATGAGTAGTTAAATTTTTGAAGTAAAAAAGTATGAAACATTAGAGTTGTCTGTAAAGTCTTGTGATTAGGGGGCAAGAACAGTCAGTTTCAGCATAATAAGGCCATCAAACGCGTAACTGGGAATGAAAATTTCACAAATCAAATCAACTAGGACCCAAACTAGTTTTTCCACCAATTTTGGTGGTACACTGAATTTCATCCTGACTTTCCTTTTTCCAGAGCACCGCCACTGCTGCTACATATATTTTCACTGCTCCCACCTGTACAAATACTTACTATAATTACTCTCGAACCTTGTGCACTAAATGCTGAGTTTCAAGATTTCATACTGAGATTTAATAAAATTTCCTTACTTTGCGGATACCGCTAAAGGAGGGGATAGGGGGTGAAAGCAGACCCAAAGATAGGGTGACTTTACTGATAACTCTATTGATTTGTATTGATGTCAAGTTTGATGTTTGTTTTAAATAAATTTTTAGGTGCTTTATTTTAAAATTTTGTTAAGGACATAAAAAGAATTGCAAACAGAATAAAATATAAAACCATTTCGGCTACAAACTAAAATTCCTAAATAACCAGTGTAAGTTGGGAGAGCCTGACACTGTTGGAACCCACCCAATCAATCTATGAAGGAAGGTAGTTTGTTCTGTTTTGTTTTGTAGTTATGCGATTCACCAAACTGGGATGCTTCAGATCGTGTTCTTGGTGTCTTTGGAATGCTCTCAATGAGGAGGGGTGCATGGGCTTGGTTTGATGGCGTTTGGACTTGAGGTGCAAAAGTTCTTGAATATTGAATGATTTCTTCACTGAAAATTAAATTAAATCGTAGCTGGAAATTTTGAAGGAATTGGAATGTGCCTTTAGTGTTGTTGGAAAGATCTTGATGAGCAGGATATAAAGGAATTTATTTGGTAAGATTTGGATTCAGAATGTGAGAGATATTGATTTTTAAGTGATTTCTGCTGCTGAAAATTCAAATAAATTCCAAAAAACCAGGTTTTGAAAGGAAAAATCAGTTGAGAACATGATAACACTTGAAGGCTTACCATTCAATTCAAGGATGATTTCCTTTCATATTTGGCTGTTGAAAAATTGATACATACATTGCAAAACAGTGTTCACATGTTGAGTTTCCCTATTTTGTAATGGGTTCACACTTGGGCCAATGGCACAGGCCACACTAGTACGAGATGAAGTGTGTGTGGAAGTGTGCTTGGCACAACATGATAGTTGTTGTAGCACTTTATTTAGTGTAATATATGAAAAAAATAGATACACCATAATCAACTTTTTGAGGAGTATAGGCAATATAATAGGGTTTATATTTTACATAGGTGGTAGAAGACCATATGTAATCTTCTTCTTTCCATTTCGGAAAATAAAAATTATTCTCGAATATTTCAGAAGATTCTTCATTTTCCTACACTCAAAAAAAAAAATCTTTCAAAAAAAAAGTAAAATTTGAAGATTTCAATACTTTTACAAAATGGTTTAATTTGTGCTGAACTAGTTTTTTTTGGGTGGGAGGGGGGGAGGCAAATTTTTGCACTATGACAACAATATTTTTTTTAAATTTGGATTTTTTTTCTGTTTTAGTGTAAAATTCGAAAAAAATGCCAATCTTTTTTGGAGAAATTCACCAACCTTTCGAAACTAAAAAATTGAAGGAAAAAAAAAAAAACTGCACACTACTTTCAAAGAAGACAATCTAAAAATTGGAATACACACAAACAATTTTTCAGGTGGTCCAGTAAAATCCGGTGCAATACTTTAAAAATTGGACCACCTGAAAATCTATTTTGTGTGTATATAATTGTAATTGCAGATGATGTTTATGACGTTTGCAAAACTTGCAGGGGATCATCTAGTGTCAGAACTGGCATTCTAGTAATTGAGAGATCATGGGGATAGAGAGGTTCAGATAAACTGTTTGAGCCAGAGTTGAAGAAGAAGAAGATATGCAACCGTTGAAAGTTGGCCAACATTTTTTGAAGTCTTACTCATTTAGGCTAGTTTGTTGTTTCTGCTAGATTGTTGTTTCTTGCTACTAGTTTTGACCTTTTTGTTCTTTTGTCTGGATTTCAATTCATAAGCCTATCATGACAAGTGATTTACATCTGCATGTAACTGATGGAAAGGTGGGTTCCATGAATTGGGTGGGATTCCCAGCATTCAATAATTATATATCATGCATCCAATCTCCTCTTTCAGCAATTCACACCTTTTGATGCAAAAAATCGATGATGATCCTGAAGAGTTTTGTTTCATATTTTCCTCTCTAAAATAGATCATGTCAAAGGCAAACAGACACAGCAACAGATGAAGGAGAGGAGGTGCAGATTAACCTGCACATTCAGCGGCCTGTGTGAACCAGCCATCACCTACTACACTGCAGGTACCTTCTTCTCCTTCTTATTATTTAGGTCAAAGTGGGTTTACTTTCAAAGTTCTTACAGAACCCAATTGTGAAAAAATCATTAATTATAAAATTAAAATTAAAATCCAGAGACAAAAATAACTCTACATTCAATAACTTTTTTTTTCTGTTGGTCTGAAAATTTAGAAACAACAAATGTGCACACCATCTCATTGAGGGCTTTCCAATGGTACCACCAAGTAGAGGGCCCCACAGTTTGCAAGGCTTGCATCCAAACAAACACCTGTCTCTCAATATAAGGATACCCTCCTTCCACAAGATCAGGATGTTGAAGCCCAAATTTAGGCTTTCTGGCGTTTTTTAAACATCCTCTAGGAGGCCTCCCTCAAGAAGTTGAAGGTACAAGTTTTTTGGGGATGGTTCAATCTTCAATGTTCATCCTGGCCAGAAACCCTTCGCCAAGACTTTTAATGGATTTACTCTGCCGATAAGTACACCAGGCCACCAATGAAAAGAAGAAAGTTAAGCAGCTTGTGAAGATCAACCAAGCTCTGCAAGACCATTTAAAGCAAGCCTACGCCTTCCCCAAAATCATCCATTGCCCCATTAGTGATGGGAAAGTTGAGATCTCTCCATCGTCCACCCAATCTACTACTTTTAGACTAGTGGTGGTCAGTAGTTGTGACTCTAGAGATCAGTCTAGAATGACATAGGTAGCAAATGACAAATTGTTTGGGACCCACTAGTGTTTTGCACACTGTTGTCATTTGGCACTAATTAAGTAAAAGGGGAAGTGGTTATTCTGCCCACTAGTCTATCATGTCTTGAAGGGTTGGTTTCATGTTACATGTATCACGAGCATTGGCCCTTGATTCCCGGAGAATATTGCTGGTAGCCTAGAGAAGGAAAATTGTTAGCAGACAGTTTCCACTAGCCTATTGAACTGACTGCAGATCTGACTGACAATCATCTTTTGAACTGACTGCAGATCTGACTGACAATCCCATCACCCTGGCAACTCTGTTCTGTTAGGCATCATGGATGACCAACAAAAGCCTTTTGCAAATAACAACTGCTGTGTTTGTCCTCCAATAACCTACTACTACTACTACTACTAGCCCTCATGTATACGACCTGTGTGACTTCCATTCATCCACTCTCCATTACATTCCAATCTCTACTTGTAGGCCCCTCATGTGTCATTAGCCCATGAATCTTAAACCTCCTGTAAGTTCACCCATCCCAGTGTTATTCTAGTGAAACTGGGCTTAACGTGAGAGTTATTCCGAAACCTTCTAAATTTTTTCAAAATTTTGATTTAATTAATTATTACCAGAGATGGAAATCACTCTAGATTTCCAATAACTTTTGCTCTGTTTGTTCAAATTTTGCAAAACAACATATCTGCACACCACTTTGTTGAGGGCTTTCTGGTGATACCAACACTCAAGTGAGAGACCCTCACCATTTGTGAGGGTTATGGTGTGATCACATCCGAACAAACAAACATTTATCTTAATATATATTAGCGTAGCTTGTGCTATTGACCCAAGTGTGAATTGGTTACCGAACTAATTTTTCCTTCCAAAGCCATTTTTGTAATTTAATTGAATTTTCAAATTACCTTTATTAAATCCAATTCACTAAGGGCTTTGCAACAATATAAAGAGCGCCCCCAAATCCCCCCATGATTTTTTATTTTGATTTAAATGAATTTACAATGAAAAATTTGTTTAATATTCACTAACTTCTCCATTGTAGGTCAAAACATTATGAAACCCACTTGGTGCACCCCTTACTCATTGAGGGCTTTCCAATTGTACCAAGAATGTGACAAGAAGCACTGTGATGAGAAATTACAACTCCATTTCTTGTGTATTGTCCAAAACCTTGGATTTGTTAGATTTGTGCAAATGTCCAATGAGATGTGATTCTTTGCTTTTTTAAAAATTTAGTTAATTGAGCAACTAAATTTATAAATGTCTAGAATAGAATTATATATATTGTTACAAAGTCATTATATATTGAGTTAACATTATAAACCTATTGAAATGCAAGCTCTACATAGTATCTATCAGGTTTTCATTTTTCATTTTTTTTTTCCTTATTCAAATTTCTGCTGTAGCACAGTAGCACAGGCACAATTTGCTCAAACATAAGAAAATCTAAGTCAAATTTGGCTACTTTAAAAAAAACTTCTTCTGAGTGTCACAATTATCTCCTAATTTTAGGTAGCTTTTTATTTTTCTTTTTTCTACATAAATTAAGTAATGATGAGTTGAACTCCATTACCAAGTGTAATTTTTGTATTCAACTATTAATTAATTAATTCACTTTTCTAGAACAATTGGTCCCTATTCACTAAGTGACTAGCCATTTTTATTACATTAAATTTTATATCAATTCACCCAAATATTAGTGAAATGCATATTGAAAAATGCCACATCCCTTACTAGTCACAACAAATGGTTGATGTACATTGATTGTTTATGATATTTTAAAGGAAATTTATTATGCACTTGAGTCCAAAACCTGCTACTGAATCATTTGATGACAAGTCAACATGTGTAACACATCAATATTTTTTCTTACTATATCCATGTACATCATGTTGTTTAGTACAAAATATTTTTGTGATATTATGTTCAAATAACTAAGATTATTTAATTCTAATTTGCTTCACTAATAGTTGAATATCAGTGGCAAGGTTTTATAACTGCCAATTATTTGCAACTTATTATGTTTCCCATTTCTTCCATTATATTTGTGAAGACTTGGTGTCCCTACTTATATCTTTTGAATTAGATTCTTCTTGCTTTCTTTACAACATATTAGGTTTAGTAATGCTTTTAAAAACATTAGAGGTTTTTTTTTCTTTCTATTGGAATTTTTGGTTCATTAATCAAATGACATAACTTTCACATAAGATAACTAGTGCACCCTTGTACCATTGGCCCAAGTGGGATCATCTGTAACCAAAAAAAGAGGGTGCACAATTTCATCGAACACCCTGGCAACACACAGATCCTCACGGATTGCTAATTCCTGATGTCTCGAAACTAAATCGCGACGCCTGATCTTCTTTCTCTTCTCAGACTCTGTTCCAGACTCAATCGGTGTGCACGCCTAGATCTTCAAACACACACAAATTGCATTCTTGGAACATTCACCACTCCGATCATGGAACTCAGAACCTTGAATTTTATTCATATAGCACATAGACTTGAATTGCCTTCAATCTCTACGGACCTGACACCAATTGGACAGCTCACAAGACTTGGTCCTTTCAACCAATGACTCTTGGCATACACATGTTCAGCAAACACACAGACTTGTTTTCTCAACAGAATGCAACAGCAAGACCATGACAACACTTTTCTTGACCTGAAGCTTGTTTACTGCAAACATGGAAAGTGTGAACATATACAAAAACGTCAAATGTGCAGATAGTTGAGGGCCATCCTCCCAGCATTCCTCTCAGATCCTAGTAGTTCATGTAAACGATTTCAATCTAACTCTGGTTCCTAGTCTTGCTCTGTTACTTCTTCAAAACTAAGCTTCCTGATGCCAATTGCAACTGCTTGGCTAGCTACTGGCGTAGCGAAAAAAGTCTATAACCAGTCCAAACTTCTCAAAAACAACCAATCCACGTCTCGATCTACACATCTCTCTAAGCGTCTAGCACAATCTGCCTTGCTCTTCCACTCTTGCTCTCTCTCCAAAACTAAGCTTCCTACTTTCCAGCTCTCCCTCTCTGAAAAAAAATTTCTCCTTTTCTTGCCTGCCCCTTCAAAACCTTACTCGTAGCCTCCGAATTGCCAGCTCTACCGCCGCCATACGCATCCCACCGCCTCAAATCATGATTGCAACACCTCCCCAAACCATAATCGCGCGCCGTCTTCTTCACGTGCGATGAGCCTCCTTGGCCCTCCAGAAGCAACCGCCATGCATTCCAGCAGTAAATGAGAGTAATGCGCAGCCAAACCAGCAATGGTTGCAAAAATCAAGATCAGAAACAATGTGGCTCCACTGTGCAGTGACCCGTTGTTCGGTCACATATGTAACCCCTCCCTTTCTTAAAAAGCTGAGTCCCTCAGCTTCACTCAATATGGTTGAATGTGGTAGATCTGAAGGTCCCTTCGAGATCTCTCCCACTAGTTTCCATCAGCGTCCTGGATGGTGCACACTTGACAGCCCTCCTCAAAGTCAAAGTTACCTTTTCCATCAGCATGCCCAACGAACTGGTATGGACCTTCCCAGCTCGCAGCCAATGCTCGTTTCTTCCCTGGTTTCTTCATCTTTACCATCGTCTCCCCTGCAATCAGACCCTCAAACAGATGCTTACCTTTCCTAACAGCATAGGCCTTCCTTTGTTTCTTTTGTGCTTGCTCCACATTGAACAAGATGTCTTCATGGATGCTTGCAATAAGTTCCATCTTCTACAAGAACTATGTTGTAGCAACTTCCACACCAACACAATCATTAGTTACAGCGATCAGATCGTGTAGATAGTTGTCTGCCCTAAGGCGCGGTGTGTGACCGGTGAGGATCATGAAAGGTGAGAATTTTGTGCTAGCCTGGATCCCACATCGGTACCCGAACAGAACCTTCGCCAGTTGCTCATCCCAGTAATCCACATTCCCTGGCATTGCAGCAAGGACTGTGATGCCATGCTTGATGGTCTTGATCATGCGTTCCGCCATCCCATTGCATTGAGGCCACTGAGGTGCAGTACGCTGATGCTGGATTTCGTAGTCCTTGCGCATCAACCCGAACTTTACAGCCCATTTTCCACCATTGTTAGTAAGTATAAATTTGGGGACTCCATACCTGCAGATAATGTCATCTTCCAGGAATCTGGTGGCAGTCTTGGCACCATGATCAACAACTGCCTTTGCCTCACACCACTTGGAATAATGGTCGATGGCCACCAAAATGTATTTGTTTCCTGACCTTGTTTCAGGTAGTGGTCCCGCAATGTCCAGTGCAACCCTGTGGAATAAGTCACAGATGGGAATGCTCTTGAGCTGCTCATCCCCAGAACGAATATTGCCCTCGCTTCCTACCAGTTGACATTACTGGCACCTTCTGACTACCGATTTGACATCCTCAGTTCGACTATGCCAGAAATACCTTCGACTGATTTCTGCCAACATCCTTTGTTCTTCAGAGTGCCCCAAATCCTCATGCATCTGAACCACCAATGGTATTCTTTCCTCAGGCTTGGGCACATACAATTCTTTGAAGTAGAGCCTCTGCTCCTTCCAGCAGTAGTTGCTTGCTCGCTTTCTAGCCCTCTTGCCCTCCTCAAGTTCAATTGTGTCTGGCAGCATTCCTTCTCTCAGTAGCGCCAGACAAGGCGCATCTCTCCAGATGTCAATGTCCTTTGTTTCCAAACCACGATCTTCCTCCTTTCCTGATCCTGTTGGATCGATCTCACGATCACCGAGCTCAGATAATTCTTGAGCAGCCAAAACCAATTCTAGCTACTATCGTCTACCATAGTACTTGAGCGGGCCCTTTTTTCGAGTTTACTTCCCATCAACGGCTTCCAGATCTTCATCTTCTGCTGCTCCCACAACTTCCATATCTGGGGCAGCCTCCTCATCCACGTTCGTTGCAACCACAAAATCAAGCATAAATAGTTGGTGAAGATCCGAGCAACGCCAATGATTGATTCCAAAACAACATCTGTGATGCTCGGTGAGCCCATGTAACTGCCTCCTGAGTCCAAACCAATCCGAATCCTGACCATATTGGACAGCAAACACCCTCTCAGTTGCCTTGGCTGATTCATTCTGTATGTTTGAATCATCCTGGATTTCTTGACGGAAGTCATCGTCATCCGCAGCTTGTCCTACCGGATTTTGGCTCAAGGCATCAGCATTCATATGTCTCATACCTGGCCGGTGCACTATTTTGAAGCTAAAGTCCTGCAACATATCAATCCATCTGCCCCTCCTTCCATGCGCGTTTGATATTGTCGCCAACCATTCAAGCGGCTTGTGGTCCGTCCTCAGAATGAAATGTGTTCAGTGCAAATACTATCTGAAATGCAAGATTCCCCATATCAATGCATAGCATTCCCTTTCCATGGAGTGAAATTTCCTTTGCGCCACAATCAAAGCCTTGCTGGCGTAAGCTATTACCCTCTCGGATCGGCCCTCCCTCTGTGACAAAATGGCGCCAACGCCTTTTGCTGACCAATCAACATCCAGACAGAATGGCTCCTTAAAGTCCGGTCTTACCAATATCGGGGCTTCCACCAGTGCTCTCTTCAGAGCATCAAACGCCTTCTGACAATCCTGATTCCATACAAATGCCACGTCCTTCCTTGTTAGTTCAAACAAAGGACTGGCCATCCTCGAATATCCCCAAATGTACTTTCGGTAGTATCTTGTCAGTCCCAGGAAGGATTTGACATTGGTTACTGTCTTTGGTTCTGGAAAATGCAGCACTGCATCTATCTTACCAAGATCGGGCTTAGTACCCTCTTTATTGGCTACATGTCCTAGGAACACAATGCTCCCAGTAGCAAAACAACATTTACTTGGGTTCAATTTCAAATTTACTTCCCTGAGTATGGAGAGCATCGCTTCTAAGTGTTGGAGATGGTCCTCCCAATTCTTGCTGTGGATATTGAGATCGTCCACAAACACCTTAAGGAACCTGTCTCCCAAATCCTTGAAAACTTCCGACATAGTTCATGTAAATGTACTTGTCGCGTTCTTGAGGCTGAACGGCATGACCGTCCAATCATACAATCCACTTTTGGTAATCAACGCCGTCTTCCTCATGTCTTTTAGAGCCATCCTAATCTGCCAGAAACCCGACTGCAAATCGAACGCAATGAACTAGGCTGATCTTCCCAGCTGAGAAATTACGTCATTAACAAGGGGCATGGGAAATGAATCTCGTCGGGTTTGCAAATTGAGTGGTCGGTAGTTTCCACGGAATCGCTTGCTCCCGTCCTTTTTCATTGGTAGAGTCACACGTCAGGCGTACGCAAAGTCACTCGGCTTCATCTTGCCCAACTCCACCAACACATTAATCTGCCTTTTCACCTCAGCTTCCTCCCATTATGACAATCGTCCTAGAGCTACCTTGCAAGGAGGAAACCCTTGTGTGTCAATCGAGTGCTCCCCAATAGTGCAACAACCTAATTCCCCTTTATTCCAAGCAAACACATCCTGATATCGTTCTAAGACTCCCCAGAGTTGTAGTCCCTTCTCTTTATTCAGATCATGGTCAACTCGCATCTTCTGGCAAATCTCGCCCCACCTCGAATCCGCCTTACGATTATCGGCCAGTCGCTCTTTCAGGCTGTTGTGAGAGTCAATGATGTCCATATGCTACACTTGCAATAGCACAGACACCTCTGTACCATTCGTTGCTCTTGAAAGGGCCTACTTTCCTTGCTCTACATCAACAACCCATTGAATCCAATCGGCATAGTCGTCAGCATCCGTGATCTCCTCCTTCATGAGATCATCAGTTTGCTCCTACAGTGTTAGCTACAGAATTTGTTGTGGTCCCTCTAACAACACCAACTCCTCAAGTGCGATGTTTCCGAACTCAGATTCGCCATCAATTGGGCCCACGAGTTGGATCTCCTCGTCACCGTTCTTGTCCGTGCCAGAGTCGGAATTCGACTCCCGGGTATCCACTCGTTCATTGGCGCCATACTTATTCAAAGACAACTGTCTAACCACTGCATCCAAATTCCCAGGTGCATGCTTCAGAGCATGAGCATCATCTGGGATCATAGTTTCTGAATTCAAGTTCTGCAGCATGTTCACCATGGTTAGTGGTAGTATTTCCACATCAGACCCTGGACCGCGCCTTACTTGGATCAGCCCTTGCTCCACGTCAATGATTGCTCCAATTTTGATCAAAAGGTCAAGCCCAAGCAAGACATCGTAACTGTCCGTATCTACCACCATGAAATTCATGGTGCATTGTACACCTCCAACTTTGATCAGTACTTCATCGATCCGTCCGAGAGCCTGTGTAATGGCTCCTAATGTCGTTTTGTAAGTTTCGGATCCAGAGACTAAATGCATCAGACCCAATTCTCGAACCACTGCAGCTGCCATGACAGACATGGATGCTCCAATGTCCACAAGTCCCTCTACCAGATAATTATTTACTTCCACCGACAAATGGAGTGTCTTGCTCCTGTGCGTTTTGTTGATGCATAATCGCCTGAGTGTTGAAGCTGCTGATACCATTGATATCTAATTACTTGCAGCTTCAGCATCCTTCTTCTTTCTAGCCACCTTTACGAGATTTTCAAGGTGCTCTAATTCCCCTGGTATCATCATTACGGTCTCCATTGGTGTTAGTGAGATTTTCCCTTTAATGAAATGGGATAGAATCTTGGATCTGACAGATTCTTCCCAATTGACTCCTGCACCTTCCACTGCAGCCTCAGGAGGTGGCACAGTGCCTGCTAGTGCCACTTCGATAGGCATCCTTCTTCTTGGTACCCGAGTGTAAGAGAACAGGTTCTCGCCCCCACATAGCTTGTTGAGCTGATGCAGGGTTGCTTCCTCATCATTCAGCAGCACTTCCAGAAAGTTTGCCAATCCAGGATGCACCTTCCCATCCTTCGGTTTCTTCCAGCATCTATCTTCCGAGTGTCCTAATCCTGCATAGAAGGAGCACTTCACTCCACAATTCTCTGTCCTATGAGGCATCCCACATTTGGCACATTTTGGCCGAGCTTCATTAAGCCTTAGACATGTTGTGGCTATGTGATCTCCTCCCTTACAGACCTGGCATCCTGCAGACATATTGGAAGAGGATGATGTGACAGGTCTCGGCACATTCCCCTTTAAGAAATTAATGAGTGTGTTATTCAAAGCATTAACCTGCTTCTCCATCATTCTCTCCGCAACTCCTTCCTCCTGTTCCTCCTTCAGAGGTTCATATGGAATTTTGTAGAGCTCACCCAGTACCCTCTCGAGCTATGTGGCAGCACCCACTAGCTCTTCAATGTCAGCGAACGTCCTAACTACACATAGTTTTTGAATCTCAGGCCTCAACCTACCCAAAAATCGCTTCCTCTGTTCGACGTCTGGTATCCGTCCGTTTTGGAACAGTTTATCTAGCCGCTCAAAATATTTTTAACCCTCTCCTTGCGTTCTTGCTTGATGGCATCGAGTTTCATTCGGATGTCATCAGCGTCCACATTCCCGTACTTCTGCACTATCAACGTCTTCAATTCTAGCCAATCAGCTGGTGCTGGCTGTAGTATCTTGAACCACTTTTTAGCTCTACCCCGCAGGTTCAGTTTCGCAATCTTGAAGAGTTTGTCCGCATTCAAATCACACACTTCAGCGGCCATGGTGAGCCTTTCTGCCCAATCGTTGACATCCTCATGGTCTCGTCCCCAGAACAGTTCATCCATTCCCTGTGGACTAGTCATCTTGCAAGCACACAATGATCAACAAACAAAAATTACAACACCGCTTATAATCACATAATCCCTCAATAGTAAGCAGGCGTCAACAAAATCAACAAGCTTCTCAACCTCTGTAGCTCAGTTCTAACTTTTGAAAAAGACAGGTGTCATCCGAGCTACACATCAAACTCCGACTAAGCTCCCTTGGCCACTGGTCTCAAAGGTTCAAAATTGGATGGAAAAGTAGAAAAACATTGTTCATCTGTGGATTCCTGTTGGAATTGCCACTTCGCTTCTGAATCGCGCCACACTCTCCAACTTATGAGGCGGGACCTTGATCTAGCATGTTCCACTCTAATAACACGATCCCCAGTCTGGAACAGATCTTCTACCCCAGGAATGTAGAATCGAGGAAAATGGTTAGGCGATACAGGAGACTTGGGAATCCAGATGTCTCCCAACCTTGGCGCACTACGCTGCCTCTCCATGAATCTAGGATTTACTCTACGCAAGATATGAGGCGTAGTAGTATTGGGTCTGTAATTGTGAAATGGACGCCCATCCATCTGCTCCATTTCGTACCCTTAACCAAACCTCAGCTCGTGTATGGAAGCCACTATGAGCTATCTCTACTGCTACGTCTCCAACTCGGGCGACTTCTGGATCTATCTCGACAAGTGTTATCGCCCCAAAACCCAGGAAGCGTAGCACTACCGCTCCCCTCTATGGTCCACCTCGAATGGTCCAATAATCAAACCTATTAACAATTCATTGTTCACGAATGTCTTGAGTTAGTTCTTTTGCTCCTACTTCATCTGCTCCAGATGAAGACATGATACATTCTACCTAAACCGATACAGGTTCTACCAAAACTGCCGAACCTGCTCTGATACCAAAAAGGAGGGTGCACAATCTCATCGAACACCCTGGCAACACACAGATCCTCACGGATCGCTAATTCCTGATGTCCCGAAACTAAATCGCGACGCCTGATCTTCTTTCTCTTCTCAGACTCTGTTCAAGACTTAATTGGTGTGCACGCCTAGATCTTCAAACACACACAAATTGCATTCTTGGAACATTCACCACTCCGATCATGGAACTCAGAACCTTGAATTTTATTCACATAACACACAGACTTGAATTGCCTTCGATCTCTGCCGACCTGACACCAATCAGACAGCTCATAGGACTTGGTCCTTTCGACCAGTGATTCTTGGCATACACATGTTCAGCAAACACACAAACTTTTTTTCTCAACAAAATGCAACAGTAAGACCCTGACAGCACTTTTCTTGACCTGAAGCTTGTTTACTGCAAACATGGAAAGTGTGAACATATACAAAAACGTCAAATGTGCAGACAGTTGAGGGCCATCCTCCCAGCATTCCTCTCAGATCCTAACAGTTCATGCAAACGATTTCAATCTAACTCTGGTTCCTAGTCTTGCTCTGTTACTTCTTCAAAACTAAGCTTCCTGATGCCAATTGCAACTGCTTGGCTAGCTACTGGCGCAACGGAAAAAGTCTATAACCAGTCCAAACTTCTCAAAAACAACCGATCCACGCCTCGATCTACACATCTCTTTAAGCGTCTAGCACAATCTGCCTTGCTCTTCCACTCCTGCTCTCTCTCCAAAACTAAGCTTCCTACTTTCCAGCTCTCCCTCTCTGAAAAACTTTTTCTCCTTTTCTTGCCTGCCACTCCTAGCCTCCGAATTGCCAGCTCTACCACCGCCATACGCGTCCCACCGCCTCAAATCATGATTGCAACACCTCCCCCAAACCATAATCGCGCGCCATCTTCTTCACGCGCGATGAGCCTCCTTGGCCCTCTAGAAGCAGCCGCCATGCATTCCAGTAGTAAATGAGAATAATGCGCAGCCAAACCAGTGATGGTTGCAAAATCAGGATCAGAAACAATGTGGCTCCACTGTGCGGTGACCCATTGTTCGGTCACACATCTTCAAGGCTCTAAAAGATATAACTTTTTAGGAAACATTTTCAAAATTATACTAAAAGGCATCATTTTAAAATAAACTCAATTCTAAAAAAATCTTATTTGCCAAAGTGTGAATTCAAATGTCACTTGGCCCCAAGTGCTTGGATGTGAAAGACTATTAAAATTTGGGACGTGAAAGGTCAAATAGAAGGGCTCATAATGAAAGGGTCAATAAGATGGCCAATGGGAGATTCTCTATGCATTTTCTTGTGTGACATGAGAAGGCATTGATTGGTTGAGATGGTTAAATGTGACGATAGCCAATGAGAGATTCTTCATGCATTTTCTCGTGACATGAAAATACAAATGCATGTTCTCATGTCATGAATAGGCAAATACACTTCTTCATGTGATATGAAGAGGCATTCATTGGTTGAAAGAAATAATTTTATAAATTCTAATTAATTTTCAATGATGAAAATCACTTTAAATTCAATAACTTTTGCATTGTTTGTCAAAAATTTACAAAATGATCACCATGCACATCGCTTTGCTAAGGGCTTTCTAATGATACTAAAAGCATAACAAGGGGCTTCATAGTTCATGAGGATTAAGGTGCAATCACAAACAAACAAACAAACAAACAAAACAAAGCAAAACAAAACAACTATTATACATGTAAGTTTTATTGTTTTTATGAAGAATTTTTGAATTGCAAAAGGAGTTTTCAATTCACATATTTTAACCAAATTATAATTTAAATAAAATGTCCATGCATGTCCCTAATTTATTATTTTTAATTTTGATCTATTTTAGCACATCCTCATTGAAACACTATAACTTGACCTTTTGTTTGTACAAGAAATTCAAATTTAGTTCCTTTCTTTCAAAACAAACCCAATGGGTTAGTTGTTACTACTATAGTACCTCTTTAGGTTTGGTAAAAGTTAAACTATTTTTGGAAATGTGAAAAATTCTAGAAATTCTTTGTTTGAAATGTTGAAATTTAAGAAATTTACAAGCTAGAAAAAATTACAAAAATTGGTGGAAAAACAGTAACTTCTTGCTTTAGGCTAACCCACCATTGTAGAACAAGTATCAATTAATTGACAACCTTTCTTTATCCTATAATTTGGTGGAATGTTATCACTCCTCGTTTTTACAAAAAGAAGCAATATAAAATTTGGTAAAAGGTTTCATTATGTTAGAGGTTCATAGTGCAAATAACTCACTAAAGAAGTTCATATCTATATTTATTGTTGAAGTTCCATAGATTATTTTTTACTACCAAACTAGATTTTGAAAATTAAAATGATTATTTGATACCCAAATGTTGAATGCAAAAAGGTATTATAATCTTCAAATCTTATAAATATGCACATAATGTTATTTTTTCTTAATTCCAAAATTTGCCTCCTTGTAATATCCTTCAATAGGTAAAGTTTGCAATTCATTAAAACAATTGAATATTTGGGTTGTTTATTATACCAATTAATATTTTCATATGTACATGGATAAATTCTTATTCCATTTTAACTTGAATTTTTTTCACAATTTTGGACAATGAAAATTTGAAAACATTATACAAAATATCACATTGTAATCTCCCCACTAACCACCATCTAGTACTAGATATATTGACCTCATATAATTGAAATTAAAAGGTGAAAGTTTATATGCATAGTAAAACATTACATCTTCCAATTTTGAATTTAGACATTCCTTAAGCTTTAGAGAATGTTGGCAAACATGCACACCTTTGCCCTCTCATTATGCCTTAATGTGTAATTCATTATGATGTTTTACAAATGAAAAATGTATTGTTGTCAATGATAATTACAAACTGAATTAAAAATATACCTCAATTTAGTTGATGAAAGTAATGTAACAAAAATCTTAATACCCTAATATTTTCAGTATTTATATTATAATTTAGTAACTATTATATTGTCTTAAATGTCACTTTTTAACTTTTAAATAATGAAAAATATAATGTACACATAATTTTGAATTTATTGTACAACATTAAAAGTTCTAACAGATTTCTCATAAACATTCATGAATCAAGATCGTATAAAAGGATTGATGATGGGGTGATGTAATCATAATAAATAAGGGAAACTTGCAAATACATCACATTATAAATTTAACAATCATCTTAAATAAAATTGCAATTATGTTCTAACATGTTGTAGATGGATAATGATCAATTGGGTCATTGAATGCCATATTGATTTTGGTTGTGCCACCTATCCAAGGGCAATGTTTTTGGAGTTGCAAATTTTTTTAATTGATGGGAAAAGTAAAAATAAAGTGAGGAAAAAATTGCAAAATAAAACTAAGTGTTTTGAAGTTATGTATTTATAACAATTAATCTTCTCCAATTTTGAATATTGCAAAAACCATGTTTGCCACATGATTTCAATTGAAAGCCCTTTAATGATTACTAAAAATATTTGCATGTCCAAAAAGTTTGTTGTTGTTATTTTCTTTGACTGATTAAACACAAGATCAAGGTGTAATTTTAGTAATTAAACACATAAGTGTACCAAGATTTGATCAATCAATATTACAATCATTGCTTCCACCTTTTGTACAAATTACATTTGCTCATATATTAAACATTGTGTTATAAGATGTTTCCACTAATTTCATTATCGAAATGAATTAATTTCTTTTTATCCCCAGATTTTTTTTAAAAAATGTAATTATCATTAAGATGAAAACTAATATAATCTTTAAGGGCTTAAAAATGTTATCCTTATTGGGGCTTGAAGGACAACATTAGAATCATCATAATAATGTTCAAATTTTAAATGTTCATTTTCCTTTACAAATGTTGTTTAAATAATAATAATAACAATAATGTTAAATAATCATTATGAATTTATAATTTACATGCACCTACATCATTAGTTTTTTAATTTTATGAGTGTGATGCCTTTGACCTCAAGAGCAAGGTTTCAAACTAAGCAAAATTCCCCACCCCATTTTCCTTTTCTTTTTGTCCCTTATGGTTATCAATAATTCATCATTATTTCTCTCTAATTTCAAATTTATGTCCATATTTTATTTAGGTGGGTAGGGGAAAAGGATTAGGTAATTGAACTTGAAAGAGATAGGTTATTAGATTTTTGGGTGGATGCAAACTATAGTGGTTCATTTTGTGTCCTTATAAATTTTTTGCAGAATGTACTTTATTCAAATGCTACAAATGCATTGTAAAATCATCAATATGAAAAAAAATTATGGATTAAAATTTAAAACTTGAATAGTAATATTTATTGAAGGGTGAAATTCAATAAACATACACCAATCATATAGTAATGGACTTTTAAAGTGGACATATGGACTATAATATGGGTTTTGCATTAACATTCAAATGCATAATTTGTTATGATTTTGTTATGGGAATCAATATATGATACATGATGGGGAAAAAAGATGGATTGAAAAAATTACAACAAAAAATTTAATGAACAAATGATTATGAACTTTTGAATGACCAAATTTGGACCTTAATTTCAAAAGTCCCAACCTTGGTCATTTTTTGTTGGATTGATATGTATGTTAAAAAGTTTTCTAGATGGGCATCCTTTCATATGAACTTTATTAATGATTAATCACCACATAGGACCCACTCAATATTGGTTTTTAACAAAAAAAAAATCATTCTAAAGTTTAAATATGAACTTTATATGGGCTTTTGGGACTAGGACTCTTACCACTTTTGAGGCACCCTAACTTGCATCTACCCTTTCTTAATATAGACAACATGGACATGAGAAAACACATGTTGATTTGTCTTGTTATATTCATGTAAAAGGATAAGGGAAACAATTGACATAGTTAGGCTTAGAAGAGGTAGGTTGGAAAGCACGTATAGATATCATATTTGTATTAAATAATTATGATAGAAATATAAAGGAAATATTTTCACTTATAGTTTTTAAAATATATTATCATTATTTGACTTTTTTTTTGGGTATTTCTTCTAAGGTTGCATGCCAATTTTCAATTTGTAAATGACGTGATATGTAAAATTAAATGAAGATTTGTGTGTTTTAAACCCATGGATATACATTTCACAATGATGATGCATGGATGCAAAGCCTCTAGATTTATTCATTCATAGAAACATCAATGTAGAGATTACAAGTAAACTTGGAGGAAGAATTGAAGTTTCATGATATGCAATGCACATCATCATGTGATAAAGGGGACATATACAAACAATGGCATATGCCAATTAGCTTTACAAACACGTGTTTGAAGATGTTGCATGCAACCAAAGTTGTAGGCACATGACACCTAGTTTAATTAAAAGCTATAAATATTTATTTTAAATTTTTTGAAAACTATCACTTGTTTTGATATATATAGGTGTTTGTGTCTGGTTTTGTTTTGTTTGTGACTATGCCTTAACCCTCCCAAATGATGGACACTTCATTGCACTTTTGCTATTGTTGAAAAATCCTAATTAGGTTACATAGTGGTTATTTTACAATTTATGAACTCATGTGGAACAAAAGTGATTGAATTTAGAGTGATTTTTTTCATTGGAAATTAATTTAAAATTATAATTTAATGTTTTCAAAAACCAATCAATGCATCTTCATCATATGGGCCCTTCTATTTGCCGCTTCATCACATGGGAAATGCATGGGGAATTTCCCATTGGCCATTTAATTTGCCCTTTCATAATGTCTCTTAGATCCTTGAAAAGGTTTTTTGGAAAATTATATTCCTAAGAACCTTGAAAATAATCACAATGGGGCCAACAACCCAAGGGCCCACCAGTATACTTTAAAATAAGTGTTTTTTTTGTTATGTTTATATCATACCATAACCTTCCCAGATCATGGGCACTTCAACTCAATGCTCTTTTGATGCAATTGAAAGGCCTTTGACAAGACGATGTGCACAATGTTCATTTCACAATTTTCAAACTATTGAATTTATAATGATTTTTGTCACTAAAAATTAATTAAAATTGACAAAAATAGTTTTAAAAACCAATCAATGCCTCTTTATCATAGACCCTTATGTTTGTCCTTTTACATCACATGAGGAAATGCACAAGGAATTTCCCATTGGTGATCCTATTTGTCCATTTTACTATCACCATCTTTCATATTAATTGTGTCTCTTAAAACCTTGAAAAGGTTTTGTTGAAAGTTGTATTTTTTAAAGCCTTGAGCATGCACTTGGACCACTAGCACAAGGGCCCATAATATATATTAAAATTGGTGTTTGTTTTGTTATGTTTGTGACCACATTTTTAACATTCCCAAATGGTGGGGCCTTAGCTTGTTGCTATTTTGGTACCATTAAAAGCCTTCAATGAGGTGGTGTGCATAAAGTTCATTTCACAATTTTTGGATTGATAGAGCAAAAGTTATTGAATTTAGAATTATCTTCATCATTAAAAATTCATTTAAAAATGAAATAAGGTTTTTTTTAAAAATCGATGCCTTTTCATTATACTGGCCCTTTTGTTTGGCCTTTCACATCACATGGGGAAATACATGAGGAGTTTCCCATTGGCCATCTTGTCTGCCATCTTCATTATCACTTTTCACATTATTTGTCTTTTAGAACTTTGAAGAGGTTTTTTTTGGAAAGTTGTATTCTTAAAGCCTCAAGGATGCACTTGGGTCAATGACACAAGGGCCCACTAGGTATTTAAAGGGAAAAAATGACACTGAAAAATCAACTACATTTTGTGGGGAAAAATCACAAGAATATCAACTCGTACTCAAAAAACAAATATCATAAAAATGAATAACTTTTATGGAATTTTACTTGTCATAAAATTATCAACCTTTTTCCCAAAAACATTAATGTCTTTTTTTTTCACAAAATACAAATAATATTAATATTAAATTTGTTTCATACAACCAATTTGTTGCAAAAATATCCTTTTTCTTTCAAGGATATTACTTTTCATAAAGTAATACATTGATTTTCATGAATGATGTTGATTTCAAATATCAACATTTTAAAAGTTTAATTTTTAATTTTTTGGGGGGTCACTTATAGATTAACATTTGTGATGATTATTTAAAATACTACATGTGCTACTTTCAAAATATCATCTAGGTGTAATCATAATAAAAAATAACCATGGCCAATACTTGGTTTAAAAGGATTAAGTCCACATCATCTTATCATTATTAGGAAGAAATTGTAACCCATGGGAAATTACTTCCAATTTTTTTCAAATGAAGTGCAAAAAAAAGGTGCAATTTATTGAAGTTTAAAAATAATTTGCTTAAAATGAAAGTAGGTTGCTTAAAATTGAATTATGAAGATATATTGAAAATATTCATAGTTTAATTTAAATATTTAAATATTTAAAAAATATATCACTTCATAACATACCAAAAATACCCCTTCATTTCACATGTACAATAAAATATACAAATATTGACTTCCTTGGGATTGTAACATGACACAAAATCAAGATCTCTTTTGCCACCCATAATCCATCCATTGTTCTAATACACCTCATTTTGTCCATCTTATGGATGATTAATCATATTTCATATATTTAACATCTTCAAACACAAGAAGAAATCTTGTTTTTTTTCACTACCCAAATTCATTAAGTTTTTAGTGAAATAAGACAAAATTGATTAATATACAACTTGTATGGTTTTGGTCAAAAAAAGACTTGTTGATTAGGATTTTTTTGCGAAATGTTTTCTAGTTGTTTTAGATAGTCACATGTTGCACTAGATAATTTTTCATTTTAAAATCATGACATGGACATACAAGGTCCCGAATCAATGTGACGTGGAATAACATGCCATGTCATCATACAAAAAATAAATGTTTTTTTTCTTCCAAATCATGGAATCATGGATTGCATTTTTCTCACAACATGCCATGACAAAATCCTTCAATATTATGGTTACTAACTATATTTTATTATAAAAATGTGACAATATATATTTTAAATTTGACCAATTTGCTTTCATAATGTTGTTGCCCCTTTAAATTGGCAGAAATTGGTCACAAGAATTTTTTTTAATTAAATAGTGAATATAACCATTTAATTATCAAGACCATATTTGATTAACAAGATGATTCATATAATATACAAATGATTAATTGCATAACTTTGAAAAATTTGCAACATATTTTATTAATGATGTAAAAATATATTTTACGTTTTTAAAAGTAAAAAAAAAAAAAAAATTGGTGAAATTTCTGGTTTAAATAGTTGGATTACCCCCAACCTCTCCCTCCCCACCCCCCCTCCCCCAACCAACATGTTTTTTTGGTTTCAAATTTTTTTAATTGGGCAATTCTTATTGGGAAAATATGGAAAATATAGTGAAAATTCAAGAAAAAATGTAAAGGCCTATTTTAATTCATTTTTAAATATTTAAACATAAACATGTAACAAAACAAACTTAATGTTTTTGATAAATCATGTTTAAAATAAAATAATAAGTATAAAATATTGATAATTTTCATTATAAAATATTGATAATTTTCATAATAATAATACTTTAAATTAAAAAATTAAATCCTTGTTTTTAACATGGATTTGTTTTTCATGCACTAAGAAAAAAATGGGAAAAAAATTATGGATTTTTATTTTTTATTTTTTTGGTGTCACATCATGAACATTCATAATAATAAACTTGTTCATGATGCCTAAAACAAACTAGGGGGAAATCATACATTTTAATGTACAAGAATTTAATATGAAAAACTTATAATTTAGAGGTCTACATGCATCCTAAATTTTGCATGCATGAACATTTTGACCTAATCACTAACCCGTTCAAATATAAATGTGATACTTCTCATGTTTTATACATCCATTCCAAAAAATTGTAGTGAGTGCAAAATGCAATTCATGAGTAATAGATTCAACAACATTCAAAGTGAATGATTCAACTCATGTGCAAATGAGAATAGTTCAAGAGATCTAAAAAAATTCATTAACCCATTCATGTATAAATGTGAGACATTAAATTGTTATGTGTGTTTCGATATGCAACATTTGAATAGTAATTTCAATAAGCTCAAAATGAATGATTTGATTCATGTAAAAATGTTGATAGTTCAAAAAATGTGAAAAAACCATTAAACCATTCGAGTATAATAACAAAACATTGACTTGTATGTGTTTTGGTATATTATAATAAGTGCAAGATGCAATTTGTGAATAATAGTTTTAACACATTAAAAGTGAATGGTTTAACTCTGATAATTGAAGAGACGTGAAAAATATATATTTTAAATTTATTCCAATATAAATGTGGGTGTAACCAAAAAAAAGAGGGTCCTGAAAACACAGCGCATTGATTGCCTTCAACGAACCCCAGCGTCCATGTTCTCCTAAGTCTCTAGCATACAACTCAGATCTCCAAAAACATAGCACACAACCTACCTACTGACTCTTTCAAATGAGCATCATGAAATCATAGACCTGCAAGCATTTTCTTCCCACACAGCAGAAGAACAGAATTTCAATGGATCTATCTCCTGCCTTACACGTTCCCACAAATGCCGGCAAAGGAAACTCTCTTGTTTCATTACAAACTCTGTACATTCCCCGAAAGCACAAGCTTGCTTCCCATTTGAGATGTTCACAAAAACATCAGATTCCTAGCACTCTCTAAGCTCTCTCTCTCTCTGATTCTCTTGCAGTAACTTGACTGATTGTCAAACGCAGTGGAAGTTTCTCACTTTCAACCAAACTACTGTCTCACTAAGCTTTCTCCACCTTTCCCCCAAGGATTGCTCCTCCTCCTCTCATTCCTCTCTGTCGTCCTAGTGCTCTCTCTTACGCCACTACACATTCAGCCAAAAAAAAATCCCTCTTCTCTTTACCGAGTTTCTTCTTCTCTCTCCAAAAACTCCGTCACATCCAAGCGTCCTGTCGTTCCGTTCTACAC
>Ga0116231_10003184_pt1 | contig 34309 bp, 26 predicted proteins | sample S1TSphgellanicum_2_FD_89695 | JGI IMG/M metagenome (GOLD analysis project Ga0116231, IMG submission 89695) | Host-associated microbial communities from peat moss isolated from Minnesota, USA - S1T2_Fd - Sphagnum magellanicum MG | ecosystem: Host-associated > Plants > Peat moss > Unclassified...
AATAAACAACTAATTCTCCTAATAAAAAGTTAAGTCAATTTTACATAATGAAATAATTATAAAAATTATGAGAAAAGTCTTTTTCAAATTTGAATGTGTGCAAATTATTAATGAGTTAGTAGGTGGATATGTATTTCAACAAGGTTAGTATGATTTTACCTTTTGTGTCAAAAATGGATAGTTAGAAAATAGAATAATGACATTGAAATTTGGGTAAATACTTAAAATATTTCTCTTGGATAAAAATATTATTGTCCAAGTTGATGGCAAATGTTCATTAAATGTGGAATAAAATCAAATTGAATGTGATGATAATATGCGAATCTTGATTTCTTTTGTGTAACTAAATAAATTCACACTTGTCTATTAAAAACATTTATGGTTTATTTTCTAGACACATCCAAAGTTCATGGCTTCAAGTAGTATATATATGTGTGTGTGTGTGTGTGTATTAAAACCCCATGGTTGGGGACAAAGGTTTGGTTAAGGTAGATAGGTCAATGAATGAACATTTAAGAAGTTAAACACTAGGGGTTTAGTAATTGTGCATTTTTTTGTTCTTGGTATTCAAAGAGATTAGGTGCCCTTTCGATCATAGCGCCAGTAAATTTATAACATTTCATTTTGACTTAAAATGAAAAAATTATGACCCCCCAAAATGAAAGGGGTTTTATTGTTTAAAAAAGTTGGATAGAACACATAAAACTCTCATCTTCATACATTTTACATCCTATGAACAAACATTTAAAATCTTATAACATTTTCCCTATTATAAATAAGAAAATAATATATTAATTCAGTTTTAAATCTTTTTTATTAATGTTCAAATTTTAAAAAAACTTGTAACGAGGTCAAAATATTTGGAATCACAACCCCACAATCATGGGTGCATTTAGGGTTTTGAATTAGGGATATTCTAAATAATAACCCAATACCTAAAATCAACAACCCCTATGATGCCACATGGAGCAATCCCTAGCTCTCTCCCCGGATCTAAGAACATTGTGGTGATGCTACCACAATTCTCTTGAGGTTTCCCAAGTTGTTTTTCATTTGCCCAATGTTGTTTCATTTCCCCTTCTCCCTAGCTCTAAGCAATCTCTCCCCAATTCTCTTGATTTCATGTCTTTCTTTATCTATCCCCATTATTCTTTCATCTCCATGTTTATCTTTCTCATCTCCGAACATCTCTCTTTCACTCTCTTGTCTTTCTTCATCCCTTTTTCATTTTCCTTTTGTCCCCATCTCTATTTTCTTGTTTCTCACTATCTTTCTACCTCTCTCTCTTTCCCTCTCTTTCCCTTTTTGCTACATATTTCTCTCCATGTTTGCTACAAGAAGTTGACATAACGACCCCCTCTTTGTGTGTGCTCTATGTGTTGTAAAAAGGTGCAACTATTTCTCTTTATGTACATATACAATGGCATACACATAGGCATGTGTATGTATATTTTTATTCACACATAAATATGCACTTATAATATTACATCTAAAAAATAATGATTGTTACCATGTAAAGATTAGATGGACCAAGTGAAAATTATGGGAATACCACTATTCATAAGAGGGGCATTGAGTTGAAATTAATGGTACTTTCGGAACGATTTTCTTGGGGCTAGGCCTTGGAGAAACTAAAGGAAAAAACCCCTTATTTCTCATTTATTTATTTCTTGCATAAAATAATCTCTAACCTTTTGGCAAAGGACTAGTAAAAGAAAGGGCCCACAAGGATTATTAGGCACATGAGGACATGTCCATACTAGGAATTACAAAGGATGTTCTTTGGTCACCCTTCAAGGCTTTTACAACAAATGTTTAAAAACTTATGGATGACGATAGATGGGTCCAATTTTCTTAAAACATAAACCTATTGGGCCTCATACACATACTAGTAAAGGACATTCAATACTAGTTCTTCTTTTGAAAAACTTTGGGAACCATGTTTCAAGAGTTTATTTGTAGAGTTAATGTGTGTTTGGTTGAACTACTAGTCACCAAACATGGATTTTTTTAAAAAGAAAGACAAGTGATTGACACCTTATTGCATTTAAATTAGTCATTATAATTACAAGCTAAATAAGGCATGTATTCTTGAAAATGATTAGTGTTACAAACTTATATAAACTAAAGCTCTTGGCTTATGCACACATTCACATGAGGAATTTCAACATAGGGTGTTGATTATCTTTTACAATTTTTATAATTCTCCAAAATGGAATTACTAATAATATAATTTATGAATAACTTGATGCAATCTTAAATTCTAGTTATCAAATCTACCTTTTTATTTAAGTTTTTTTATATGGTTGAAAAGGAGTGACAAGAAACCTACAAGGATGTGCAAGGTACAACTATTTTTTTTTTTATAGTGGATTGTTATAAAATGTCGTCACTTTTCATATGGTGGAAGGGTTTTACCAAAAAATTCCAAGTTATTACACTGATTGAAACCTATACCCAAGTTGTTGCAAGAGGACATTTTATTCCAACTTTTGCAAGTTCTACATTTGGTAGAAGGCTTTGAATGTATGCATTGGTCTAAGTAGCTTGAAACCAAATCTTTGAAAAGTGGGGGGACATTGTGCATTCTTACAAGGATCTATAAAATAAGCACATGTTTTTCTTGGAAGTAAAGGGGGACAAAAATGCACTTCATTTGGTAACCATTATTACATTGTGTGGGTATTTACGAAAGGACTTAATATGCAAAATCTAACTTTTGGAATAAATGGTCATGGTACCCCCAGATATAAAAATCAATGATTTTTTACTAGATTCCCACATTATTGTTGGCCAAAATGTCCAACAATGAACATGTAACAATGTAGGGGGTTTGATATATAATCCTTATGTGAACCAAATGGACTAAAAGTGGAAAAAATGACTAGATCACAAAACTTTTTCATGGTTCTTCTATTATTGGCTACTAAAACATATATTTTGCAAGTTTGTAAGATATCACTAACAAATCAAAGTGGTGGTGGACACCTAGTATTTTTCATTACCTACTAACATTATGTTTGTGGCTCTTGTGGGATGGGACCAAATAACACCAACTTTGCTTACAAACCATGCAAAAACCCTACTAGAAATTTTTAAAAATTATGTTAACAAGATAATTGATCACATTTTCATTTTTTTCCTATGTTCCATTTTTCATATGTCTTTGATGTTATAATAGTATTATGATTCAACAACAACCTTATAATAATGGGTGTAAGCAAAATAAAGTGAGCAACTTGATTACCTTGTCAAAACTAGAACAAGTAGATTTAAAATAACAACAAAACCCATTATATAATTGTGGAACATTGAAAGTTTTCATTTTAATGATTAAATATAATATTTGTTTACATTAATGTGCATTGATTTTCATATTTCAAATGGTAAAAGTGGGTTTTAAGTAGGTTTTTCAAAATATAAGTAGGTTTTAACATTTAGTTTTCAATGTGGGCGTTTGGTTTCAAGTAGGTGTCAAGTACATTTTACAAAGAGGAAATAGATTTTTTTAATAACTACTTGCTAAAACATATGTTGATATTCATTTCTTAACTCATTACACATCAATTTCATTAATTTTTCTAACTAAAAAGTATGTTTCAACATATTTTTTAAATTGGTTTCAAATGTTCTTTTTATCTACTTTTTAAATTCATTTACTTTTAATTTTTTTAGAATTAGATTTAAAAATTTAATAGAATAAATTAATGTTACATGACACATACTTTCGCCTAATTTGATGCTACTTTATGATAGTTATATGAATGGCATCGGGTTGGTGTGGAAACATCTATTTTTTTTGTCTATTTTATCTTGTTTTGACCCACATATGGTGTAATTGTGATGCATTGATTGATTCACGGACTAAATTTGTTATTAACCAAAGACTACCATAATTTGTGGATAATTTATTTTATATTTTAATAAAGAAATTGTTAAAAAAACATGTAGAAGAAGAAGAGTTGCTAATGGTTTTATGTAGCCAAATGGTTTACATTTTTGACAAAAAAATCATATAAGGATATGTTGTAATCATAATTTTTACACAATGCATATTGTGTAAACACACATGTTAAGATTTGGTAGCATTTGACCTTTTTTTATCCTCAAAATTGGTATCCATATAATTGGACAGTAAGTAGGAAATTCAATGTAAATTTTTTTTCTTTGATTTTTTGCAAAGAAAATTAAATGATCAATATAACTTGATTAGAAATAATTTTTCTTTATTTATCTTTCTATGTTGCAAGAATACACAATTTTTTTTTTCCCTCTTTATGTTTACTCCTTGTTTATTATAAAAAGATGCAACGACCTATCTACGCCATTGCCAAAGTTTCTACTAATGCTCTGAGAGTGCATCATCGCTAGAATATACACCAAAACTTCTCCCTAACTCTCAAAATGTGCCATCACCTCCTAAATGCAAACGTTTATTCATAATGCTAAAACTCCTACTAAAGTTGCTTAAGCTAAAGACTTGCCTATGCTAGAATTACCATTGTATCTTTGCATAAGCCTACACCAAAGTTGCCATCACCAAAGCCGCCATCTTCTGAATTTCCATTGCCAAAGATTCTACCTATGTCGTTGTGATATTACCATCACTAAACTTCTAGCAAGTTGTCTATGACATTGTTTTCAACAATTTATTGTCACGATCATGCCATTACCATGGCCTAAACTTAGTTTTTCAACTTAACTTGCCTCATCCCCCTTTTTCTTTCTATGTTTATCCATGCAATTATTCATATTTTATAATTTTCTTTTTTCCCTCATAGTCACCACCCACCCCTGTGGTGAAAAACTTTTGAATCCCCATTACCATCACCATTTGCAAAAGTGTAATTTTTTTTTCTATTCATTTTTTATCCACGGGATTAAATTTCTCTATTTATTCTTTCTATACCTATTTTCTTTTTTTCCCCCTTTTTCAAGTTGTTGATTTTTATTTTCTTTTTGTCCTTCCTTATTTCAATCCCTTTTTTCGTTTTCTCACATTTTTTTTCCCTTTCTTTTTTCTTTTGTCTCAAGATATTTTTGTCCTTCAATTCTTTTCCACTATTTGTCCCTTTTCTTTTTTCTTTTGTCTCAAGATATTTTTGTCCTTTAATTCTTTTCCACTATTTGTCCCTTTTTTTCATTCTTTTGTTTCAAGATATTTTTGTCCTTTAATTCCTTTCCATTATTTGTCCTTTTTTTCTCTTTCTATTTTGAATGTTGTCATCAAAAAGTTTTCTTTGTCCCAAGTTTTTTTTGTTTCAAACTTTGTTAATCCCCTTCTCCTTTACATGAATCACTAGAAAGCTTTGTCCTTTTATTTTTTCTTTGAGTGGCCATCACAAGTGCCAATGAAACCCACCACATATGCTTACCTCCCTCATTTACAATTGTTGGGTGGAAGGTTATAATTTGGTTAGGACATGCCCAACAAGTTACATTTTTTTCTTTTCTTCATTGTTTAACATTTTTCTATTGTGTAAACCTTATTCCTAATCTAAAACCCCTATACCCTAAAAGAAGGTATAGGGCTAGGTACTAATTTGTTGTGACCACATCATATATATTAATTCTCTTGTCTGTTTGTGACATGCCATTTCGATTCGTTAATCTGCGAGGCCGATTTTGCAACCCCACAGTTGACAAAAACGAGGTCCCGAAAACCAGGTGCGGGTCGTGATGGTGGAAAGAAACTGGAAACGAGCTCCCACTGTTTATTTTCAGATATTTTATATATTAATTCACTACGTCAGTCAATCAGTCATTCAGTCTGTGACGGGGGTTTTGGGGGTGGGGGAGGGAGAGGTCGGTGAAGCAGTAGGCGACCAGTGTCAGTCTGTGATGGGGGTTGGACCACCACAGTTTTCGTGTACAAACCATCTCCTCAAAGCATTGCAGCCATCCGAAAGGTAGGAATGACGGTCGGATCGCATCCCTCTCCCACCGCACCAGAGGCGGATATAAAAACCTTCCCCTCCCCCCGACTACTGAAAGAATCGGCAGTTATATAGAGGAACGTGTTTTCGGAAATTTCCAAAACTTTCGGGAATCAAGGTTCAAAATGTCAGAACTGGGGTTTTGGGTTTTCTCACGTTGGGTAAGGGAGTAAATACCCGGACTGATAACCTAAGGGTACACACGGCTGGTTTTGATACCCGCACAACATCGGTCGGGACCACTGCGTGTTCGGGGTGGCGGGAGTGGCGTAGCCACGGGTGTCCGAAGGTCACGGGTACCACTAGTATGAATTAGAATAATCCACTAATGGTTCTTTGACATGTTTTTCCTTGATGGAAATTTTAATAACAACATGTTAGCTAATCTTTTAGTTCCTTGAATATGACTTAAAATAATTAGGTCATCTAATTCAGGATTTTATTTTTTTGAATTGAACACCAATTGATCTCTTTCATGGTTGTTTGTTGGGATGGTAGGATTGTGTGACATTTTTACATAATATTGAAGTATGGGTGAAGAAAAACAATCACACATGACATGAATAGTTATAAACATTACTTGAAAAGTTCCTATAATGTTTAACAATTATGTGGCAACTTCAGTTTCATTCTTAGTAAATTCATTCCTATTATTTTTGGATTTATTTATTATATCTAAATAGTAAGAATTTTCATGATTTTCTTTTCACCTTTAGTGAGCACGTCACTTAGACCAAACTTTTCAACCATGGTTACATGATTCAATAGTTAGATTTTTGTAACCATAAACCCTAATTTTATGTTTTTTTTTTTTCAAGGATTGCTATAAGGCCTCATCCACCCATGCTAATAATGCGATTTTGTCTATTTCAAAATAGTTTTTTTTGGGTCATAATAGAGTTTATTTCCTTTCTAAATGTTGTTTTGAATGGTTTAGAGCAAATGACATCTAATGATTAAAGCATATGCGAAATATGGGTAAGTAAAGTGACCATGTCTAACCCAATTTTTGTTATTTATTCAAATGTTTCTATTGTCACATGAAAACCTTGATAATAACCTTATTTAATTTATAGAACATTCCATTGTTGTTTAAATAAAATGTAAACATGCGCTTGCAAAAAGAATTTGACCTAGCAAGGCAACACATAAAATCATCAACCAATGCCCATCTATAATCAATAAATGTCAATTTTCTTTAAAAACCCCTTTGAAAATGGATCTACAAAAAAAACTTAGCCATTAGTTAAAAAGGTAAACTATCATCTAGGTTTTTTTGGCATTGCCATGCATGTTTTTATTTTGCATAATCATATGTAGTCTTTTTGCATTTTTCAACTTCTAAAAATGTAAAATGCAAATAAGGTTATCCATGTAACATTAACAACACGTTTCAATTCAACCATTCCTAATATTTAAGGATGGTGTTGTAGACATTACTTGAACCTCACCTAACTAAAACCTTAACATTAAACTGTCACCCTTCTTAATTCATATTTTGTTTGAATTTCAAATGTGATCTAATGGATATTTATGTTATGTGTACAAGTTTTCCAAGTTATAATAAAAGGTATGACATGTTTCCTTGGTAATCCCTTTTACATTAAAAACCTTTAATCCTTTTTTAAACCAAATATTGATTTTCGGATGACTTTTAAAAACCAATATCACTAGTTGTTTCTTAGAACACCATTTTAGAATGCGGTTGGTCTGGTCTGTGTGAATTCAACAACTCTTAGTTTCAGTTATTGTATGGTGATAAATAATCCAACATCTTGCATGTTTAGATTCCAAGTGACAATTGTTGCATCCTTTTATTCTATTAACACACCTCAAGGGCTCATTTTTTTACTTTTAGTTTTAGGGGTGATTTAAAATTGAGGTTAATGGAATGTTCTAATATTTGTTAATTTTTCGTAAAGATGTGTGTCCCCTTCCCATTCTATCCATGGCATTTTCTAGTTATTGATCTATTTATTTTTCTCGTTTAAAAACTTTTGGTGTTCTATTAATTTTGGCTAATTTTTGTATTGTTATTGTGAGAGAAAAGAACATTATTATTGTGTTGGTGTTAAGGTTAGTTCTAAATGTTGATTATGTTGTGTTGTTGGGGTGACATGTTACAAATGTTGATTTTCTTGGTCTTCATAATAAATATTTAAAATGTCATTTTATCGATTTCATGGCACATTCAAATGTGTTGGAATGTAATTTATTAATGGTGCACTGCTAGTAGGTTGTAATGATTAGTGCAAAGCTACTTTTCGCATTTGTACATTCATTTCAACCCTATTAAATTCATGATCCCAATCTCCAAAGATTTGGGGGTGTTTGTTTAGGTCTTACAAAAGGCATAAATTTGTGTTTCCTGTATGAAGATTAATATATCCAAAAAAATGTTAAATATATAAAGTTTTCAATTGCATAGGTTTTCACTTCCTTGTAAAAAAAAAAATGGTTCATAAAATTTAATAAAGTTTTTCCAATCTAATGTGACATTAGTTGTGGATGTGCATGCAGTGAGAATATATCTCAAGGTGCAACATGATAGAAGAAAAAGATATTCATAACCCCTATTACTACTATAGTGAAATGACACTTTTAAAAATGCAAATTGTTGAATCTAACGATAATAGAAATAGTTTGAATATTTGACAATGTATTCATGGACTAAGTTTGGTATGCCACTCAAATCTAGCTTTTTTACACTATATGTATTTTTAAAAGCTCTTTTACCTTCTCTTTGATTGCATATGTAATAAGAACTTCTAACTTTTCCTTAATTTCAAATGCAATAAAAACCTTTTTCTTAACCTCCTTTGCATTAGGGTCAATTTCTATTGCCTTCTTGATTTCAATTGTTGTTAAGTTGTTTAAATCCTTATTATAATCTTTTTTACATAATTTTGAAACTTTTGCAACTCACTTTCTCCTTGATGTAACATGTTTAGTTTGGAACTACAAGGTTTTATTCTAAGATTATAAAAATATTTTCCTTTGCCTTATTGTTGCATGATTTTTGATTTTTGATGCAATATATAAAATGTGATATGGAAGTCTTTAATTGATATACTTGGTTTTTGTTCCAATTGTATCCAAAGTTGTTTTAATGTTACAATAGATTGTGTTAATGAGTGTTTTAAAATAGGGCAAGTTGTTTATTTTGATGTGCAAAAGTAACAAATTTAAAATTCATGTATGTTATTTTTTGTTCATCTAAAGATTTATCTTCAAACACTTATTTGAATTTGTCTATGCATAGAATTTCAAATTCACAATTACATAGCTATTGTTTAACATTGTTTTGGACCTATAGTTTAGGAAGGTTTTTAATTATGAGGGTTAATATTTGATTAAATATCTTATATTGCATAAGTAGATTTTTCAACCATAATACAACATATCACTTACAATATTCCTCACTTACAAAATTTTCAAACATAAAACCTTACATTTAAAAAAAAAAGGATCACCCACACACCTAAAGATGAATCTTCATGTGAAAATTACACCTTAAAAAAATCTTCATTAAATGCACTTAAAGATTTTCCTTTACAGGCCTCACTTAACAAAGACCATGAGGTTTTCATATTGATATCGAAAATAATATTCACATTATTTTTATTATTCAAGACCTCATTTTGACATATGATTTTTTTACAAATCTTGATAATAACTAATAACACTAAATTATTGATTGTAAATTATGATATTAAAGCTCCAATCACTATTTTATATACTTAAAAGAATGAAATGAATGAATGGATAATTACATTTATTTACATACATTTCCCATTTATCATCCTTTTATGTTAAACCATTAATCATATTTTTTTGTAACTTTTCATTCTCTTATGAATATAACTTACATTATTTAGAGTTTAAAATTTAATCAAATCCACATACATGATTTTTCATTATTATGAATTCAAAATAGTTATCTAAATTATTTATAAATCAAATCTTATGCCCTTAAACAAAAGATTCTCATTGTAAGGCCCATGAAACTCATTATTTTATACCCCATGTTTATCCATACTATTATTTACAATTACAATTTTAAAAAATTATTTTGTTATTATAAAACCCTATTTACTAAACAAAAAATTGCATAGGAACAATTGTAATTAAACACACTACAAACTACCCCACTTTAAAAGTGAGGTGTTTGGCCCCCTATTTTCAAACACTTAATTTCCCAAAGGCATTTTGTATCATTAGAATTTCAAAACACAAGATTCATGATTAAACATTTTGTGATACGTGTTCATTTGAATGGTAATCCACATAACAAAAAACTAACACAATTGTTAACACATTTAAAATGGTTGTTTGGTCACCAACTATTGATCCATGATAGGCTATTCTATCCTATATAATGTCATCTCAAAGATTATATAATTAAATTTTTTATTAGAATTTTCAAATATTATGATGTCACTTGCATAAAATTTACAAATATCCCTAGGTATAAAAATAATTAAATCGATAAATCTTCATCTCTTTTCCCATTATTCTTACCTTTTTCTCACACTTTCAAAGTGAAGCCTCAATTGAAATTTAAAGATTTATTTAACCATAAATCCAAACCTTCTTCCCAAGCCACAAGGTTCTCGTTTAAGTGTGGAAGGGATGAAAACCAATTTAAACTTGTTATATAGAAAATAAATAAGATTCTTTAGTTGAATATGTAAACTTGTAAATGCTAGACAACCGTACACATACAACTGTAGGAAATAATAACTATGGAAGTTAAATCAAAACAAATTGATAAGAATTTTTAGAAAACATAGGAAAAGAAATAACCTTATAATCGTTGTATGTGTTGTAACTTGTAGTGCAAAACAAGCATGGACATATATGATATTATAAAGGAATTAATTATGTTGTAAAATTGAAAATATTGAGAGAAAAAATGGAAAGAATATCCCAAAATATAGATGCATTAAATAAAATCAGATTAAAATTGAAAAAGAAGAAAATTTGGTGAGAAGTATGAAGACATAAGATCGCTCCTCTCTTCTAGAAGATATATTCACAGTTACAAGGTGCCTGCCAGATACACTAGGAAATTTCTCCCAAGTGCTTTATGTTCAATTAAACTCCTTTCATTTTGGTAATGTTAAACCATTCCTAACCCCTGATCACAAACTTCCGTGGATCTATAAATAGACAGAAACTCCTGACCCTAAACAAACCCAATTCTTAAAAGTTTGATACCCTGCTAAAAAGCTTCGGGCCTTTTTGAATGGAATGGAGACTAACCTCTAGAAAGAATTTTTTCCAAGGTCAAGAGAATGACATAGTTGCTTTGCCGCATAGCTCTCACGCCTGCTGACACTGGGGGTCCTGCAACACTCTGCATGTACACAATTGTGTGTAAGCACGATGGGACCACACACTCGTTGCTTTGAGACAATCATTTGAAGCATCTAACAGGTTTTGGGCAATTAACAACATCCCAGTGATCAAAGATTCGGGGTCAGGCAGCTTGAGCTGATAAACAATCGACTCAAAAAGGCAAAGAGCTGCAGTCCTGTAAAAATGAAGATCTGCTCCTGCCCTAAAATTGGCAAAACAACTGATACTGAAAAAGCTGGTCATACAGTTCAACAATTAGCTATAGTTGCATACTCATCAAGTTGACCAGATATAGTGACCCAATTTCAAAATACTTTATAGTAGCCTTACCTGCTCCAGTTTCAACCGCTCGAGATTATAACCCTTCTCAAGAGCCATAGTAACCACCTGTTCCAGCAAGTAATCAGTCGACACAAGAATGCCAATTTGAGAAAATGAAATTGACACCAGATGGAAAAACATTCAGAGTATCTTTTGTTGCTAGGGGTTAAAGTACAAGTAAGCATGGAGATTGCTTGTACATGAAGCTTTTTCCATAAAGTTTGAACATCAGTGTAACTGCTTAACAATCCTTGAATAGAGACTGTTGAAGAATTCTAATAGTTTTACATCCCAAGTATCGAGCAAAATATGCTGTAATTTGGATTTGAGATCAGTACTATGCCTTACGAAGTGTGTTCCATCTGAGGTGTATATGGCCAATCTAAGGGTCAAAGCCAAAAGAAGGATTGACTTGAAAAGAAATATCAGTTTCAATTTACCAGACTTCACAACCTTAGGTATGGAACACTGTGTCATAGCAGTTGAACAGCCATTGCATGGCTGAAATTGATTGCATTGGAATTTATAAACTGCAGGCAGTGTCATTACCTTCTGAGCAAAATCTCAAGATCAGCCTTTCATATGATGTTAATTGTGCTTTCAGTTTGGTGAAAATAGTAGATTGATGGCTTAGCCAAGACTCTTGCAACTAGAAATGATCAGTGTACCTCTTTGACAAATATCTCAGAAGGATCCAGTGGTTCTTTGCCATCAGGGAGAATCGTTGGTTGGTTGCCCATCTGTGTCCTCTCTTGCACCTTCCATCCACACACAAATTGCATCATTGCTCTTCACTTGCTCTCCAAAATGAACTAGTTCAAACATCAAATGCAGCAGAAGTCCTATTCACCTAAAAAGTAGTTCTATGATCTGCCTCCAACTAACTGCCCAAGGGATCCTGGTATCTGCCCAGACTAGTGATTGCAATATCATCAAAACTTGACATTTATGCGACAGCAATATGCAAAACTGCCTAGGGTCATAACACAAATGCTTGAGCAGCAGTTGATGTTTATGAAACTTAACATGGAGCTACTTTTCAGATACATCAATAAGATGATCAGAATGTGTATCCACTAAGGTGACAGCCCAGCATATTCCACGACAGAGATCATTACCTCCGCAATTGTGGCATAAACAAGATGCACCCATGATGATCGAATCCTATTCTCCTGCAAGAAACACAACTGTCCATGAACCAAAACCCTGAATCCAAAAGACTGTGTCTGAAGACCCTGGCATATGGGCCAATGATCAATCATGTACATTGGATCACTATTTCCACTCATCACAATATTCATCCCTGGAATCTTTAAGGTAGGAACAAGTGAAGGTTTTAGCTGGTGAAAACACCACGTGCAAACGAAAAGGAAGCAAACTCTGACACTGTACATCTGGCATCTTGTACCCTTGATTTGTAGTTGATAAAGATGTTACCTCGTCCACAAGAGGGTCATTAGAATACCATTGGGCTCGGACAGAAAACGCTCCTGACAAAGCTCCTTCTAACAAGATGAGCTGTAACTGCAGCTCTTTGAATCCAAACCCCTCTGCATGTGCTTCCATACATGCCGTCACAAAATCATCGATTGCGAGCTACAAGACCCCACACCAAAAAACCAATCCTCAATTGCCCTCCCCTGAAAGATTGTTGACAAAAATGAGGATTCTTTCAGTACTCAATCATTAATGAAATTTACACAGATGCATTGTGCAGGCTGAATTTGAAGCCTGTGAAATCAGAGACATTCAAGTCCTGCAGTGACTGACAATAGTTGTATTGCAGCTGAAAAATACAGAAAATTGCAAGCAGAGCAGATTAGTGGCAGGATAATATTTTGCAATTCTTGACAAAAATTGAGAAATCAGTATTCACCACAAAGTGTGAAGGAAAAGAAGTTTCAATGTGGAAAGAAAAATTGAAAACCTGATAAGGTTTACCCAAGCCATCAATCCGAGCCTGCACAAAAGCTTGCTGAAGCTGATATGCTAGTTGGTGAGCTCTTGCATTTTGTTCTGTCAAATACACTGGAATCTGGTCTCTAGACCTCTCCTCCTTGTCATTTTCACAAAGCTGCCAGTTTTTGACAAACACCAAGAGATGGGTTAGCATAGAACTCAGACCAAACACCGTAATTCATAGCATTTGCAAATAAATGGCAGTGGAGACATTGCCCTCGATTTGTGATTGATGCACAATTTAGGGTCAGCATTAAAACTAGGATCAGAGATTATGGGTAGAGACTGGTTCAGGACACAGATTAGCAGTGAAGTGTTTAGCAAATGAGCATTGAAGAAGGGGTCAAGAGCTCAAAGAGAAAACTTAATTATGTCAGAGATTCAGGGTGAGAAAAGGAGAAGCACAAAGGAGACACATGCAGATCACAGCATTGTCATTTCTGATGACAACTTTCAGAGCATCACAATTGCTTCAAAGAGCTCAATTCTTCCCAATCTTTCAATGCCAGCTATCTCCTAAAGCAACTGCTGGATTGGATTGAAACTAAAATAATTTTTTATTTCGAAGCTTGTGGATTGAGCTTGGAACTAGAATCAAAAGAATAATATGAAGGAAATTTGTTCAAGAGAACTGGGAAGAATTTTTTTACCTGGCCATTTGCAATCTCTTGAAGGTTGCTTGGCTCTGGGGGTGAGGCAGGCTTTGTAGATGCTTGCAATGTTGCCGCTTCTGAAGAGGAAGTTGTCGCAGAGTCCAGAGCTTTGGCTACAAGCTCCACTGCCGCAGACACTTCCTTCATTGTTTCCGACATCATAGCAAGCGTTTGTGACAGTGTGGCCAAGGAGCTTTGGAGCTGCAAATTCCCTATGATTCCTGGATCACCAACTAATTCTTGCTTATCAATCTCCTTCCACGGTGCAGAGTCTGAGTTTGTCCTTGTACTTGTTGACAGCTCTTCTACCCCTTGATCAGAAGAAGACGATAACGCAGACCCTAAAGCAGGACTTGGGGGTTGTCGATGAGCTTCCGGACGCGGCTCCGGAATGTCTGAGTCCCCTACATGACTGTCAGCTTTTGATGAAAATTCTCCAGGCTCCTCACTGTTCGAACTTTCGTTAAAGCAGCAGAGGGAAAATGAAGATCTGGACAATGGTAAACTCCTCCACATGTAGGTGGAAGCGTCACAAAAAAGCTTTGCATGCAAATTCGCAGAGTTCGTGAAGCCAGCAGGCACTGAAGCTGAAGTCACAGGCAATTGAGAAGGTATCACCTGTTTTGCCAACACCCCTGTTGCTGCTACCGCAAGAGCCAATGGTCCCATCTCTTACCAAACAAGAAGAAGAAGAACAACAAAAAAAAAACAATTTCCACCCAGCAGTTGTTGAACAGAGTTGCATATCCCTTGGACCTTCTACCAGCGATGGGACAAATTCTTATGGGCTTAAAAACCTGGGGACAAAGCTTATTACTTACTTGTTCAATTCTCCCCCAACAAAACCCTCAGAAGCGTCCTCCACTGGCTCCCCCAAGAATTTACTTACACCCAAAACACATGCACAACAACAGGAACTTGCATCAAAAAGATGCATTTTATCCACTACAAACTTGTCGCCACCCAAATTCATAAGATCCTAAACACCACACAAATTCATGAGATGCTAAAAAACAATATAGCTCCCTATGAGCTCTGTCTGTTGCACTTTTTCTGGGCTTGCGTCTTTTTGAGCCCTACCTAGTTCTTGATTTGCAACAGAATTCGAACCCAACACCTCCTTAGAGAGAAAAAAAGTACTAACCAGCAACATACATTCAACCAATCAGATGTATTATGCCTTTTGCTTTATCATCCCTCTCATTGGGTGAAAACTAGTCTTGGCTGGTTATCCAGGTGGACCTGGTTAATTGAAAGTGGTTCCAGTTTGGTTTTGGAATAGGGAACCCAAAATCGAGTCCCATTTTTAGAACCAGATAAGGGGGGCCAGTTATGGAATCAGATTGGAATCACCCCTTGGTTCTGGCATTGCCCAGTAATTGGTCCAGTTTCAAACTCATTTGAGAACTAGAACCCGATAGAGATTTTATTTTTAAAAAATTGATTTTGATTTTAGGGTTTAAAGAGTTTTATGCTTTTTGAAGAAGTTGAAGCTTTTTTTTCATTTTTTTAATAATAAAGATTAAGCGTCTTTGTGATTTTTTTTTGGGTGTGTATGTGTGTGTTTTTATTTTTTGCTTTTCCAAGCTTTCATCTTAAAAAAGAAGCTTGTAAGTTCCCAAATTGAGGCACTTTGAACTTTATTCAATGAGTCACTAGGGGCTGAAGGCCCCCCCTTGATGGGAGGAGGCAGCCCCCATGGATTGGTGTAGCTTAGTCATTGTAGTTGCATACTGATAATGCATTGTTTAATAATTATTGGATAATAGAATACAATGAAAGAAAATAAAATCTAAAGGTTTTCAAATAAGAGGAAAATTGAAATATTTAAATTTAGGATATTGCTTAGAATCCTATTGATAAATAAAGGCATATCATGTCATATATGCCATTTAGATGTGCACCAAAATAAAATTTAAAGTTTCCTTGCTTTTTGATTATTTGCAAGAGAAACTTTTTTTTGCAAGAATGATAATTGCTAGCATTGCACGATGTTTGGAAAGCATATTTGGTGTTGAACTTGACTCTTTTCAACCATGTTGTCATGCACCTACAAGCAACATACGACATCAATCAATAATGTTCACTTACATGCATTTATAAGAATTTCAAAAAAACATAAAGAATGACATTTTGATTTGTTCTGAATTTATTTGTTTGAGGTCCAAAAACTGAAGCATGAAAGTCAATTGTAACATTGATGAAAACACACATACCTAAATGCAACTTTTACTTTCCCATATTGTTATATGCATGTATCTATACACATGTAAATTTATATTCATTTCCATTGTGAAATGTTAGAAAGTGTTTGTTTTGTTGATTTATTGATGCAAAGATGTGATGCAAAGTTTTAAAATTTTGGGAATATATGTATTGATATGGAATTTGGGTATTTGCAAGATATTGTGGTTAAATTAATCATCTTCAAAAGTGCAAAGTATGAAATCATTTGGAGTAAGATTTTCTATTATTTTCAAATTCTTTCTATTTGTGACCTTCGAAAACATGAAATATGTGAGGCCAGGTGCAAAAGCTTTTTCTATATTGATAATAACTTTTGAATTGATTGTTGCACCTTGTGAGTTGTGGCTAGTAATAGCATATGCCAATGTGATTGGAAATGATGCTTTATAATAATATCCATCATATGTATATTTGTGTTGAAATGTATGTTTTTTCAAAATCATTTTTAACATTATGGAGTTAGTTGTTAGTTGGACTTCTATAGCGGTGATATTGTTTTTGGGATCAAATATGATAGATGATATAGTTGCAATTGCACCATTTATAGCTATTTTTTGTATATTGATGTTGTTTGTGAACATGACAAGTGCATCTACAGCAATGGTATGTATGTAGTTGACGAATTTGTTGTTCAACCATGGTTGAATATGTTCTATATTTGTAGCATTTGTGTCCATTTTTTCTTCATAAATTTCGAAAGTTGGAAAATGTTTTTGTAAAAAAATGGTGTTGTATTTTTCAACATCTATTTTATGCGTACAAAGAATTGTTGTGGTTCTATCAATGTGAAAGTTTATTTCTTGAATTTGCAAAAAACATGGTGATAAAACTTTTTGAATTTCCTTTATGGTTGGTTTTTTTTCTTGAATGATGTTAAGAAATTGTAAGTATTTTAGATTTGTGCCATGACACATTAATATGGACAAAAAATGTTGTTGTGCCATTTTCCAACCATGTGTAGATTTTACATGATAACTTTTGCATAATATGTCATTTTGTTGCAATGTGTGCTTACAAATTGGTGGTAATTGTGCAAGGTCGCCAACCAATAATACAAGTTTTGTTTGAAATGGAGATGTTTTTGCAATAGACATTGCTTATTTTAAGCGTTGTTCCATAGCACAAAGTATGTTGCTAGTCATCAGGGACATTTCATCTATAATGATGACATTTGCAATTTTTAGTTTTTCTATGATATTGTTAAATTCAAGGAAGATTGATAAATATCCTCGCACTAGAATGTGAAATGTAGTGTGTATAGTAGTCACTGTGGAACATAAAAAAAATGTTGATGTGCCCATAATTGCTGATAACAATACATTTTTGCCAAGTGTTTGAAAATGTTATGTGATGTATTTCACAAAAAAAGTTTTTCCCACTTCCAAATGTGCTTGCTAAAACGTGCAAACCTTGTGGGTTTTCAATAATGGAATGGAATACATTTTGTTATTCATGATTTAATTGCATCATTGAAAAGTTTGTGTCAAATGTGTGTTTTAAAGGTTTTGACCCAATATCTATTTCATGTGATTGTTCATTAATTGTGGGAGGTATTGTTTCAAATGTTTTATGATGCAAGTCAAGATATGGATGGTCTTCCAATATTTCTTAAAGAAATTGGCTTTGTTTTTCTACTTCCTAAAGGTTTCTATGTGCATATTTCATTAGGTACATTTGTATTTTTTCTAAATCATGTACAAGTCCACGAATGTGGCATTCACGTACATAGCTTTTCTACATATTGGATGTGGAGAGTAAATCAATCTCTCTTTGAAAACACCCATTTTGTAATAATATGTTATTAAAAAACCCTTCTATGTTGTATGTGGGGTGAAAGTTTGTGAATCTAGTTGATTTGTTAGTTGTGTAAATGTAGTTTCCTAAGTTGTTTTCACCATGACATTTTGAGGAAGGCGTTTTAGTTTGTTAGATTCATATTTTGTAAAATATTCGATGAAAGTTTTGTTTTCAATGAAAAGGTCAATTCATATAGACATCTATGGGATGAAATCCCAAAATTCTTGAGCTTGTGATTTTTTGTGCAATGTGAAGAGGTTTTGAATCTATGTATCTCACAACAACACTTTTTTGAACTATAGGTGTTTGTAACCATGTGAGTGCTACGTCTTGAGGAGAAATAGATTTATTTATAATAAGAGAGGATATAAGTTGAAATTGTACTTTAGAAACATCTTGTAAGCCCAATAATTTTGCATTTTTTTGCTTAGATTTAGTGTTCCATGTGGTTCACATTTCATAGTGTATTTAAAAAGGTAATATGACCAATATGAAGAAGTAATGTGTTGGATATTGAGTTGTGCATTCCATAATAAAAGCAAAGATGCATGGTATGGCACTACATTATGGTCTTCATGCCTTAGGTGATAATATTCCCATCAATTTGTGTAGTTATTAAACTTGGATTATTAGTTTGGTTGCATAGTAAATGGAAATACATATTTACAATGAAATTTGTGTTTGCATCTATTTCCACATGTGTGAAGTTGTTTTTTCATTATTAATTTGTACAAAATATGTTGCATTGCATCTATGGGTTCTATAAATTCCTTTTTATTACTATTGAATATTGCTAAAACAAATGCTTTAATTTCGTTTGTGATATGTTCAATGTCATTTTCATAATCCATAAGATGATGTGAGCATGAAGTGATCCACATTGTTGAATTTCATATTGTATAACATGTTGTTTTATGTTTCCTAATAAATGATGTGATGATAAAAGAAGTTACATAAATTTATCAACCTTATAATGGAATAATATGGCGCATTCTACTAGGCAATCTTTCCAATCTAACGATGTATGTATTTGTTTTGCAATTTTTTCAATGTCAATAATTTCTTCCATTGAAAAAAACTTGTTTCATCAGCTGTGAGTGTTAAAAAAAATTGTGGCATTCCAAAATGTTCGACCATGCAAAGTAAATCTTGTAATTGTGTTTTGTGCCATTGAGGAGTGCCTAATATATTTGCAAATAGTTTGTATTTAACAATTTGTTTGAGAATGTCTTCTTCACTCATTTTGGGATTTTGTGTTTTAAATTTTTTTATGTATTTATCAAGGCATGTTCTTGAAGTTTCTTTGATTAATTGTAATGATTGTCATAAATCATACATATATAATAAATATGGTTTGTATAATGTGAAAGATGCAAATAATGCACTCATTTTGTATTTTAAATATTCATTAAAATGTGTTTTACTATCATAAACACCATGGCCATGTGGGAATAAAAAAGGATACATGCCATTTCCAAAGAAAGATCGTCTTTTTTCATAGTTAATGTTGTTTCTTTCACTATCATTGTTTTATATGTTTGTGGTATATTATCATTTTCTTGTTGTTTTAAACGACTTATTATATAATAATCTTTGTTATTTTTTGTTGTTGTTTCAAAACACATGTCAAATAACAAAATTAAACTATATGTTGGTTCCGAGACATCCATGTTTGTGAATGTTGTGTCATGTGTGGCTTGTTTGTCAATAATGTGTTGTACAACATTTGGTGTGAAAATGCACATGCTACTAGTTTTTTGTGGTTTTCAAAAATTGTTTTATATTTTTGGAACCAAGGATTTGCTTGTATATTTTGTCAAACATTGGCCTTATAGAAGTGCTTATTTTTTCTATTGTGAAAGTATGATCCACCATGCCATCCCAACTCAAAAGAGGACTAATCAAAAGACTTGTTTTTATAATTTGCCCTATGGTAAATCCCCAATTTCTTGATTGCATGAGTATTCCAATGTCAAGAAATGATAATAATTGAACATGAAATGGATGTGTGGAAAGTAATGTTCCCATGTATGATGGTGGTTGGTATATTACATAAGTTGCATTTTGAGGTTTATTTAAATTTGAATGACATTTTATGCTAATGTGCATGATTTTTTTGTCATTAAAAGTTGTGTAGTTTGCCATTATCACATTTGCAATTGCATATGGTGTGTAAGTATTATGTTGATTATGAACATCTTTGTATTTATTAACTAATGTTTTGTAATATTTTCTTTTATTTGTTAATTTCACAATTCCACACATTGCACAACATTGTATTTTTTGAAAAAACGAAGATGTTTCTATTGTCCATATTTCATTCAATTTGTCTTTTGAATGCCATGTTTGGTCATAAGGTTGAAAACGTTATTGACATCTTTTTTTCACAATATCATGTATTTGTTTCTTGAATTTCATTTATTTGGTTTTATTAATTTGTAAGCCTAATAAATGTTGTATTGCAATATCAAAAACACACAAATTAAATGTGCAAAGATGATAAAACAACAAATTTTAATGAAACATAATTGTCATACATGTTATTGAACGTTAAACAAAAAACAAATTTTAATTATAGATTACAAAGTAAGGTTGGAATTAAATATAACCGAAAAAAAAATTATGAACATACATTATCAATAGAACTTGAAAATGTAAAATAAGGTGTCAAAACACATAGATTTATAAACCCGGAAGAAAAATAGTCCTTGTTTGCTTAAATTGTGGGTTCAAACATGCCAAAACATGATTGTTAAATAATTTTAGAAATTTGTTTGGCACTCACAATGTTTACAACATATTAACAGATGGATGATTGATTTGTAAATTAACCGACCAAATTTGATTGGTAGAAAATTCATCCTAATTAATTACATTTAATTCATTATAAATAAAAATTTAATTGTAAAAACGGGACTAAATGCACATGTCATGATGAATTAAGGTGTGAAATCACCATATGAAAATAACTTATCATTCGTTTTCAACTAAAGGGCCAAGGGTTATGACTATTGTTCATATTGTTTTGTGTATGTTAAAATATTAGTTTAATTATTACCATTGAGTTTTATGGAAGCAAAATCAAATTATTGATTGTTTTAAATGGATTTTTGTTAATTGATAATTACAATAGCTTGGTGTTTCAATTATTGAAAAATTGGCATAAAGGTCATTTTGGAAAGTGTAATGGAATCAGTCTTAAACAATTCATTTTAAAAATATAATTTATTATGTAGGTGTTATGGGCAGGGAAAAATAATAATAGCTAGAATGGTCAATGCTTTAATTTTTATAATCCTTTAAGAAATCAACATTTTCAAACAAAATTGTGTGTGTATGTTATAAGGTCTTTTCTTTGCTACTAAATGTATAGAATGTCCATTGAGCGAGTAAATCCAAGGACCAAAAAAATAAAATAAAAATCTAATTTGATTTCATGAAAATTTGAACATAATGTACATTTTAGTCATATAAACCCAAGTAAAGCGTTTTGGTCAATAAAGCCAAAAAAATATCATTTTTTTTCAAATGACATCAAATTTGTTTATAAGTTTTATAACAGATTTGTTGATGCCTATATATTTAAAGATTTATTTATTTATTTTTATTTTTGTCTTTAAAAGTCTTGTGACCACAAAATAATGATAAATAAGTTTGTAACATATTCATAGTCTACGTTCTAAAACAAAAGTACAAATCCATCAAAAAATGTTGTTGAACGAACATTATCGACTTCAACTCTATGAACAAATTGTATGAACCAATTTAAAGGTCAACATTCTCATAGATACAAAAATTTGTGAAATTTACAATGTTTTTCAAAACTATATATTTTTTTCAATTCACTATTACAAAAGTGGGGTGTAATTCACTAATCTAAATCATTGTGGGACCTTAAAAGTGAAATAAATTCATTGCATTTTAGTGATTTCACCTTGGTTAAAGTTATTTCACTATAATATCACTATGTAAACATCGTGTTTCACTATTAGTTGACATAATTTAATATTATAATTTGTTGTAATAAATAGGTTTTTTATATGTTTTTAAAAAATCCTATATATGTTACTTTACGATATACCTTATATAATTTTAGGTTATTTAGTTATTCTAACTTATACCCTATGTTATTATAAATTATTATAGGTTATTATATTTTAAGGTATTTTAGTTAGCTTATCATAGGCTTTAAAGTTATTTTAAATTAAATTATTCAACTAACCTTAGGTTATATCTTAGGTCATTTTATTTCTAGTTCATATATGTTATTTCAAGTTATATTTTAATTTATTCAAATCATTCTACTTTATGTTATTATAAGTTATTTTATCTTAAATATATTAACTTAAAATAATATATAATATAATATAATGACTTAAGGTAAAATAACCTAGAATAACCAATAATAGCCTATGAAAAATAATTTAAAATAGCCTAGATTAAAATAATTATCAATAGCCTATGATAATGTAACCTAAAATATCCAACAATAATTTATAATATAATAACACAAATAATCATAATATAATCTATAATAACCACCAATAACCACCAATAAAATAACCATTAGTAGCCACCAATAGCCCCAATAAAAAGAATAACCAATAGTCACCATTATAATATCCACCAATAACCATATATTAGAATTGTTTAAAATTGTCAAAAATAATATAAGGTAAAAATAATTTACAATAAAAAAAATAACTTAAGGTGAAGTAACCTATAATAGCCTAGAATTGTCAATAATAACATATGGTGAAATAACCTTCAATAACCTTCAATAACCAACAATAGTTTCACATAGTTGAAAATAATCTAAAATGAAATAACTTGAAATAACCAAAATTGATTTATAATAGCTGCAAGTAGCCTAAAGTGAAATAATTTACAATAACCAAAAAAACTTATAATAGCAAAAAATAGCCTAAAGTGAAATATGTTAAAATAGACAAAAGTAACATAAAATAACCAAAAATAATTAAAAATAGCCATAAATAGTCGTAAATAATGTAGGGTGAAATAATTTAGATTAATGAAAAGTAGCCTCACATAAGTAATATTATTATATTAACAAAAAATTTATCCATTTATTAAACATTTTTTATAAAAAAAATGGTCATTGAAATGTTATTGAATAATGATATTCAAAAAAAATTATTGAAATAATTTTACACTTTCGAAAAGAAATAAATGTAATTATGTACATTATTGATTTTTAAATTAAAAAATTCAAATAATTTCATTTTGACAAATTTTTAATAAGATATGAGTTTTCAAAATTTATGTTTTTATAATGTTTAAAATGAAGTATTTGATAAATAGAATGTAATGTAAAACATTAACACAACAAGTGGGTTGGCTTAATGGTAAAGGTGTTTGCCTTTAGTCTTAAGGTCAAGGGATCAAACTTCACAAATGGTGTGTATGTGGTTAACAATGGTAAATTGATCAAATATTTTCCTATCTATTTTTTTTGAATATGTGCCTAAGTTGATTATGTCACTTAAGTAATGACATGTGTCAATAAATCATAGGTTAAAAAATCATGAAATTACCAATAACATTATATATTAAATAATTTAAATTTAATTGATTTTTATGTTGCTTAATTAATTAACTAGCAAGTGAATGGCTTCGTAAATTGATATTTCATTTGAGAATAACCTTGTTTCATTAGGTATTAATGAATCAATTCACTCTATGTAGCAATTAGGGGGTTCACTAAGGGGTTGACCAATTTCACCATGGTAAAAATGTCTAAATTCACTCAAAATCTAATGAAACCCATAATGAATTAAGACACATTTTGGTGTAATGACTTAACCTAATTTCTAACAAGATGCATACCATTTCATATCATCTTGATCATGTTTGAGTACTTTTATTAATAGGCGATTTGATTCATATTCATTGATATTAAGGATTTTACAAAACTCCATTAGTAGAAAATGTTTTACTTTCATTAGAGTTTTTTTTTTCAGCATGTAAAGCAATTCAAGTTTTCAAATATACCTTTAGTTGCAATCAATGAACCTTTTTGTTGATGACTCTGTTTTTGTTCTTTTGTTGTTTTGAAATTGAACTTATTCTTATGGCCTTGGAATTTTCCTATAAACACAACAACCAACAATATGTTTTTAATCAATAATTGTTTCTCAAATATAGTGAAAACCAAATTTCCAACAAAATAAAAGAAAAAATTCAATGAGATAAAATACATACCATCCAAATAATGTGTAGTTGCCAAGTAAAATTACACGCATTCTTTAATTGCACCCAATCTTGACAAGATCATATGCATGATGCATCAACTTGCACTTCTTGTGAACTTTCAAGGAAATATACAACATATTTTATTTCACAAGGTAGATGACATATTATCTTTCCAACTCATCAACAATTAGACTTATAGATTTCAATAACATCATTCTTAACCCATGACTGTTGTTTTTGTTCAGTGGAACTAGTCTAAGTTGTGAGATTTGGACCATTCCACATAAATGTTTTGAGTTGTCATTTTCATTGATAAATTCATCATATTTAACCAAACATTTCTTTGAAAATGTTTTCGAAACTGTTACAAGAAACCAAACACCATAAAATCCATCTTCTATGCCTTGAACTTCAATTTTTTATCCTTCTTTTATCCACATGTTTCTACAACATTAGATTGTTTATATTATTAGAAATACTTAGTTACAAACTGAGAAAACACAACAAATATTGGAAACATGCAATTCTTAGAAGACCATTAACAAGACATAACTTAAAAGACGCCTCAAAGTAGCCTTTTTCATACACCTAGGTGTCGAAGATTTCTTACCTACTTTAGTATGTAGCTGTAATAGACTTGAAGTTAATCTTCCAGTCAAGTTCATAACACATAATCCCTACATACATAGAAAACACATCATTTTTATCTTCCATAGAATCTTTGTTCTACATTAACAATATACATTATACTGCAATCTTATAGTTTTTGATGAAATGCTACATCAATTGTAGTTAAATTCTTCTTTTCACGAAGGAACATTAATTCACATTCGAAATACATCTTCAATTTTGGGTACATATAGGAATGTTAATAACACATAGGGTTTGAAAGAAAAAAAATCATAGATTGAGGTCTCCAATAACTTACAACATCCCCTGAATTTCAAGTATGAAACTCTTGTTTTATAGGATGAAAGGAAGGAAAGAAACACTACTAGTTTGTATTACCTTCCAAGAAAAAAATGATTCTTGCAAATATCCTACCAATGCATTGCAACTTACATCATAAGTTTGAATGCCAGATTTAGTTGAGTATTGCATAAAATTGTGCAACAACCAAATTGCAAAAATCACACATCATCTAGGTTGCTAATGTTGTGAACACTACAATCTTCTCTACATTAGAAGAAAGTCCTTCATGAGGTATAGTAACACACACATAATCATGTGCCAAGAACTCATAATCAGGTTATATAATGCTTGATCTTTAACCACCATACTAAGGTGGGACTATTGAACTATAGGCAAGTGCACCAACCAGTGAATTTTTTAAAAATAATATGATTAGATAACCAACTGACACACTTTCAATACTTTATAAGACACAAATCAAATTATAGAACAAAACAATGGATAAGGGTTCTTTTTCTAATCTAGGAAATCTCTTTTATAGTACGGGATTTGAAGAAACATTACAATCTTTCCATTTGGAAGGCGCCTACATGCACCTTCAAGAGAATTGAGAAGTGTCAAAGGTAAAACATTTGTAGTTTTCCTTGAATGGTTTTTGCAATTTTTGTTTCTCCCACGAAAGACCAAATATATTGTGGCAATATATTGTGAACAAAATTGATGCCAAACTTTTCCATAGATCAAGTTTTCATTGTGGAAAAAACCTTTCTTCATGTCATTGGCAAGCAACTTTCAAGTCCAGAAAGTGAGTTGAAACCTTAATTGTTTTATGTTCTTTCACAACAGAGTTCATAGGTTTTAAGTCCATGAATATATTCTTTCAAATTGTTTGCAAATGAAATTTCAAAAATCTTAAAGAACTCAAAAGTCAATTAGACTATCTCACTAGCTTAAAATGTTAACTTTCACATTCTTGATGATGGGATTAACCATCTTGAGTGACAAATGCTTTACAATTTAATTACAATATGCATTCCATGTGTGGTCTATGAAATGGGAAAACGCATATTACCCCTCAAAAACAAGTTATTTGTTTTCCTACAACTTGATTATATGTTCTTCAATTGTGTTCTCAATGACAAACCTTGTCACCTTGCCCAATGCATCAGTCACACACTTGTGTTAAGTAGGTCACGAATTCAAGATACTCAAGTTCCTATTCTTGGCGAACCATTGGAACCTTGAAAGAGTAGATCCAAATGAGATACCTTTGCCATAAATGATGCCTTTATCATACCTCACAATCTTATTAATGCCATTGAAGATATTTTTGTGAATTTCATGTGGTCATGTTGTTTACATATAATTGTTTGCTTCAAAGAAGTGGATTCTAATTAAAGAACAGGTCAAGTAATGAAGTATAGAAGAGTATAAATTGTAATTGTTGATCCAATGATGTAACAATGACCCTATTTTCTAGAGCATTCAACAATGTTGCAAATTTCTTCAAGTTCACAAAACTTTAGAAATAGTTGGATTCATAGGATATGTATGACATCATCGCCACAGAATTCCACAAGAGCATTATTGGGGACTATCTTCTAAGTGGTTCAAGTATTTTGTAATTATATTTCATAGTTTTTTTATCTGCATCCCTTTGTTTTTGAAAACATGCACATATGTGCAATAATTTGAGTGTAACCAACAAATATTTTATTACTAATACATGCTTACACAAGTAGAACTATTGCTAATTAATTTAAAAACTAGCACGTGTAAAATGTTAAAACAACTAATGTAAAAGTAACCACTACATGGTGGAGAAGATGAAATAAGGCTTTTATAATAGGGAAAGTTGAACAAACCAAGGAAGAATACAACTAGGCTTTGAATGTATTGTAGTACAAAGGTTGTTGGCAAATGTGTTGTGACAAGAAAACTACAAAAACAAATATTATTTGTATACATGCTTACAAAGGTACATCTTTTGTTCATAACTATTACTAGATAATTTGGAAACTAACATAATTAGATTAATTCCTACATAATCCAAAACAAAACACAATTAAAAATTAGATGTTAGAAAGTGCCATTTTTTGATTTCTGACTTTTTATTTTATATTATACACATGTCAACCATATGGTTTACCTTGTCACTAAAGTCCACCAAAACCCAACAATAGAAGTTGCCAAGTTGCAAACCTATTTTATGGGCCTAGAACATAAGTAATACAAATCCCTTGTGATTTTCAACTTTCTATTTTGTGTTGTACAGATGTTAGCCATATGGTTTACATTGTCACTAAAGTCCATCAAGATGCCCAATAATATCTAAGTTGCCAAGTTTTTAGTATTAAGAGGGATTTCAACATTTAATCTAGTAATATTTGTGTAGAAGAATGTGATTCACGATATCACAAAGTGACAATACTATTGAGAGGATCAAAACTTCATGGATAATGGCAAAAAATGCTAAAACAAAGTCAATTATGGAACATTGTTATATAAGTTGAAAATTGAATTAATTCATAATGTTGTTATTGAACCCAGAAAACCAAAGGTTGAGAAGATGTACCAACCAACTAAAGCACAACGAAAGCTACTCAATGTTTGCAAATTTAAGGATTTCAAAACTCCATCGACTTTCAAATATGTGCCAAAAGTAAATGAATTTGTGATAAAATATGTTGATAAGAAAACAACTTTCCTACAAAAGCATGGTGCACTTCCCTGTCCAAATCAATATGAAGTTCTTCATCAATTGTTACTTGAATATTTGATGTAAGAAATTGATTCAATGAGGTTTTCCAACCAATTCAACATGTGAAATTTTATGCAGGATACATGAAAGTTATGTTGGAGGTTTTTGGATTAGAGTATGTGGATATTGAAAATAACCTCACCAATTGGAAGGCAAAAAAATGTTGAAAAAAGTGGTCATGGGAGACCTTGCACCATTTCAAATGTACAAGTTCTATTCAAACTTTGAGATTGTGGACATGAACATGTGGTCAAATTTATCATTTGAACAAGCTTCCAACTTGATAGAACACATGGCCAACAACAATACACATAATGAAAAATCCCGAATTGCAAACCCATCAAACGTAACAACTACATCATGAACAAAAAATGGAAAGAAATAAATCAACTTATTAATGTGTATACAATCATTTGCAAGCAAGTTTTAAGTTCCGTGTAATAATTTATTTCTTATGCATATTGGTTGAAGTATTATAATATTGATTATCATGTTTGTTATGTGAACCTTATGTTGTTGCATTGTTGATGCCATGATGTTGACTATCCTATTTGGACTTACATTGTTCCAATGTTGGTGCATAAATTCTTGATTGTTCTGTTTCTTTTAGTTGTAACGCTATAATGTTGATGCACATGAAATTTTTTGATTATTTTATTTATTTAACCTTTACACCACCATTGTAGTGTCGAACCACATGCTATTGTCCAGTGGCCCATTTGTTGTGCGGTTGAACTGCTACAATCTTGATGCAAGTGATGTTCATTATCATGTTTGTTGTGTGGATGCACCACTACAATGTTGACACATATGATATTAGTAATTATTAATGTGTAATTTGCAATGTTATCTAGCAGGGACATAGGTCGAATTGTATGTTGGACAATCATTTGATGCAAAAAATATATTTGAACAACATGCACATTGTCCTCCAAAGAAGATGAAAGAAGATGTTTCCAAATTCAAACCATTCCACATGCACTTCAATCTTCATATTGAATATACCATTGCGAAGAAATATTTAGTTGATAGAAAAGAAAAACAACTTATAAAAAAATTTAAGAAAAATACTAAACTAGGATATAATGTATTTTAGATACACCCTTCATGTGATCCAATTTATTGGAAGCAACGAAAATAAGACATAACATATCATATTGTACATTCATATATATTTTTTATTGTTGTCATAAAGGATAGAACAAATTTTGTCTTACCTTACTATGCTTAAACCCATTTCACAATCAACACCAACAAAATGTGGAAGGAGATCGACTCTTTCAATGTACATGCCAGCTCCCTAACGGTACTCATTATTGTAATAATATTTACCATGATACAAAAGTCATGCATGAGCTTTCCAAGTACCCTTTAAAAGCTCCAGACAAACATTGATTCCATGTGCATAATTTAAAATTTCACCATAGCAAAACTAGGGTTATGGATTTAGCCTTTAGACATGCAGATGTGGAACAAAAAGCAAGGGGTAAGTTAGTACTTGCTAATGAATACCAATCTTGGTATTCGAAGATTTATGTATGTAGTTATAAAAGGTTGACAGAGGGAACATGAATGTTGTTCAACCCATTAAAATCAAAACCAACAATGTACTAAAAAGCCCAAATTATTGACCCAGACTGCCCAACACACCACAACAATGAGATGATGTAATGATGTAAACAACAACCAATCTACAAAAACAAAAAACAAAAAAAATTCCAAAGGAAACATAGAACTCATGTTGTTGTGGCCATTTTCCATTTGTCAACATCCAAGGCATCCATGCCCACGTAAAGGAAGATAAAAGTTTTTGCAATGAAAAACATGGTTGCAAATGCATGCTTGCCATTCAAAGTCACATTCAGAATATATATTTAGTACAATTTGAAAACACATAATTAAATTATTGGAAACTTTTCAATATTAATCCTCCAAATAACATTTGGGTATTAAACACCTCAAAAAGTCATGGAGAATGATTGTCACCATGAAAAATGCAATTTGGGTTGCACATGGTCCAGGCATAATATATTTGGTATTGAATGAATAGTAGTTGGACCACCCACAACTTCACATAAATAAGTTTTTTGATATTTCCTTCAAATGACTCCCCATACCTAGTTAACCATGAACAACATTCTCATCCACAAAAATAATTTATGCAGAATAAACACAAATTCTCATTGTGTTTTGTTGTCTAGACACCACATTCTCTGTCTTATGCAATGGAATAAAATCCAACATGAATTCATTGAACATTGCTAGAAGATAGTCCTCAAACCTTTACATGAATAATCATTAATTAAATCTATCCACATATCATGTGCTTAAATGACATAGAGCAAACAAATTTAAAATATTCATCAAAAAGAGGCCAAGAGACAATGAGTGGAGATCATACTTGGTGGTAACTTGAGATCATTCTATAACATTGTGCCATGTGTAAATGTGACACAACAATCCTGCAAAATAAGACAATAAGAATACCACTAAGAAAAAAAAGTTGTATACACAAGAAGGAAACACTGCATCAATCCATGAAGGTCCATAATTAAAGGGTGAAAGGCCTAATTCTTCTCTAGGAAATGAAAGAGAGACCTCTTTGTTCCAAACAAGTTCAACCACTAACCCAAAACATACTTCTACCAATCCTGGCTAAATGCCAAGTGCCAATCTTGGCAAAACATACCTTTGCCAAAATATATGAAAGGTACGCCATTATAATCATTATTGCACTTTCATGATATGTAGAGTGCCTACATGATATAACCAAAATAGTCCTTTTCATCAATTGCTCCCAAATACTTGATTTGGTAGAAAAAAAAAGGTCATCGACTTCAAAATATAGTGGTGACAATCACGTCATGCAAATGTCACAAATCATGGGTATAAAATCCACAAACACATGCTCATCGTCCAAAGTACAATGTCTTGATTATGTATGCATTCAAGAGGCTTGTCTGCAAAATGCAACAAATCTAGTAATAGGAACATTAATCTGCACCAAAGTCAATTCATTTGCTAGAGTCAAACATTATGTAAATTCATGCCTATTAGACCAACAATAACTCTATTTCCCAACAACCTTATATTGGCAAATTTGTCAGCACAAATAACATCCATAAAAGTTGTAAGAGCAAACTTACCATAATATCCAGGACAATACTAGAAAAGAATAGGTATAAGAAGTTGCCAATCATTTGCAACACCTCCAAGCTAGTGAAGACATCAAAGGTCAACTTTTGAACTGCCCAAAATAAGACAACAAAGGTAGCATCGTTTACAACTCCTTCCCTAAACACAAGGTTGTATAGCAAAGGTGTATCATACTAGTTAAGAATCTACAAAGAAAAACCATAGAGAAGAAAAATGAAAAATGCCAGTCCAAACTTTGTTAAACAACCTATTTATTGCTTATTGATACATGTCAATTACAGCATTCATGGAAAATTATTGAAGATGGATACACCTTTTTACCCTACCTACAGTGTACATATTGAGTTTGTCACATAAAATATGGTCTCTAGAACTAACATAACAACATCCAAAATGTTAGTCATGTCAAGGCAAAAAATCAGTTGGGAGGAAGAATATATTAACAGAAAATGCTTCTATGAGTTTAAGCTTCACTTTACAACCTCTCTTAATAAAGAAATCCCATAAGAATTAGAGAAAACACACCAAAATAATCTTGGATAAACAATTTCCCAAGTCCAAGTTTAGGAATCACAAAATTGCAACTTGTAAACCCAACAAATCCTTGTGAAAATTGAATTTCACAACATTCATAGAGCAACCCTTTTGTGGTGAAAGAAGATGCAAATCAATCTTGGCATAGCTTGATCAGTCTTTCTTCCTTAGTTGGGTCAACACTTGAATCTTATAAGGATTTTTGCAACTATAACAACTATTTTGTTGCCAAGGTTGCTGGCAATATCAAGGATTATAGAGAGGTGAAAATGAAACCTTTAAGGTGGATAAGACCACCATAGATGTAGGGACAACATTCGAGATCAAGGTCCTTGAACTTGATAAAATGTGCAAAATAGTGCATGCCATCAGCTATCATCAAGTTGTTGCTTCACAAACTCAGTGATGTCAGATTCCCAAACACCCATAATTTAGAAACTTTTTGACTTGCAAAAAAATTATCCATTTGCAAAGACAAAAAATGTGTGCATCAAATTCAATTGGACAATGAAATGTTTTTTCTAAGGAGATAATTTTGTAAGTTAATAGAATTGAGAAATTTAGGTCTTGAAATGGGGAATCTAAGTATTGGGGCAAAGGAATTTTCCTATTAAGCAAAAGAAAGCAACATCGAAAATATGGTCACATGAACTCAAGATTAGGGTTTGTAGAGTGTTACACACTTCAAGAGCTATAAGGCTTGCATCAGTAATAATAGAGCTTGATATATCCAGAGCCAACAGTGATGAACCCTATGTTCCAATAAGATCTAGTTGTGTATTGTCCACTAATGGGTACTTTTCCAACATTACATCCTACCTTTGCACCCCCAAAATGTATGTTTCAAACGAATAGTTTATTACTTTGCAACAAACTACACAAACACATTGGAGCAAGAAAAGGCCTTGTCTCACCACTATGGAAAATTGACATGCATAATAAAAATAGGAGAATGAGAAGCTTCAAATATCATAATTTACCCACAAAGTAAAGTCTAGAAAAGCATGGAGGATAGGTGCAACTAAAAGTTGGTGGCTCACAAGCTCATTCAAAATCTGTTGCATTAAATCACGGGGAATTGTTGACAAAGTTATGTACCTTCCAATGTTCTACAACATACCATATTTCATATGAGACAACACGGATAAATTCTTACCATGGTAGCGACCCAATACAATTCATTTGGGCAAAACTTCATACAATTTTTTTACTTGGCAAAGTGCTTGAACATATAACTCCAAATGAGATGGTGTGGACAATGAGCCATGATGCTTGGTAAAACTTTTTAACATCTACATTATTGTCAATTTTAAAGACCACCATAAACTTATGTTGCAACTTAGTTTGCTAATGAATTTTGCATGAATTCTTGCCTCCTCATTTTTTGGATCCCCCTGTTGCTACTTCCAAGGACACACACCCCCATTCCTACCTACCTTCCTTTAATACCATAACACCACTTCTGTGAATTTGTACACCTTTTTTGCTCTTTCACCTTCCATCTATACTCATTCAAAAGGTCCTTAGTTACAAATTTCAAATGTCAAGTCAATTTAGAAACTTTCAAATCTTTTAAATCTTGTTTCAATGTCCTCCAAAAATTATGCTTCAATTGTGTGTCATTCAAAATAAGCACAATTGATGTATTTTCTACTCCTACTTTCTTCAAAAGCACTTGTTTCAAGGTTCATGCTAGTTTATTGTGTCATTAGTCAAGTTAGCACAAACACTATTGGAGGTATTGCGTTGATGAATTTCCAACATGGCATCTAACTATTAATATGGCATTCACAAGGTCATAATGCTATGAACTTCCTAATCTGTTTACCAAACATGTGTCAACTTGAGGTTCTCTTACCATTCAAGTATGTTATAGAGTTCATTAATCTCCACTTGGAAGATCCCATGTGCAAATGATATGACATTGAATGAAATATGTCTTGATCAGATGTTGTACCTCAAAAATCAAGTTCATTTGCATTGTCATTCGCATGATTTCACCACTCATTAAACACATGTGTCTTCTTCAATTAGACACATGTGTCTTTTTCAAAATTTTTAAAAAAATTTGTAATCCATAAATTTACAAGAATGAAAAACTATTGCCCAAACCATGAAATCAACTTTGAAAGTCCATGAAGATCTGTGCAGATGACAAATTTGACTCAAGATTAAATTGTTGAAGTTTCTAGTAGAGGACATTTTTTAGAATTGTTGCCTTCACCTTGACCTTGAGGTTGGTTTTGTTTAGTGAAAACATAGTTAGAAAATGAATGTTGTTTTTATTTGCACTTTTAAATGCATGATGTGGTTTGTCAAAATATATGTCGCAACCTTAGCCTTGGCTTGCGACCAAGGCAAGGGGGGGTTGCAAGGTTGCGGGCTTAGTAGTAGACCCGGGAGTCACATCACATGCTCCCGGGAGTGCAAACAGTCCAAAGAGTGTGAGGGAGTGAACC
>Ga0116231_10003185_pt1 | contig 34290 bp, 21 predicted proteins | sample S1TSphgellanicum_2_FD_89695 | JGI IMG/M metagenome (GOLD analysis project Ga0116231, IMG submission 89695) | Host-associated microbial communities from peat moss isolated from Minnesota, USA - S1T2_Fd - Sphagnum magellanicum MG | ecosystem: Host-associated > Plants > Peat moss > Unclassified...
AGCCGCTATCTTGCAAGCTTCCTGAGGCAGCACGCAGCGTTTCTTCAGACCATGGGAAAAACCAGGAGGCGAGCAAGCTCCAGGAGGAAGCCAACTCTCTCATGGCGCAAGGATCATCCAAGCCTTGAGACCATCGCGATAGACTTAAATAAGGCCAATTTTCTGTGCGCATACTGACCAGGTACATTCTCGGGGAAATCACTTCGCACTCGCTGATCGGGTGTGCGCTGTTTACGTTCATCCTGTTTATGAAGCCGCTTGGGGAGATTCTGGAGATGGTGGTCCGGAACAGCTCAAGCTTCATGACCGTGATTGAGCTCTTCCTCTTCACACTGCCCGGAATGTTTCTGCTCAGCATTCCGATGGCGGTGCTGATGGGGGTTCTGCTGGGGCTGAGCCGGTTGGCGTCCGACTCGGAAATCACTGCGATGCGGGCTTCGGGGCTTGGTATCTGGTATTTTGTGCGGGTTTCCGCGGTGATTGCCCTGCTCGGGACTGCACTGGGACTCTTGAATTCGCTGTATGTGAATCCGCTCGCGAATCAGGGCATTCTCGATTTGCGGAAGGAGCTAGAAACGTCCCAGGGCGCCTACGAAATCCAGCCGCGCGTGTTTTACGAGGATTTTAAGAATACGGTCGTCTACGTGCAGGACGTGGTTGCGGGCGCGGGCGCGTCCAACTGGCGCAAGCTCTTCATCGCCGATCTGAGCGACCCGACTACGCCCGGCATTACGACCGCCGAGACGGCAACAGTAACCGAAGACAAAGGACCGGATAGCCAAGGAATGCTGATCCGCCTGCGCAATGGGTCGGAGCACGAGCTGGTTGCGAGTCAGCCGGGGCAGTACAACATTTCGACCTTCCAGACGACGGACCGGCCCATGGCTTTCAGTCCGCAGAGCGAGGTTTCTCTGGGGCGAATGGATACGCCTCTCTATGCGTTGGGCAATCGCAAGCTGCTGGAGTTGTCGCGCAATCCCGGAGACAAAGATGCCAAGCGGTATCTGATTGAATTGCACCGCCGTTTCGCCTATCCGGTGGCGTGCGTGGTCCTGATGCTGATCGGCGTACCGCTGGGGACGGCCTCGCGGCGCGGCGGCAAGAGCAGCGGGTTCATCTTCACCATTCTGCTGGTGCTGGTGTATTACCTGCTTTCGAATTTTGGAATCGCGTGGGCCAAGCAGGGACGCTTACCGGCCTTTGCCGGCGTGTGGCTGGCGAATATTGTCTTTGCCGCGGCTGGACTCTTCCTGCTGAGCCAATTGGCGACCGGTGGATCTATGCTCAGCTCTCTCACCAGCTGGCTGGCACGAGCGCCGAAAGCGAAGTCCGAAGACCTAGATGAGGTGGGCGCTACCAGCGCGATGCCGGAAGGTTACTCGGACGCAGGCTGGCAGGCAGAGCTGAAGGCACGCTATCGCAGACGCTTCAGGCCCAATCTGGCGCGGCAACTGCATCGCTTCAAGCCGCGCGGCTTTCCGCTAATTCTGGACGAGTACGTCCTGCGCGAATTCCTGAAGATGTTCGGAATGGTGCTCTCCGGGTTTGTGCTGTTATTGCTGGTCTTCACCTTCTTCGAATTGATCGGCGACATCCTGCGCAACCGCACCTCGCTGGGGATTGTCGGCGAGTATCTGCTCAACCTGACGCCGAGCATGATCTACCAGATCACGCCGTTGAGCGTGCTGATCGCGGTGCTGGTGACGTTTGGCATGTTCAACCGGTCGAGCGAACTGATCGCCATGAAGGCTACGGGGATCAGCATCTACCGGCTGGTGATTCCTGTCATCGTGATCTCCGCAGCGCTGGCCGGCGCGTTGTTTGCCTTCGACCAGTACTACCTGCCGCAAGCCAATCGCAAGCAGGAGGCGCTGCGCAACATTATCAAAGGCAAGCCGGCGCAGACCACGCTCAATCCCGATCAGAAATGGATCATCGGCCAGCAGCGACCGGGTGAGCCGGAGCGAGTCTTCTATTACCAGTTCTTTGCTCCGGACCAGAACGCGTTTGCCAACATCAGCCTCTTCGAACTGGACCCGAAGACATTTGCGGTGATCAAGCGTATCTATGCGGAACGCGCCGTCTGGAATGCGGACGAACATGTTTGGGAGTTTGAGAACGGCTGGGAGCGGACCATGCAGGGAGCGAATGTGACCAACTTCCGCGAGTTCCAGTCCGCAACCTTTGCGGAAGTGCGCGAAGAGCCTGGCTACTTCAAAAAAGAAAGCCTGCAATCGCAGGAGATGAACTTTGGGCAGCTTGAACGCTACATCGGCGACCTGCAGCAGAGCGGCTTCGACACGATGCGGCTGCGAGTGCAGCTTTATCACAAGCTGGCTTATCCGCTGGTGACGATCGTGATGGCGGTGCTGGCGGTGCCGTTTGCGCTGTCGATGGGCAGGCGGGGTTCGCTGACCGGCGTAGCATGGGCCGTTGGGATTGCGCTGGGGTATTGGGTCGTGGCCGGACTGTTCGATGCCATGGGCGATGTGAATTATCTGCCCTCGGCGATCGCGGCATGGTCTCCCGATGTGCTGTTCGGGCTTACCGGCGGATATCTCCTGCTAAGGACGCCGACGTAAAGACCGTGTGAGGTCTGGAGTGTGAAGCGTAGAAGGCAAAACTATCGCGCCGTTGCCCAGACCTGAAAGCTGTTGAAGAGAAACTGGCCGCCGAGAGCCATGAGCCATATCCATAGTGCCAGACGCAGCGGGCGGCGTGGGATGCGGTTGGTAAGCAGCGTTCCGGCGACGGCTCCGACCACGCCGCCGACGATCAGATGCATTAGCAGTTTGGGATTGGATGCGTGTGCGAACCAATGTGCGCCGCTGCCGATCAGCGATACGACGAATCCAAAGGCGATGTCCGTGCCCACCACTTGCGCGGGTAGCAACGGTGTAAGACTAAGCAACGCAGCGGAGCCAAGCGCGCCTGCTCCGGCAGAGGAGAAACCCACTTCAGCGCCCACCGGGAACATAAGCCAGGGAAGCCAACGACTGCGATCGGGTGCAACCTGATCCTGCTGAATAGGCCGGAGCGAGTAGACGATTTGCCACGCGGCAGTGGTGACCAGCACCGCGCCCAGCAGCGCATTCAGCAGATTCTGTGAGCCTGTAGTGACCAGATGCCTGAGCAAGAGCGAGCCGATCAGAACACCAGGAGCGCCGCCCAGCAGCATGAATCCAAGGGTGCGCCAGGCCACATTGCGGCGCGCAATCTGAGCGGGGACAAGAATCAGCTTTACCGCGGTCGCGAACATCAGTCCGATACCCACCGCCACCGGCGCTGGAACACCAAGAAACAATACCAAAACCGGCACGGTTACCGTGCCTGCGCCCACGCCGGTGAGAGCGATAAAGAGCGCGATGAAGAGTCCTATCAGATACTGCATTCTTAGCCCCTGAGTTACTGCTCTTACTTAGCTGGATGGCGCGGCTTCGATGTGGATGCCGCATTCCACTTTCTGCCCAGCCCAGCGGCCCGATCTTGGGTCGTTGGGATCGAGAGGAAGCGTGGTACAGGGTTCGCAGCCGATCGAAGCATAGCCTCGTTCGTAGAGGGGCAGCAGCGGAATCTGCAACAGTTCGCAGGCGTACCAGACATCGCGCGTGGACCACTCCGCCAGTGGCGCCAGTTTGAGCACCTGCTTGCCTCCCGGCAGGGTGAAGAGCGCGGATTCCTCAAGCGCCGCGCGGCTTTTCGCCTGTTCGCGGCGTAGACCGGTGAGCCAGACGCGATACTCCGCAACGGCTGCAAAGAGCGGCTCGACTTTGCGCAGCTTGCAGCATTGGTCGGGCGCGGAACGATAGAGCATGCCATGCTCCAGCTCCTGCTCGGCAACTGTGGCTTTCGGCAGCAGATTGATCAGATGCAGATGCCAACGACGCGCGATCAGGTCGCGATACTCGTAAGTTTCCTTGAAGTGATAGCCGGTGTCGAGAAACAGGATGGGTAACTCGGCGTCTAACTCAATCGCCAATCGCGTCAGCAGCACATCTTCCGCCTGAAAGCTGCACGTAAGGCAGACATCGCGCTTGCCGCGAATCTGCTGGGCAAGCAGGGCGCGGACGCGATCGAGTTTGGCGCCGACATTGGCTTGGATGGAATCGACTTCGATAGGACTCATTGTGCTGATGCCTTTCCCTCCGCGGAGAGAATCCCTGCCGCTGTGAGTAACTGGTACACGTCCGCATCGATCTCGCCTGCGTCTCCGGCGTCGAGGGTGATCTGGTGCTCGCCAATTCGCGCTTTGAGATGTGTGCTGTTGTTTGCCGCTACCGAGAGCGCAAGAATTCCGGACTGGGCGAACGCATCGATAACGGCGGCTTGATTTGCGGCTCCCGATATCTCAACGCGCGCGGTGATGATTCCGGCGTTGAAGAGGGCGCGCTCGATGGCGTCAATGTCTTCTGCCGGACCCTGAAGTCTCAACACGCCGCCGCGATGTCCCCAGCGCCTGGCGCGCTCTTCAGCGGTCACGCGGCCGGCCTGCGCGGTCGTATGGATCGCGGCCTTGACCATGCCTGCCGCGACGGTGTGATTGCTCTCGGCGTCAATGAGAATGAAGGCGCCGGTAGTACGATTTTCACTGTAAAGATCGAATGCCATCGGGCGCAGCAAGTCGATGCGGACGACGCCGATGGCATTCATCTCCAGCGTCGATGAGGGTTCGCCGCCCAGCGTGGCGATGTTTGTGCGGTGCGAAATCGACGGGATGAAGGCCGGAACGGTGTGGCTGGTGTGCTTGAGCAGATAGCGGCGATGGGTTTCAAGCGGGCGTTCGTCCATCCAGACCAGCGCGGCTTCAAGGCTTTTCACGACAGTTGCGGGAGCCCCAGCTGAGACGATCAGGTCGCCGCGGCTGATGTCCAATTCGCGGTTGAGCACCAGCGTGACGGAGAGGGGCGCGCAGGCTTCGGCAAGGTCGCCATCGAAGGTGACAATGCGCTCGATCTGGGCGCTGCGGCCGGAGGGTTGCGCCGTGATCGAGTCCCCAGGGCGAATGGTTCCGGAGGCAATCTGACCCGCGAATCCGCGAAAGGTGTGATCGGGACGCAGGACGCGCTGCACGGGGAAGCGAAAGGGCTGGTCGCGCGTGTCGAGAGAAGACGGCAGCTCTTCGAGCAGCTCCAATAGCGATGGCCCGTTGTACCATGGCATGGCGCTGCTGCGATGCACAAGGTTATCCCCAGCGAGCGCGCTGACAGGCACGAAAATCGGCTCTACCGGATTGCCGGTATCGGCGGCAATCTGCTCTAAAAGGGCGCGGAAATCATGCTCAATCGCCTGGAAAGTCGCCTGATCGTAGCCAATCAGATCCATCTTGTTGACCGCGACCAGAACGTGACGCACGCGCAGCAGCGAAGCAATGTAAGCATGACGGCGGCTCTGCACCAGCACACCTTTGCAGGCGTCGATGAGCACCACGGCGGCATCGGCCGTGGAAGCGCCCGTGGCCATGTTGCGCGTGTACTGCTCATGCCCGGGCGTGTCGGCAATGATGAACTTGCGCCGCGACGTGGAGAAGTAGCGGTACGCCACGTCGATGGTGATGCCCTGCTCGCGCTCGGCGCGCAGTCCGTCGGTGAGCAGCGCAAAGTCGATCTGGCCGGGAGCGGTCGTTCCCTTGCCTTCAATGGAGCGCACCTGGTCCTCATAGACCGATTGGGTATCGTAGAGCAGGCGACCGATGAGTGTGGATTTACCATCGTCCACACTACCAGCGGTCGAGAAGCGCAGGATGTCTTTGTCGCGTTCTTCGGCGAGAAAATCTTCCACTTGGAAAGCAGGATCGGCGAGGGTGGCCATTAGAAGTAGCCCTCCCTTTTTTTGATTTCCATGGACCCTTCCTGGTCGTGGTCGATCACGCGATTGGCGCGCTCCGAGGAGCGAAAGCTGAGCAACTCGGCGATGATGCCGGGGATGGTCTCGGCGTCGGACCGAATGGCTCCGGTGCATGGGCTGCAGCCGAGTGAGCGCAGCCGGCTCTTGACCATCTGCGGTTTTTCGCCGGGCCACGCGACGAACGCCTGCTCGGTGGGCAGGAGGGTTTCACCGCGTATATACATGGGCCGCTCTTTGGCGAAGTAGAGATCCACGACTGGGATCTTCTCCTCGTGGATGTATTGCCAGACGTCCATCTCAGTCCAGTTGGAGAGCGGAAAGACCCGGATGCTTTCCCCTTGCTGGCCCGAAACCGACCCGGCCGCGCTTGCGTGAATTCGCGCGTTGTAAATGTTCCAAAGCTCAGGCCGCTGATGTTTGGGGTCCCATTGACCGGCGTTGTCACGAAAGGAGTAAATGCGCTCCTTGGCGCGGGATTTCTCTTCATCGCGTCGTGCGCCGCCAAAGGCCGCATCGAAGTCGTAGTGGCGCAGCGCGTCGAGCAGCGCCTGCGTCTTGAGCAGGCCGCAGCAGCGCTTGGTGTCGAGCGCGATGGGATTGGTTCCTGCGGCGATGGCTGGCTCATTGCGCCAGACCAGCAGTTCCGCGCCAATGGATTTGGCCATGCGATCGCGAAACTCGAGCATCTCGGCAAACTTGAATCCGGTATCGATGTGCAGCAGCGGGAATGGGATGGGAGCGGGATAAAAGGCCTTCTGCGCCAGGCGCAGCATCACCGCCGAGTCCTTGCCGATCGAGTAGAGCATGACCGGGCGCTCAAACTCCGAGGCGACTTCGCGCAGGATGTGGATGCTCTCCGCCTCCAACAGGCGCAGGTGACTTAGCCTGGGGGCGTTTCGTTTGGGTCGAGCGATTTGTGCTTCGACATTCGATTCGATAACCGGCATGGATTCCTTTTCACTTCAGGTGAAGCGGAATGCCGGAGACAAAACAAAGATAGCCCGCGCAGTCCGCTACGGGTGGGCTATCTGGATCGCTCGATCGATTTTTACCTGGGATCGGAGATTAGAACAGGCACCCGTCGAAAACGTTCGACAGGCAACAACAGGTGCGGCGATGGGAGGCGCAAACCATGTACCCTAGATAGTAACAAAGATCGAATCGAGGAACAATGCGGCGCGGCCAACCGGGCACAGATTCAGCCAATCCAACGCGCCAACGGGAGAACCTGGGTGTCAACCAACTTCATCGCTTGCAGCGGGAATCCGAGGCGAAATTGCCCCGGATTCCGGTAAGCCGATAAGGCCGTTCTCGTTCAGAACAGGAACTTGAGCGCGAACTGGAGCTGCCGCGACGTGGTCGCCGTTGCGGTCGCGACGCCCGCGGTGGGTGAAAGTACCGGCGAGGTGCTGGGCTTCGCCAAAGTTGGGCCAGTCGAGAAAACAACAGCGTTGGGCGTGGTGAAGTTGGTGTGATTGAGGATGTTGAAGTATTCGGCGCGGAACTGCGTGCGCAGGCGCTCGTGGATGGTGGTGTTCTTGGCAAAGGACAAGTCGACATCGGTCAAGCCTGGGCCGGTGAGTCCGTCGCGCGATGCATTGCCGAAGGTACCGGCGATGGGTGCCGTAAATGCGTCGGGATTGAACCATTCCGCGGCGGTTTTGGGGTAAAGCTGGCCGTGAAAATCGGGGTTCAGCTCGGGCCGCGCCGGGTTGCGCGTGTCTCCGTCGCCGGTTGGGTTGTAGCCGAGTTGCGGAGAAAATGGGAAGCCCGATTGCAGCGTGGCGATACCGCTGATCGCCCATCCGCCAAGCACGCCCTGCGCCAGCGGACCGGCGTTGGCCAGCGCCGCGTGACCGTGGCCAACGGGCAGATCCCAGGTACCGTTGATGGCGGCGGCATGGCTGATGTTGGTCGCCGCCAGGCCATAATCGACTCTGGGATTGCCGGGGAACGAAACGAAGGCCGGCGTATTGGCCGAAACGCTCGTGTTCCAGGCCGAACCGTCATCGAGGTTCCTCGAGAACGTGTAGACGCCGCGCAACTGGAAACCCTGTGCGAATTGCCGCCGCACGTCCACCTCAAGTCCGTTGTAGTTCGAAGCGCCCTCCGAAATCCACGAAGTCGAATTGGCGAGATTGGGGTTGGCCAGCTTGGTGGACGTGTAATAGACCGCGCCATTGGCCACGCCCGCCGGGCAGGCGGGATTGGGGCAGATCACGTAGGCCGGCGTGTTCTGGTCGAGCGAGAGGATCTGATGATTGCCGCGCGAGCCGACGTAGCCGACCGTCAACGTCGTGCGCGGAGCGATTTCCTGCTCCACCTTGAGTGTCCAGGCAAGCACGGTCGGCGTTTGAATATCCGGCTGGACGTTGCTGGGTGAAACCAGCCCTCCGGTTGCGGACGCGGTCGAAAGCGAAGTCAACTTGGCGACCGTCGTGTTGCTGTAGGAAAGCGTCGTGTTGTAGGGAGCGGTCTGGTCGAGCCGGTAGTCGAGTGTGTCCAACAGTGCCCGATGGATGCCGAAGCTGCCCTTGAGCGCCGTCTTCCCAGTGCCAAAAATGTCCCATGCGAAGCCAATACGCGGCTCGGGGAGGAACTTGGCGCGGTTGTCGGTCAGCGCCGAGCTGCCGACGGTCGGGGTGGTGTTGAGGATGCCTTCGGTGAGCCCGTAATTTGAAGCGCGGCCCTGCGCTTCGTTCCAGCCGTTGGTCGATTCAAAGCGGAAGCCGGCGCGAACTTCGAGTCTCGGCGTGGCCTTCCACGCGTCTTCCACAAATCCCGCGCCAAAGAGCGATCGCCAGCCCAGTTCCGTAGGTGCCGGAATGATGGTGTACTTCGAGACGGTTCCAGCTTCAAAGGTCTTGAGCGTCGAAAAAGAGGCCTGCCCGAACTGATCCTGCGCCAGAAAGTCGTTCGATTGCAGGCGCTGCAGCCAGACGCCGGCTTCGATCTGGTGCGTGCGGCGGGTCCAGTAAACATGGTCGTCGAAGGTGAAGAGATTGCGGGCGGTGAGGTTGTTGCTGCCGGTGTTGGCGCCGGCCTGGGTGATCTGCGAAGCGCCGTTCGAAGCCGTGCTGCCGGAGATGACAATCGCTCCAACCGGAGCTCCATCGACCCACCCTGCGACACCGCCCGAAACGATGCTTTGGAAGCCGAAGTCGCCGCGCGAAAAGCCGAGGCGTGCCGTATTCAGCAAGGAAGGCGAAAAAACGTGCTGCTCCTGCGCGCTCAACACCTGCTCGCGCAAGCGCTCGTAGATGGACGAATACGGATTGGCCGAGGGCGTAGTGGCGTCGCTATCGTCGACGGTGTAGACGGCGAAGAGCAGATCCTTTTGCGAGAGGTTGTCGTCGACCCTGGCAGTCCCGAAGTCTTCGCGTACATGCTGCGGCGGGTTCGAGAAAGCCTCGGCGATGCCTCCGCCCAGTTCGGTCGTACCGACAGGCCAAAGCGCCAGCAGCGGTTGCACGCTGGCAACGGCTGCCGCGCGGGCCGACGCGTCGGGGACAAACGTGACGTCGCTCACGCCCAGATGCTGGCGGTAGCCTTCGTAGTTTCCAAAGGCAAAGAGCTTGTCGCGGCGGATTGGGCCGCCCAAAGCCACGCCGAAGTCGTTGCGCTGAAACTCGGGAATCTGCGATTGATCAAAGTAGTTGCGCGCATCGAGCGCCGAGTTGCGCAGGAATTCGTAGACCGAACCATGCAGCTCGTTGCTGCCGGAAGCCGTAATGATCGAAACCTGCGCGCCGGTGCGTTTGCCGTAGTTGGCCCCGTAGGTGTCCGTCACCACGTTGAACTCGCGCACTGCTTCGACGCCAAGAAGCTGACCGCTGGTTCCTCCCGGCGTGACGTTGATCAGCGAAGCACCGGTGTACTCGATGCCGTTGAGCAGAAAGAGATTGTCCTGCGGACGGCGGCCGGAGATCGAAAACATGTTGCCGACCGACGAATTGGAGGTGCCCACCCCGCCCGAACGCTGCGTCGTGTAACTGACCGCGGCGGGGTTGAGTTGGAGAAGCTGGTCGAAGCTGCGACCATTCAGCGGCAGTTCCTTCACCTGGCGCTCATCCACCAGCCCCTGAGACTGAAGGGTCGAGGTGTCTACGGTCGCGGGGGCATCCGCAACCGTCACGACCTGCTCGACTGTTCCGACGGTCAAGACCAGGTGCAGTTCGATGCTCTGGCCCACGGTCAGCCCGATGCCGGTGCGCTTGAGGGGAGCGAAACCGTCTTTGGAGACGGTAATCGAATATGTGCCGACCGGGATCGAAGGCGCGGAGAAGGCTCCGCCTTGCGCGGTGATCAACTGCCGCACGCCACCTGTCTCTTGATTTCGAATCGTTACCTGCGCTCCTGCGATGCTTGCGTTACTCGGGTCGGCGACATCGCCGGCGATGGTGCCGCCGACCAATTGGCCATGCACGAGTGCGGGCCAACTGAAGAGAGAGAATGCCAGGAAGGCAAGGCGTGAACGAGGGGAATGCTGCAATGAGGGCATGACGGAACTCCAAAATGAATGCTGAGAATGAGTTTTCGAGGAGGGTGCGCGGGGAAAATCAGGCGCGACAAGAAGGCACCGCAGCCTGCCGGCAACAACAGGCAAGCGCGAGGTAAGGACAGAAATGCTTGAGTTGGATCAAGTTTCCAGGTTCCTGACAGATGAAAACGGATGAAAGGAAGCGATCTTAGTCTGCACCGAGCTTGGGCAGCGGCGGGGGCGGTTGGCTAGCGCATTGCCGGAAGAAAACAACAGACCCGGTGCGCCGAGGTGGCGCAACAACAGGTCGTCGGAAGCATGGCCTGCTCAATCACGTCTCCGAGCGTAGCACAAGATCGACTCGCGAACAAACGGACCTGCCGCCGTTTCGCTGGCGGCTTAGGGAGATTCAGGGGGCGAAACGGGCGGCCGAAACGAACATAATTGAACCAGTTCGTCAACCCACATGAAATCGATTGCTCAAGCGAAGGATGAAGTTATCTGCGGATTATTATAATTTTTAAGTCGCTTATTTGCTTATATTTAACATGAAATAGCTCGTGCTGGAGTTTGACTATTCTCTGTCATGGGTAACTCTTGAGATTCTCGCGCAAATACACCAAAAGTAATGCTATCCCTAAGGAAAACTCGCGCGCTGGCGTCAGCAGGCTGACGACCAGCCAGCCGGAACGTGCCAGGCCGAAGAAATAACCGGGATGCACCCAGACACCTCGCTCCAGCAGTTCCAATGCAGTTCGTTCGTCCGGCTGGACGGCAGGAATGCGCAGGATGGCATACCATCCCCCTTCCACCGACAGTCGATTGACCAGAATTTCGCCGCCCGACTCCGACTGAGCGGTCAGGGCGAGGTCCAATTCCGAGAGATTGTCACGCACGCGTTGCCGGATCTGATCCTGGATCGCCGAACGCGCGGCGAGCCAAACCGGCAGCGCCTGCTGGATGGGGGCGTTCATCGAAAGCCAGGTGTCGGCAAGCACTTCTAGCCGGGCCGATGCCTCTTCCGAGCCCGGCCCCTGCGCGACAAGCCACGCAGATTTCATTTGAGGTAATCCGCATATCTTGCTGATTCCGCTCACGATAAATACGAGGGCACCGAGGTCGCGGGCGGTAAAGCTGCTTTGATTCGGATCAGCCTCGCCGTGATTCAAGCCGTAGTCCAGAAACACCTCATCGACAATCAGCGCCAGACCGTGCTCACGGCAGATGGCCGCCAATTGTTCGGCTTCGTCGAGTTTGGTGAAGTGGCCGGTGGGGTTGTTGGGATGGACCAGGACTACGGCGCGCGTGCTGGGTGTAATCTTGCGGCGCAATCCTTCGAGGTCAAGCTGCCAGCCGTGGTCGTAGAACAGGGGAGCCTCTGCCAGCTCCACCGACTCGGCCTGAGCGAGAAAATCGAAGAGTGGATAGCTGGGCTGGGGCACCAGAACCGTTTCACCCGGTTCCAGAAGCAGCTTGAAAAGATACCCGTAAGCTTCACTTGTGCTTGTCGTTAGCAGCACTTGATCTGGCTCAACGTTCGCTTCGTGGTCGGCATAGTAGCGGCAGACGGCTTGCCGAGCCTCAAGTTTGCCGCGCGGGTCGGGGTCATAGTCGAAGGCGCCGGTTCCGGTGAGTGGATTGAGTAGGTCGGCTGCATAATCGAAGCCGCAGCGGGTCGGATTCGAGGCAGTCAGGTCGGCAATCGGCTTACCAGCCTCCAGCCGCCGCCGGTGCGCCCGGGCCAGGTCACTCTCTTCCGTATTCCACCGGGTTCGCTTTGAGAATTGCATAGAAATCATTGATTCCAAGTGCTTTATTCGATTCTAACGGGGAGGCGAACACGAATTTTCTTCCAATTCGCCGTTGCCAGACGCCTTTACCCGCCAAGACCACTCTAAACTGAAGACAGGACTGGAGAACGAATTGGCTCTACGCGCGGTGGTTTTCGACTATGGAATGGTGCTCAGCGGAATGCCCGATCCAGGGGCGCATGGGGAACTGAGACGCATTACCGGGTTGTCTCATGAAGCGCTCGAGGCGCTTTACTGGGTCGACCGGCATGCCTACGACCGCGGCGATTTGACCGGCCTTGGATTTTGGCAGAAGCTGGCCTCGGACGGCGGCCTCAGCCTTTCCGCAGAGGCGATTGCGCAGCTCAATGAATGGGACGCGCGCATGTGGACGACCTCCAACCCGGAGATGCTGGCATGGCATCAGGCGCTGAAGGCCCGCGGATTGGAGACGGCGATTCTTTCGAACATGGGCGATGCCGTGATGGAAAATATTGTCCGGGAATTTGCCTGGATCGCCGACTTCGATGTGCTGATCTGGAGCTACCAGCACCGCATGGCCAAGCCCGAGCCGGCCATCTACGAGTTGCTGCTCGACAAACTGGGCACGGCGCCCGAGGAGACGCTCTTCCTCGACGACAAGCTCGAAAATATCGAAGCCGCTCGCCGTCACGGCATCGTGGGACTGCAATTTTCGACCGTGGAGCAGTTGCGGCGGGATCTGATTTCCTCCGGCTTCGACGCGTGGCTGCCGCTGCCTTAGTCTCTCAATATGCCTTTTCGCCGCCCTGCGCCGGGGACTTTTCCACCAGGGGAATCGAGAGGCGAAAGGTGGTTCCACGCCCCAGGGTGCTACTGACTTCGATGGCTCCGCCGTGGGCGGTCATCAGCGCGCGGGTGATGGAAAGTCCCATGCCCGAGCCTTTTGCCGTTGTGATCCGTTTGCGCCCGCGGTAGAACTTTTCGAAAATCAGCGGCAGATCGTGCGGGTCGATTCCCGGTCCATCGTCCTCAACCAGAAACTCGACTCTGTCCTGTATCCGTCTGCTGCGTAAGAGGATACGGCTATTGGCTGGGGTGTATCGTGCGGCGTTTTCAAGCAAGTGCCGGAACACGCGCCCGATCACATGCGGATCGAACCACACTGGGGTATCTGGCTGCTGGACGCTGATGGTGACCCGGTGGTGAGCCAGTTGGTCGTGCGACTGCTGCGCGGCATGTTCCAGAAACGTGCCGATATGCTGCGGCTCGGGCTTGACGCGAATGCCGTCCGACTCGATCTCAGCGACCTCCATGGCCTCGCCGATCAGCGAATCGAGGCGCGAGCTCTCTTCGTCCACGATCGCAGCCAGTTCGAGACGGGTTTCGTCGTCAAGGCCGCTGCCGTCGAGCAGCGTGGTCGCGGCGGCGCGGATGGCGGTGAGCGGAGTCCGCAGTTCGTGGGTGAGCGAGTCGATCAACGCAGTGCGCAGGCGGTCGGCGGCGCGCGCTGCCTCCAGACGCGACGAGGCTTCAATCGCATTGGACCGGGTGATGGCGATGGCCACCTGCGCGGCCACGGAAGTCGCAACTTCGCGGGAAAGCGTGGCGGGCTTCCAAGCCAGAGTGCCGACGCTGTTCATGCCGAAGACCAGGTTGACCGGGGAGTAGCCCTGGGGCAGCTCCGAGTTCGGCTCCCAGGCGGCCGAGACGGCTCGCAGCGCCTTTCGCATCTCTTCCGGAGCAAAGCCCGGCACACCCCGCTTGGCAGGTGACGCCGGAACCGTCGCATAAAGCTGATCTTCATCGCGTACATACAGGAGGACGGCATCAAGCGCGAAATTGTGTTCCACGAGCCGGGGAATCTCGCGGATCAGTCCGGCGGCATCGTCGTGCAGCATCATCTCCTGGCTCAGGGCGTAGAGGCGTTCGACGTCTTCGCGTCGCCGCTCGGCCTGCCGCGTCTGCCGGCGGGCGCGCTCGGCCACCCGGCTGACGATGACGCACGATACGACGAAGGCGATCATCGCCAGCCAGGCTTGAAAACCGGAAAGCCCAAACGTGTGCAGCGGCGGCAGGAAGAAGTAGTCGAAGAGAAACGATGTGGCTACCGCCAGGTAGATGGACAGAGCGCGTCCTGCCAGCGTTGCGGCCCAGACAACCAGCACCAGATAGAGGATGCCTGCCGTGCTCGAATCCGCTTTAAGCTGGACCAGCGCGTAAGTGACCAGTGCGGCAACGCAGGAACTGAGCAGCCAGCGCAGGGTGATTCTCAACCGATCGGATAGCTGGATGGCAGGCATTCGCTATCGATCATAGCCGGTGGGGACTCCATCCCGCGCAGGCATGCTCTTAGCCCACGCCGCCGGATGCCCGGAAGCTCGCCCATCCAATGCTGTATTGTTCAGGAGGAGCGCACCGGAAAGCCGGCTGCGCAGAACTTTGAATGAAGATCGGGTACGGGGATCATGCAGGAGCGGATTTTGGTGATTGACGATGAGGCGCAGATCACGCGGGTGCTGCGCGCTTCGCTGACCGCGCAGGGCTATCAGGTGAGAACGGCAAACGATCCGGAAGAGGGATTGCAGGTCTATCGGGAGTGGGCTCCGGATCTGGTGATTACCGATCTGATGATGCCGACGATGACCGGGGTTGACGTCTGTCGAGCGATCCGGCTGATAGCTTCGACGCCGGTGCTGGTACTTTCAGTACGCGATCATGAGCGCTCGAAGGTGGAAGCGCTCGACGCCGGCGCCGACGATTATGTGACCAAGCCGTTCAATATCCAGGAGTTGCTGGCGCGGGTGCGGGCCCATCTGCGGCGCGCTCCGGAGCGGGCGACGCATGCCATTGAGGCGGGCGACTTTGTGGTGGACGCGCCGGCGCACTCGGTTACCGTGCTGGGCAAGCTGATCCATCTCACGCCGAAGGAATTCGATCTGCTGCTCTTCCTGGCGCGCAATGCCGGCAAGGTGATGACCCATCGCGCCTTATTGACTGCTGTCTGGGGTGCGCAATCGGCGCATCAGCCGGAGTATTTGCGGGTCTTCGTGGGCCAGTTGCGCAAGAAACTGGAGGCCGAGACGGGCAAGCAGTACATCCAGACCGAGCCGTGGGTCGGCTACCGCTTCATGGCGGAAGGCTGGACCGAGTCGGCGGAATCGCACCAGCAATCGTGAGAATCCGGCCGGAATGCGCCGCTCTCGGATGGGCCGGCTAACCGCAATTTTGGCATACGACAAGAGCGGCAAAGAAAAGGGTCCGCCTCGAGGTGTATCGAGGCGGACCCAGTTTCTTTTGAGACCGAAGGATCGGAAACGCCTATCCCACGGTGAGGGTGAAGGTGGTGGTTGCCGAAACGCCATTGGCATCCGTTCCGGTCACGGTGACGGTGTAAGTTCCGGCGGTCGTTCCGAGGGTGCCAGTCATGAATTTTGCCACGCTGCCGGTACCCGTGCCGCCGCTGTTGGTTGCCTGGAGTTGGTAGTAGTACTGGGTGTTTGAGGTGAGGCCGGTGAGGTTGGCCGATACGCTCGAAGGGGTCGACCCCGATCCCACGCTTTGCGATGAGGTTTGGGAAGAGAGCGCGGTGGTGCTGGTTCCGTAGAGGAAGATTGCACTGGTTGCGGCGCCGTTGGGGTTGACGGTTCCGGCCAGGGTCGCGCCGCTGGCGGTGATCGAGGAAGCCGCGCCGGTTGTGACGGTGGGTGCAGTGACGGGGGGCGTCGAGCTGCCACCGCCGCCGCATCCGACGAGCGCACTGCCAAAGGCTGTCATGAGCAGAAAGACTCCCAGCCAGGCCTTCCATCCGCGCCTGCGGGCCGGGATGCCGACGAGCAACACGCACGCCAGCGCCGCGCCTCCCGCTCCGATCCAGGGCCGGATTCCAGAGTCCGCGCGCGCCGTGCGGCGGACAGCAGCGGCTGTACCGGTCGTTGACAGCGTGATGGTTCCGGTCGCGGTGGTTGCGCCGCTGGCAATGGTGATCGTGGAGCCGGCGCAAGTCGGCGCGTCAGAGCCGGCTGAGAGCGCGGCCACCGAGCAGGTGAGGGTGATGACTCCGGTATAGCCTCCGGTTGCGGTCGCTGTGACGGTCGAGGTGCCCGAGGATCCGGGTGTTGCGATGGTGACCGCAGTAGCTGAGAGCGAATAGGAGCCGACTATTTCGCCGGTTCCGGTCAGTCCCACTGTTTGCGGCGAACCGGTCACGTTGTCGGCAATGCTGACCGACGCGGTGAGCGTACCGATCGCCTGGGGCGTAAAGGTGACGGTGATGGTGCAGGAGGCGCCCGCCGCGAGTTTGCTGCCGCACTTGTTGGTCTCGGAGAAGGAGCTGGCATCGGTTCCGGTGATGGTGATGCCGCTGATATCGACAACGGAACCGCCGCCGGTGTTCTTTACGGTGATGGACTGAGTGGTTGGGTCCGTCGTCCCTTCCGGAGTGGCGGCAAAGGTGAGCGCGCTGGAGAGGGTGAGCGCGGGCGCAACCTCGGTCGAAAATGCGTTGACCAGGTTCGCCACGTTCATAGAACCGAGACCGGTGGTCAGATCGTACCCAACGGTCGAGGAGTAACCGTTTAACAGGCCGTACGAGTAGTTGCTGGGGGCCGTGCAGTCCGGCGAACCTGCGTCGCAGGGCATCGCATTGGTGCCGGTATCGATGTCGTAGAAAACGCAACTCGAGCCGGTTAGTCCCACACTCTCGGACGAGCAACTGGAATAGGTCTGCTTGGCAGCCAGTTCGTAGAGAAGCTTGTTCGGATTGCCCTGCGAGGAACCGGTTTTCTGGTTGATCAGGGCCATGACGCCGGCCATCGTCGGCGAAGCTACCGAGGTGCCACCGACCTCTTCCCCGGTTGGCTCAGTGGCCGCGGTGTAAGAGCAGGTGCCGGCTACAGATACGCAGACAACATAGGCGCTCCCGGAAAAGCCGTTGGCTGCGAAGAAGGAGACATCGGGGATATCGCGGACTCCATCGCTCGGGATCCCTGTGACGCCGGTCTGCCAGCTGGGCTTGGCGTAGCCCTTGGTGCAACTGGCAACCGTTTGCCCGTCGCCGTTGATGCAAGAACTCTTGCCGCCGCTTCCGCCGACAACGTCTACGAGGCCGTACAAGGATCCTCCGCTGGAAGTGATGTTGCCGTTCGCAATGTCTTCGCACAGCTGCGTCGCAGTGAGATTCTGGCTCAGCTCGGAATCGAACAACGCATCGAGCAGCGGATTGGTGCAGGTGTCGTTCCAGGGGAACTCCGGAATGTAGCCAAGAGCGCTGGAGAGATTGGTGCTGTTGTTGGCGGTGCTCCAATAGGTCGATTGCTTGTTTGACCAACTCCAGTTGAAATCGGTGCCGCCGACCGCCGTGTTGTATGGGGTGGAAGCGAGACCGCTAACGGAAAGGCCATATTGCGCGCCGTACGGGACGTTTGTATCCAAACCGGCGTCGCAGGTAGCGGATCCCTCATCGCCGGTGGAAACGAAGACAGCGATGCCGGCCATCTGTGCGGTGGACCACAGGGTGTTGTACTGCGTATTCCCAGCCACGGCCAGACCCAGTTCGCATTCGCCGTAACTGACGTTCATGATGGGCGCGGTGACGTTTTCTACGATGTAATCCTCGGAGAGGTAGAGCGGATCGGTGGTCGTTGTCGGCGCGCTGGAGGCGACGAGAATAATTTGCGCATTCTTGGCGATCGCGCCCGACCATTCGACATCGAGGGTATTTTCGTAAACGTCGTTGATGCAGGTGCTGGCGCCTGTGGAGCAGTCCCCCGGCGGTGTGTTGGTATCGATGATGGTCGGAGCCTTGTAGGTGGGGTACTTCGAGCCGACGATGGGCAGGCCGAAGGCGGCGCGGAACGTCGCGACATCGGTCAGATCGATGTCACTGGTGCCGGCGATGGCGATCTTCTGGCCGGTGCCGTCGATGGCGGTCGATGCGTTCCACAGCGGAAGGACGTTGTAGATGGTGGCGAAGTCATAGGGCCCGATGTCTTCGATGTTGGCCGCGCCGGAGGTAGTTCCGCCGGTATTGAAGAGCGGCCGAACCTCGCGCGCGTTGGGCGCCGCAGACTGGGATTTCGATGGAACCGCGGCGGGAGCGGAGATGCGCTCCCACTTGCCCGTCGATCCGTTGCGGCGAATCTCGGCGCCAAGTTTGTGCAGTGGATGCGGGAAGAAATTATGCAGCGCCTTGACGCCGACGACGACCGGCGTCAGAGCCTCCGGGATGCTGGGATCGGTCATGTTGGCGATGTGGTCCTCGCCGCGAACCTGAAGATGGTGAATCTCGGTATGAAAAGCGTCTGTAACCTGGCTTGCGGAGCCGCCGAAGCGGATCGACATGCGGTCTTTGGAGACGCTATCGATGCTGAATCCGTGATTCTGGAGCCAAACCGTAATGGTATCGATATCGGCCTGTGCCGGGCCGAATTGCTGGCCGATCTGGGCAGGCGTGAGCCAGTGGTGAAAGTTGGGAGACGACGAGTCGTATTGGCTGGCCAGGAACGCGTCGAAGGCGGCCTGCTGCTCCGGCCCGCGGCGCAGGACGAGAAAGAGATCGCCCATGGGCAAATTGGGAGCGACCGGGCCGCGGTCGAATTCCGCGCGGGCTTCGGGACGCGTATTGCCTTTGAGCACGGTCAGGCGGGATTCATCGACGGGCGCAACGATGCGCGGGGCAAAGACGGGGCTCTGAGCGCTCAGACTGGCGGGGTTCAGGCATACAGCCATGATGCCGGTCAGAAAGGAGAGCAGACAGGAGAGATAAACGCTGGGGAGTGAACGCTGCGCACGCATAGTTGGTTCCTGAAGCCTTTCTTCGGAGGCTTGGCCTGGTTGGGGAGACCTGGTTCGAGAACAAAGTCAGGGGAAGGTCACAAGACAGAGTGGAATGGCCTGAGGGTAAAACGGTTTTTTTCATCCCGAAACGCGGGCGCTTGGAACGTGACCCGGAAGCGCGGAGCCTGTCGAGACAGGTGCATGCTTGCAGAAAATGGCACCTCTCTGAGCAAAACCGCTCAGAGAACCTTATAGTACAGCAGCCAAGCGAACTGGCAAACAGGAGTTGTCCGAGCCCATTGGATGGACTCTTTGACGGCACGGAAGCCAAAAGGCATTGAGCAGAAAGGGGGAAATAACGGGACAAACCCAATCTCGCCGGGAAGTTCGGGGACTTGACCCGGCGGGGCGGAAGCGCGGCTCATTGAGCGTATAGGTAAATCCCCAGGGGCGTCGCGTTGGTGGTGTCCCAGGCGATGAGGAAAACCGACAGGCGATTGTTGGCGTTACCAACCACGGCAGCGGCCTGGAGGATACAGCCTTGCACTCCAGAAGGGGTGGTGGTCACGGCGGAGCCGGTACAAACGGCATAAGGGTCGGGGACGATGACCGTGGCATTTGGATAGAGTCCATTGGTCGAAGCGCTCTGTGTGCCGAATTGAATCGAGGTATCGGCGTTGGGAGCGGTCGTGGGGTCGTCCGTGGCGTAGACGCCGCCGGTGATGCTGGTCGCGGTATGCTTCCCTTGCCCGAAGGCGACCGGCTGAGTGACGGCCGCGCCGTTGAGCGGCTCGTAATAGAAGCCGTGGAAGGTAGCGCCGGTCACTGCCGAGGTCGAAATGGGGCTCGACGGCTGCAAAACGCCCACCAGGCCGGATGGGCCGGGGTTGGCCTGATTGCCGGCTCCCAGGTCGGCGGAGAAGTAGCCGGTGGGTCCAATGGCGATGGTGTAGGTTTCCATCTTCGTCGCCACCTGAGGTTCGACCGAGATCACATAGCCTTCCTGCGCCTGGAGGCAATTGCCCGCGGGGATGGCGAGCGTGCCTCCGGTTCCGCCGCCGAGGAGGGATTCCGTGGCGCTCGAGAAGGTCCAGGCCGTCCCGGTCGAAGTGGCTTGTATCGAGCCGTAGGCCGGGCTGGCGGCGGTCCAGTTCACGTTGGGCAATGAAACGAAGTTGAATTGGGCGGCCGCGGAGACGCCCAGGCAATTGTTCTGCGCGACCATGATGGCCGGCGTTTCGCCGTTGTAGCCGGGCCGCAGCATGGCGGCTTCGCCGGGGATGGCGAGCGCGTAGCCCAGGCTGAGCGATGTGTTGTCTTCCGGAGTGATAGCCACAAACGCGCCTGCAGAGGCGGTGGTGCCGCTGATCGCAGAGCCGGAGTTGACGCTGGACAGATTGGAGATGTCGTCGGTGCTGAACTCTTTCAACTGAGAGTTCAGCGTGAGGTCCCAAACGCCCCCGTAACTGACCACGCTGGCCACGTCCACGCCGCTGTTCTGCGTCCCCACATAGGAATAGACCGGGCTGGAGGTGGGCGGCACGGGGATGACCGGCGTGGTGCTCTTCGAGGAAGATCCGCAGCCAGCCATGAAGAGCGCAAGCACGAGCGTCGCGGGAGCCAGGGAATTGGCGGTAGATTTCGGCATACTCAGGTTCTCCATGGTGGCGTGGCTTTCAGAACGCATATTTCAGGCCGAATTGCATGGTGCGGGGCCGGTGGGCGTCGACTGGATGCAGCAGTGCGCTGCCGTTGACGCAGTTGGTGGACCCGGTGTCGGCGCCGGCGGAGAAGCCGGTTGACTGATCGCCGTAGCAACTCACGGTGTTCTGCGCCTGGTTGCCGAGGACGGGATCGTAGATACGGAACTGGGTGTGGTTGAAGACGTTGAAGGCTTCCGTGCGGAACTCGATCTGCTGCCCTTCATGGGGCTCCCAATGCTTGAGCAGCGTCACATCGAAGTTGATGCGATGCGGATTGTTGAGCGAGTTGCGTCCGGCGTCGCCGAAGGTGAGGCCGCGCGGTGCCACAAAGGCTGCCGCGTCGAGCAGAGCCGGGCCAAAGCTGACAGCGTTGTTAGCTCCAGGCGGAGGCGGACGGTGCGCCGGAGCGATCTTGTCGGGGAACGAACCGGCACCTGCGCCGTTGGCGACGCCGGCATTATCCGGCGAGGAGATGCCGTTGGGGCTGCCGTTGTTGATGAGGCTGAAAGGCGTGCCGGTCTGGAATAGGGTGATGCCGGAGAACTCCCATTGATCGAGCAGGCGATGGCCCCAGACGCCGAGCTTGGCTGGCTCATGGTCTTCCTTCCAATCGTTGCTTGGATTCCTCGGTATCCAGTCGAGGACGTTCTGCAACGCTTTGAAGAAGGAGACTGGGTAGATGTAGCTGACGTTGAGCAGATCGCGCTCGTCGAAGTTGGAGCTGGCCTTGTTGGATCGCAGGTCGAGCGAGTTGACGAAGGTGGTGTCGGAACGGTCCGAGGCGTCGTCGATGGAGTGGCTCCAGGTGTAGGAGACGCCCAGGGTCAGGTTGGCGGCGGTGCGGCGCAGCGTGGTCTGGAAGGCGTGATACGAAGAGTCGCCGACGTTTTGCAGTGCGATGATCTTGCCAAATCCTGGGGCATACTCGCGAAGCGTGTTCGGATCGGGGAACGCGCCCTGCGAGGTGCCGGGCTGGCCGTAGCAGGCGGCCTTGAGGTTGACAGCGGCCGGTTGCTCAACCGTGACGGGAGTATAGTCGCCCTTGTCCAGGGCAATGCCGATGGGGAATGCGTAACCGTTGAAGCTGGCGCAGTCGCCGACGAAGTTGCCGCCGCTGGAGGTTTGGCCGGTGATGAGCGGCTGGTGCGGTCCGTAAGGGTTGAGTTGGCCAGGCACCGGCTGAATTTGATTGAGCTGGCGCTGGACGCTCAGATGCGTGCCTTTGCTGCCGACGTACGCGAAGGTGCCGACGATCTTGCTGGGTAGTTCCTGCTGGATGCTGAGACTCCACTGCTGCGCATTGGACCAGACAGCCTTGGTGGGGATGGACGTGATGTTGATTGGGTACGCCCCAGGGGTGCAGCCGGTAAAGGGCGAGGAGCTGGCGCCGAATCCACCAATGCAGTTGTAGTTGTACGGATTGTTCTGAATCATGGTCAGCACCAGCGGGGCGTTGGCTTCGAGCGAGCCGGTGTTGGCTTCCTGCGCGGTGCCGTGCTCGAAGAAGATGCCGTAGCCGGCGCGCAGACTCGACTTGGCGTTGCCGAAGGGATCCCAGGCAAAGCCAACTCGCGGCGCAGGATTGACGAAGTTGTCATTGGTCATGCAACCGTCCGGGACGCCGTTGACTCCGCAGCGAACGATGCCGTTGATGATGCGCGGGTCGGGGTGCGAGAGATTGATGGGGATAGGATTGCCGGTGGACGTATCGAGCAGAAGGCCGGCGTAGGGGTCGACCGTAGCCGATGAGGCCAGAGACCGGTTGTAGGAGCTGGGCTGCCAGTTGTAGGCCAGCTTGTTCGCCTCGCGGAAGACACTGAAGAGGCTGATGCGAACGCCGGCGTTGACCGTCAGCCGCGGGGTGACGGCCCAATCGTCCTGAAGGTAAGGTTCGATGGCATAGTAGCGCTGCCGGTATCGGCCCTGGGCGCTGTCTTGTTCAAAGCTGGAGATGGCGTTGTTGTAGTTTTGGATGGAGTTGCCGTTGGAGTTGTAGATTAAATCGGCAAAAGAATTGCCTGTGGTGTGGAAGGACTTCTGGCTGTTGAAGGTGAGAATGCCCTGCACATCGCCTGTGGCCGCGCCGATGGCTCCGCTGGTCTGGTTGCGCTCAAAGACCTGGGCTTGCACACCGGCCTGAATGCTGTGGGTCTTGATCACTTTAGTGACATTGTCGGCGAGCATGTAGACGGGATTGGAGTGCTCCCAGGGCATGTAGCCTTCGTCGACCGCGAAGCCGGCCCCGCCATACTCCGCGTTGCTGCCGCCAATCACGATGCCGGGGGTCTTGCCGCCGAAGCCGTTCTGGAAAATGGCGCCGATCGGGCACTGCAGAGTTTGATTCTCGGTGGGGTTGCTGTATGCGCAGGGTGCGTCGATTCCCGCCGGCCGGGTCAGGGTGGAAACGAAGGGACCCGGAATGTCGGTCAGGTGAATCGTCGAGTTGGTGTAGCTGATGACGAATTCATTGAGCAGCGAAGGCGTGATGGCCGCTGTGGTGCGGAAGACCATATTCAAGCCGGGGCCAGTGAACTCGTTCTCCACCGTCGGGAAGCTGTTGATGATTGCGCCCCATTGCGGCGTCTGCACCTGAGTGTCCCAGGCGTCATGGATGTAACGAAAGCTGGCCTCGACCTTGTCGTTGATCTGGCGATCGATGCGAAAGAGCTCCTCGCGCCAGTTGGTGGGCGGCGAGAGTGTGTAGTTGAAGCACGGCCAGGTGGTGGAGTCGGAGGCCTTGCCGACCAGCCCGTTGGTGTTGCAGCCGGAGGGCGAGTTGGCATGGGGAATGAGGTTGGTCGAGAGCAGGGCCTCGCCGGTGCGATCCAGATTGTTGCCGGCCGCAAAGGAGTAGCCCCCTCCCTTGTTCGAGCCGATGAAATCGATGGGCGAATACTTACCGGAGCTGCTCAGCCGCCCGGGACAATCGGGGAATGCGCTGCGGGTGAACTGAATGCCGCCGGCCGGGCAAACGTCGGCGAAATCGCCACTGCGCTCCTGATCGGAGGGAACAGGAACCCGATAGGACGAGGTGGGCGATGGAGATTTCTCTATGCGCCATTCTTCCGAGTAAAAGAAGTGCGTTTTAGTGGATTTGGGATGGAACAAGTTGCTGAAATCGACTGGTCCGCCCAAGGTGAACCCAACATCCTGGCGGCGATAGAGCGGCGTGCGCCCCGGCTGATCGAAGTAATTGCGCGCGTTGAACATCTCGTTGCGCAGAAACTCGTATCCGTTGCCGTGAAAGGCATCCGTGCCGGACTTGGTAGTGACGACGGTGATGCCGGAAGCGGTGCCGCCGTACTGGGCTCCGTAGTTCGACGTGAGGACCTTGATCTCCTGAATGGAGTCGATTGAAGGAAAGACGACCAGGGTGCTGGCGTCGGAGTTGATTCCGGTATTGAGAACGTCCGAGCCGTCGATCAGGTAGCTGTTGTACTCGGTGCGGCCGCCGTTGACCGAGTACTTGACGCTGCCGGTGACGCCCACTTTGGCTTCATCCTGCTGGCTCTGGTTGCTGACGCCGGGGACAAGCGCGATGAGTTGGGTAAAGTTGCGCCCGTTGAGCTGATACGTCGTGACCTCTTTGCCGGTGATGGTGCCGGTCAGTTCCGAAGAGCCGGTCTCAACTTCGGCTGCTCCGCCTCCTGCTTCGACGGTCACATTGGTCGCGGTCGACTCTACCTGTAGAACGATGTTGAAGGAGGCTCCCTGGGCAACGTCCACTTTGATTTCCGGGCTGGTGTAAGCCGCGAACCCAGGCGCTTCCACATGCAAAACGTAGCGCCCGGCAGGCAGGAAAGGAACGGTGAAGGCTCCGGAAGCATCGGCGGTTGCCGTGACCGCGGCCTGCGAATCGGCATTGACGGCCTTGACCTCGGTTCCGGGCAGCACGCCGCCGGATGGATCGGTGACGGTGCCGGAGATCCGTGCGGTCTGAGCGTTCAAAGACATAGCGGCAGCGAGCAGGAGGAGGGCGGGCGATACCCCCAGGCGAAGTCGGAGCATGATGGAATTCCTGGTTTCGTTTTCGTTCGAGCGGGTGACCCGCGACATGGATTCCACTGGACCGGGCAATCTGCCGATTCCAGAGCAGAAGCGCCAAGGAGTGTACCGGCGCAGAGGAATTGGACCCGCGCACGCGCCTGTGACGTCCGGCGGCAGTGGCGCGCACATAGTAAGCCGCTCGCCCCAAGGGTTCGCGTGCGGCGATGCGTATCGAAACCGGTTATCGGCCGAAGTGGCCGAACCTGCTTTCCAGTGCGAAGATCGATCTTCAGCTTAGCCCAGGAAAGCGGTTTGCAACCCTATCCAGAGTGGTCGATTCACTGAATATTCAAGTAAGTCGATAAGTGGCGAGAATGTAGGGGCGCTGCAGATACAGTAGCGTCGCATTCGCAAATTTATTCATGTTTCTGTAATTCGTTATTCAACCGGGTGGTGCATGATTCAACTCGGGACACCCTAACGCAACCGAAGAGACCAGGGCTTCGAGAAAGAGAACGACGGGAAGACGAATCCTTGCCTGCAGCGACTAGCCGACGGAGTTATATGCTCCGGACGGAATGATATGACTGCGTCTAACTCCAGCGAGGGACTTCCGCCCCGTTGGCCTCGTTTCTGGCTACATCCAACACCCACGCCGGGATCCCCATGAAGATTTCCTCGCGGCGCGTTCACACTTCTCCGCGCAGCTAAGTTTCGAGTCCATCAGGCGGACAGCAGTAGCCGAAAGACTGTTGCCTGCACCACCCCAGATCGGGCGGAATGTCGATGCCCAGCCATCCAAAGTACCATCCAGGAGCAATGTTCATGAAGCATTTGAAGACCCTCATTGCGGCAGCCGCTCTCGCGGTCCTGCCCACGTTCGCTTGCGCGACCACGCCGACCGTGGAATTCATCGGCGCGGGCTCGTCCGCTCAGTGGCAATCCTTCGGCATCGGCGCCTACGCGCTCGCTGTCAGCCTCGACACCAGCTCGACCCCGGGCGCATCGCACTTTACCGTAAAGGGAACCTGCAACGCCGATTGCGCCGATCTGAACGACTCTCGTTCGAGCAGCATCTCGCTGCAGTCGGGCAACATCTGGGTGGTTTGGACCAACGATCACAAGAAGGTCTGGGCTGCGGTCTCGGTCGACTCCGTTGTCGGTAACCGGAGCTTCTTCGCGGCGCCGCGTGCAACCCTGCTGCTGGATACCTGCTATGACGGTTCCGCCTATCTGACCAGCTGCGCCAAAGCATCTTCGGGCAACACCAACCTGATCAACTCCGCACTGCTGGGCAGCACCTCCGATCAGGCTGAACTGCCTTCCGATATCTTCGCCGCACTCCAGGATGCGAAGCTGACCGCCGCTCTGACGGACGTGCGTCCGGAAGACGCGCTCTTCGCGCAGCAGCGTGTGGTTAGCACCGCCGGCGAAGCGATGACGGGCACCACGTCTGTCAAGGGCCTCGGTTACGGCACGGGACCGAACACCCTGGTGGGCACGAACATCGTGAGCGCTGTGGGCACGGTTGCGCAGCCGGTTGCCTTTGCCCTCTCGGGCGGCAAAGACCCCTTCACGAACCAGGTTGTTCCGGCCAGCGCCACGATCTCGGTTGGCGCTTCGCCGATCGTCTTCTTCGCCAACCGCCAGAACGCCAATGGCATCGGCAAGAAGCTGAGCGGTAAATTCGAGTACACCGATCTGCCGATTCAGGTGGAGCAGGACCTTGTCGGCGGCATCAACTGCGTCATCCCCGGTTCGACGATCCCCGTCACCACCTTCATCCGCGAGCCGCTCTCGGGCACGATGAACACGACCGAATACACGGTCAACGTGAATGACAAATGGGCCAACCCCACCTCGCAGGAAAACGACATCAACGCGGCCACTGAATTCAAGCTGGGCGCCTTCACCACCACCGGCGCGAAGCTCTCGCCTTACACCCCGTACGTGGCGGCCAGCAACAGCTCGGGCGGCACCGGCGGCAAGACCTGCGCCAACGGATCAGGCTCGCGCGCTCGCGCTATCGGCACCGGAGAAATGATCAAGGACGTGGAATTTGTGACCGATTCGTTCGGGTACACCTTCTTCGGCTACGGCAACTTCTCGGCGATCGCCAACAACCCCCTCTACGGCTACGTGACCCTCTACAGCACCGACCCGATCAACACCACCTACAATCAGGGTCTGCTGCCGGCTTGCGCCGCTTCGGGCTGCCCGATTACCCCAGGCGATTCCTTCCCCAACGTACGTAACGGCAAGTACGTTGCCTGGTCGATCCTGCGCGTAGTTACAGACGCGAAGGGCACCACCAACTACACCAACACGGCCGCACTGGTGACCGCGGTTCAGAACCACGTCAACTCCACCGTTCCCGACTACATCCCCGTAGCCAAGACCACGGACGGCGATCCGGGCCTGCTCTACTACCGTTCGCACTACCTGCGCTCCGGTGTGGCCCCGAACAACGGCCTCTTCGGCGCCACTGAAGCGGGCGGCGACGTGGGCGGCTGCATCGAGTCGACTCCGACTTCGGGCGCGGGCGTTCTGAGCTGCAAAGACTATAAGTAGGTAAAGTCGGCGAGGCTGACTCCGGGCAATGAAAGCGGGGTCAGCCTGCCATATCGAATGCAAAACTTCATTTCAAAACTTGATCTCAAAACTTGATCTCTGAGACGGGTCGGGACTAAAGTTCCCGCCCGTTATTTTCGTCTCAACCCACCGTTCCGCTGAAGGCCTCACCGCATGTTGTATCTCACCAGAGAGACTCCGAAATCTGCCGCAATGCCAACGCAAACTCGTCTTGTTGCCCTCATTCTCGTCCTGTTGACTTTCGCTTTCGCAGATACTCGTTTGCCGGCTCAAGCGCCTGCTGATTTAGCGGTAAATTCGGAGCAGCCGGTTCTCGCAGGTCATGCCGAAAACCTTCAGCAATTGAAGCTCAGTAGTCCAACGCCGCCTCTGCCGGAGCCGTTCCCGGCGCCGTTCTTAGTGCAACGCGACGAAGAGCCGGAGTTCACGCGTGAGTTCTTCCGCGTGGAGTGGCGCGCCGGCGATCCGATCGACCTATATGTGATTCGTCCCACGCATGTCGCCAAGCCCCCCGTGACCATTTTTCTTTACGGCTTTCCCTCGGAGACCGACCGCTTTCGCGACAACGCGTACTGCCGCATGGTCACGCAGCGAGGATATGCCGCGGTGGGCTTCGTTTCCGCTCTGACCGGGCAGCGCTTTCATGGGCGCGGATTGAAGGATTGGTTCGTAAGCGAGTTGCCGTATGCGCTGGTCACTTCCGTGCACGATGTGCAGCTGGTTTTGAACTATCTGGAGACGCGCAAGGATCTCGATGCTTCCGCCGTGGGGATGTTTGGCCAGGGATCGGGAGGCGCTATTGCGGCGCTGGCCGCAAGCGTGGAGCCGCGCTTGAAGCGGATCGATCTGATCGATCCCTGGGGCGACTGGCCTGTTTGGCTAGCCGGGTCTTCCATGATTCTGGAGGACGAGCGCCCGAAGCTCACGACCAAGGAGTTTGAGGACAGGGTGTCGGCTCTCGATCCGGTCCAGTATTTGCCGACAATAGACGCCTCGCGGCTCCAACTGCTGGATGTCGCCTATGACCGGGATACGCCGGCAGAAGCCAAGAAAGCTATCGAGTCGGCGATGCCCAAGGGCGCGTCGATTCTTCGCTACGCCACGCCGGCGGAGTTCCAGGCCGCGGGCGATCAGCTCTTAACTTGGCTCCAACCCCCGGTTGCAGCAAAGCTGACAAGCGTGCCAACCCATCCCGACGCGACGATCGAAGGCACGAGCGCACCATCGGGAGCGCTCGTGGCAAATTTGAACGAATAGCAACTCAGGCAAGCCAAGAGAAGAAGAACGTCAATTCCATCAAGAAACGGGGAAGATCGAAGTGGCAACAGAATCCTCCGCTATCCTGCGAACGGCGTCCATGGCTGCGACCGCCAATCCATACTTACCGCCATCGCCGGGCCTGCAACCGCGCCACTGGGCGGCGCACGCCAAGCATCTGCGGAACCGGATGGGAGCCACGCTGAATCGCATGGGGCTGGAACGCACCGATTTTACGGTGATCTCAAATGACTGCTGGGGCCAGGCACTCTATGAAGAGCTGGGCCTGCCGAACCGCACCCCAATGATCGGTTGCGGGATGCATGCGGAGTGCTTCCTGCGCTTCCTGGGGGATATTCCGGGGTATCTGGCGATGCCGCTGCGATTTATTTCCGTCTCCCGCCACGGCAGCGTGAATCGGCTGAGAACGCGTCGGGAAAGCTGGCCGATGGCGGCGCTGGGCGACGGCGTCGAGATACACTTTCTCCACTACAAGACAGAAGCGGAATCCCAGCGCGCCTGGGAAGAGGGCTGCCGCGACTTGAATCTGGATCGCATCGCGGTCAAGTTCACGGTGGATAAGGATGGGGCGTCGCACAAACATCTGGCCATGTTCGACAGGCTGCCGTTTGAGCGCAAACTGCTGCTCAGCGCCCATCCTCATCCGGAGATTGGCTGCGCCGTGCAGGTGCCGGATTACGTCGTCAACGGCGCCATGATGTTCCGCCGATCGCTGCGCTATTTCGATTGCGGGCATTGGCTGAACACCGGTGAGATCCGGCGCTCGACCGCCCGGGTGCTGGTGAATAGAGTCATTTACGCGCGAGGAGTTTGAGGGCGCGACAGAACCTCGAACTGCAAAGAGAAATATGGCTGTCTGGGTCCGACGGAGTTCCGTCAGTGTCGGCAACGGAACCAAAGCCGCGGGTCTCCCCGACTCGCCTTCCCACTCTGCCTGTTGAGCAGCGGCCGGCTCTACGCGCGACCGGGCCCAGAATCCCGCGGTCGATCGCATTTGCGAAGGTGCTAGGATCACGTTTAGCGGCATCTTGAAACGAAACCCTTCCGATCGCCTGTCTTGAGACTTGTCTGATCCTTCGACAAGCGCGTCGGGATTGTCTCGGCCTGAACATGTCTGATTGCAAGGAGAAGCATACGCGATGCCGGTACGCTTGAAGGATATTGCCGAGGAACTGGGACTTTCAGTCGTAACGATATCCAAAGTTCTGCGAGACCATCCCGACATCGCCGAGAAAACACGAAGTCGTGTTCTGAAACGGATGAAGGAGCTGAATTATCAGCCGAATCTGGCCGCGCGCTCGCTATCGACTGGACGCACCTGTAGCGTAGGCCTGATCGTGCCGGATCTTCTTCACCCGTTCTTCGCGCAGATCGCAACGGCGGTTTCCGCGCGAGTCCGCAAACAAAGGTACGGCCTGATTATCTCTTCTTCGGAGGAGGATCCGGAGCTCGAAATACAGGAGATCGACCACATGCTGGCGCGTCGCGTCGACGTACTTCTTCTCGCGTCAGCGCAGCCGACGGCGGAAAACTTCCGGCGAATCCAAGACCAAAATTTTCCGTATGTGCTTCTCGACCGCAGATTTCCCGATTTGGACGCAAACTTTGTCGGCGTTGAGGACGAAGCTGTTGGGCGCATGGCCACCCGGCATCTGATCGAACAAGGCTGCCAGCGAATCGCGCACATCAGCGGCCCTGAGGTTAGTACGGCGATCGGCCGCCTCAAAGGGTACATGGACGAACACGCCGCGCACGGTCGTCTTCCCGCCCCGGAGCACATGATCTCCGCAGGTGCGTCGGGCGATCATCGCGGCGAGAGCGGCGGATACGATTGCACTGTAAAACTGTTGGCGACCAATCCTCGGCCCGATGGTATTTTCTGCTTTAACGATCCCGTCGCTCTGGGCTCGATGCGCGCCATTCTAGACGCCGGCTTGCGGATTCCAGAGGACATCGCGATCATAGGCTGCGGCAATCTCTCTTACTCCGATTTTCTGCGCGTACCGCTTTCCTCGATCGATCAAAGTAGCCAGTTGATTGGAGAAGGCGCCGCCACAATGGCGCTCGCGCTGGCCAAGTCCCACAAAGCGGCGAAATCTAAGTCGATAGTGATTCTTCCGGAGTTGATCGTGCGAAGGTCCAGTCAGCGTGTTCCCCCTCCGCTATCGAAGAACGAAGGATGGTCAGTCCTGCGCCGCGGATAAGGGCGGCCTTTGGATACGGTGGCTGCCCCCCTTCGCAAGGGCGACCTTCGTGTCAGGCGGAACGCAGATCCTTGAAGGAAACGCGGTTGCGGCCAGTTCTCTTGGCAAAGTACAAAGCGCTATTGGCGGCTGCAAACGCATCTTTCTCAGCGCGCAGAACGGGATCCACTACCGTGGTTCCCAGACTTACCGTGACCGTCATTGAGGCACCATCGAAGATCACTGGCTTATCGACCATGGATCCCAGAATTCGCTCCGCACAAAGCCTGACCGCGTTGCTGCCGCAATTGGGTAATACGATCAGGAACTCTTCGCCGCCGTATCGACCCACCATGTCACTCGAACGAACGGCTCGCAGGATACGGCGCGCAACTTCGCACAATACTTCGTCTCCGGCAGCATGGCCATGCGTATCGTTGACTTGCTTGAAGGAATCGATATCCAGCAGCATGATTCCGAGGGTGCTCCTGCTTCGCAGGGCAACTTCAAATTCACGATGCACTCCGTGTACTGATAGGGTGTCCAATTGCGCCCGCGAACCAGCCTGCATAACTCGATGCCAATCAATTCCGGCATCATCCAATCAAGTATGAGCATCTGCGGCGGTGGCTCCGACTCCATGAGTCCCAGAGCTTGGGCACCGTCCTGAGCAATAGAGACCTGGTATCCCGAGGAGCGGAGCCAACTCTGCAGGATCTTGCGAATCATCGGATCGTCATCAGCGATCAGGACTCGATCGCATTCCGCTCCGGGCAGGCCCCGGGTAGAGAGAACCATCTCCGCTTCTTCAGCTCCTCCGATCGATTCCTCTCCTAAGCTTCGTCTCATATGGACGGGGGATGCACGACGGACGTGCTGTTGGATGAAGGACGGAATGTGGATGGGCTCCAGATCGCAGTTCGAAAGGTCGATCGGAACGTCGGGTGCAAGCAGCGCCTGTTTCATGCTGCCATCCATTTTCCGACGGCATTGCAAGTAGGAACCGCCCCTTGTTTGACGATCGGGGAATGCTCGGGATAAAGGATGCCGTATCGATCCAGAGTCACACGGAACTACTTCCACTCGAGACCGGTTTGCAAACCGCGTCGCTGAAAGAAAGCGTCCGCTCCTGCGATTTGGTCACCAAGCACGGAATGGCGATGGGGCAGGAGGAATAGCGAACAGAGCGCCGATCCCTCGATAACGCCACCACACAAAAATGACTTCACCCGGCATCCACGGCGCATCTGAAAAGATCCATCGGCGCAACCGGGCAGGGCTGGCGCTTGTGAAGCGAGCCTGAAAAAGTGGTGTAGGAAGTGGCACAAAGAATTTCAGACGGGGTTTGAAAAGCTTGCTCAAGCCATTGATTCTAAAATGGTTGCCTCGCAGGGATTCGAACCCCAATATGCTGAGTCAGAGTCAGCTGTCCTACCATTGAACGACGAGGCAATGCGCGGAAAGCCGCTTGCAAGTGGCTGCAACCAAGGTTGGGGAAGTGCCTGACCGGTGCTGCCGACTCAGTTATCATACGGGGAAGACCGGGGCTTGGTCAATGGAACCACAGCCGGCGGACGGGGCGATTTGGCTCCGTATTTGGCAGTCCGGCGCGGCGAGCCTGGTTCGCGAAGAGCAGAACCGGCGCAGCAAAATGCGCCTTTTGGCGTCTATCCCTTTGGCGATTCGAAACCGGCTTATCAACTCCTTACGAATTCCCTATCGTCCACTTATTGACAGGGTTGCACACTAAGTCTTAGTGCAACCCGGAGTCGAAAACGTTTCAAGAAAGCCGTTCTGGGTTAGAATCTGGTTGAACGATGGAGATTATTCTCAATATCGCCTGGGCACTGTGTTCGCTGGGACTGATTTCTCTGTGGGTCCGCACGTCACAGTCGAATACCGTCTCGCGGCGGACCCAGGTCCTCGCTCTGGCGATGGTCGTTCTGCTGCTGCTGCCGGTCATTTCCCTGAGCGACGACCTGATGGCCATGCAGGGGCCAGCGGAGACCGATACCTGTCTCCGGCGGGCGCTGAATCCAAGCGACCTCCATCCCTCGGTCGCGGCTGCGTGCTGGGCTCTTCCGGCGCCGATGGTCACCGAACTTTCCTGGAGCGGTTCCTCGCAGGATGCTCTTGAAAGCTATCGGTGGATCGCCAGGCCAAATTCCTTTCCCCGCTCCCTCGACAGTCGCCCCCCACCCCGGGTCTAAGCGCCTGCACATCGGTTCAGGCGACCGCTTGCATCGATTTTTCCAAGAACCAGAGTTGCGCCTTACTTATCCGGCTCGCCGCCCTCAATGCGGCTCCGAAGGGTGACATGATACGACGAATACGATTGGTGTATGCAGCCACAGCGCTGTCACTCACACTGCCTGCGCTGCGCGGGTACGGGCAGGCGCCTCCCAACGCGCCACAACCATCGCCGGGTGCACAGCAGATTGCGGCAGAGGCAAACGCTCCCACGGCCAACTCCATGACTTGGGAACAGGTCAAAGCCCGCTTTGAAGCAGTAAACCCAACGCTCAAGGCTGACCAACTGGGCGTGGATGAGTTGAAGGCGGAAGAAATCACCGCCCATCTCCGGCCCAACCCGCAGTTCACGTTTTCCGAAGACGGTGCGCAGATTGCCCCACACAACGGCGTCTGGCAGCCCCTAAGCGGCGTACAGGAGCAGACCAACCTCGCCTACCTCTTGGAGCGCCAGAACAAGCGCAATCTGCGCTTTGAGACAGCCAAGGACGCCACCCGCGTCGCCCAATCGCAACACGAAGACCTGAACCGGACTCTTGTCTTCACCCTCCGCTCCGCCTTTGTCCAGACCCTCGAAGCCAAAGCCGTTCTAAAACTGGCCCAGGACGACCTCGAGTACTACGACAAAATCATCGGAATCAGCCGCGACCGATTCAACGCGGGAGACATCGCCCAGGTCGATCTGGACCGCATCGAGCTGCTGCGCGTGCAGTATGAGTCCGAACTCCAAACCGCCATCGTCAACCTGCGCACGTCGAAGATCCAGTTGCTGCAACTGCTCGACCAGCGCACACCGGTGGAACAGTTCGACGTCAGCGGCGACTTCGACTTTTCCGAAGATCTGAAGCAACTGGAGCAACTGCACCAAACCGCGCTCGACAACCGTCCCGACCTGCGCGCGGCAATCCAGAATATCGAAGAATCGAAGTCCGCTCACAAGCTGGCCTGGGCCAACGGCTCAACCGACCCGACACTGAGCGGCTGGTGGACTCATAACGGCTCCTACAGCAATCCCAACGCTGAGGATACTCTCGGCCTGAGCGTCAATGTCCCGCTGCGCATCTTCGATCGCAACCAGGGCGAAAAGAAGCGCACCCTGATCGACATCGACAAATCGACCGAGTTGACCGACGCCTCGCGCGCCCAGGTCTTCAGCGATGTGGACTCCGCTTACGCCCAGGTCGAGAGCAACATCGCGCTGCTCAAGCCTTACAAGGAGAAGTACCTGGCGCAATCCACCCGCGTGCGCGACACCATGACCTTCGCCTACGAGCGCGGCGGGGCTTCGCTGATGGACTTTCTCAACGCGCAAAGTGATTATCGCGTAGTGCAATTGGCCTATCTGCAACTGATCGGCACTTATCTAACGGCAGCCAGCCAACTGAATGAAGCGGTTGGGCGCGAGGTGATTCCATGATGCGGCAATG
>Ga0116231_10003186_pt1 | contig 34290 bp, 30 predicted proteins | sample S1TSphgellanicum_2_FD_89695 | JGI IMG/M metagenome (GOLD analysis project Ga0116231, IMG submission 89695) | Host-associated microbial communities from peat moss isolated from Minnesota, USA - S1T2_Fd - Sphagnum magellanicum MG | ecosystem: Host-associated > Plants > Peat moss > Unclassified...
GGCAATTTCAAGGCTTGCATTTGCCATAATAATAATGGCAATGGATGTCAGTTGCCATTTTAGCACACAAACTTAATAGATATATTGGTAATTACAATGATCAGATTGTCCAGAAAAACAATTTTGCCAATAATAATAATATGCTGGATGCCAAAGGTATTATTATGATGCATGTGAAAATTGCCTGCATTAGAAACCCTAACCATTATGAACAGGGAAGGGGTTTGGATACTGGAACTTATCAACATACAAAAACAAAGAAATAATTTTCAACAAATTGATACCTACTAAATAAGTAACTTACTATTTACTTACAAGTTGAACAGCATTGGGGTATATTTATTGTTTCCGGTCTATTCCCATGGTCAACTATATGTTGCTATCTCATGGGTCACAAGCAGTGCAAACATCAAGATTTTCAGTGACTGATGGATACATGCGGAATGTCGTATATAAAGAGGTTTTGAAAATGTAATTTGTAATTGTAATTTTGTAATATGTACCGTCAAATACACACACCTGTGCATTAGGCACGGGGTTCAAACTAATGGATTTTTACTAGATGATGCATTGGTGAGTGTTTGGTCACATAATTGATATTTTTCATCAAACCTAATTGGTCATCAAAGTATTGTGATGTATGATCGTGGTGACACATCGAACAAGGTCTAATTGTAAGTTCAAACAAACGGTCATGGGTAAAGTGATACCTAACCCTTATTACACATGTCTATCAAATGGTCGACACTTTTGATTTGAACAATAATTGAGAATAAATATATTTTTTATACATGGAAACATGGTATGAATTATGTCCTAGTTGTTGAAGGGAAGTTTCCTTTGGATTTTTATATTAATTTTGTTTATTGTTGTAAATTGAAGGTAGTTAGTTATGAAGCGTATGAATTTTCTAAAAGGTGTTGGATGTTGAGGTGGTTAGGAAGTTGACAAGGTTGTTAGTGAGGAAGTGAATAAGTATTTTTGAGAGTGTTGAAATGAATGTAAGGTGGGTGTTTTTCAAAGAGGTTACAATTCCTAGAAATGAACCAAGTTAATAATTAGTTTTATGTTTCAATTGTAAGGGATGGAGGATCCTTTGAATGTGTGACTATGTACAAAATGCTTTGGCAATAGAATGTGAATTGTTCACATGGATTCGGTGATTTGGTTTGGTAAGTTAAAACTTAATATCCATGTATTACATTACAACATAATTGTGTTTTAAGTTTACAAGATCAAGTTTGTGATGAATGGTGTGGTTTGATGATAGAGTTTGGGGGCCACAAAGGTTGGAATGTAAAAACTAAGATCCATTACTATAGGAAAAGGACTTGGTTTATAATGTAGTTGTAATGATCATTGAGTTGAAATATGATGCATGTGAAAAGTGATGGTAGTTAAAATGTTTATCACATATGTCATGAAATTGGTTGCATTGTTAATTATTTGGAAGTGAAGTAGTTGAACTATTACCATATTACCTTCATTAGTTTGGCAATAATTCAATTTTTTTCCAATAAATGTCAATGATTTTCAAAATCAACTACTTGCAATGCTGAAAGTCCTAAAAAACAATTTGGCAATACTATTGATTATGTACCCTAAAGCTTGGTGATGTAATGTGCCTAAGTAGTGAAAAATTATTTGACTTTTTTTTCCCACCTCAATTATAGCAAGAATTTTTTATTTTTACTACCAAGGTGAAATTGGAAAAAAATTGTTAAAAAGATGTTGGAATGGTAAAGGTACTATAATATGAATGCTAATGAGATGGTACATTGTCTAAACTAAATGTGTTGAATAGTAGAGGTTTACAACCATCTTTCCTTTTTGGTTATAACGATTCAAGTTTGTGTGGTTGTACACAATCAAGCCATTCATCACTAACCTTCCCTTTTGCTTGAAACAAAATTTATGCAAAATACTACAAGTTGAAATTGATTTGGCCTTAAAATTGCATTGTGAAATGGAAATTATTAAATTTAGTTGATTTTTAAATAACTTGCCACTTCTCTTTTAGTTGTGCATTTAAGCATTTTAAATTTTCACATGCCTTTTTAAAAAGCCTTGTTGAATGCACCTATAAATTGATCACTTGATCCCTTTTCTATTTAGTGCTCTTAATAATTGATCAAAGACAAATAAACACATTCATTTATAGATTGAAAACAAAGTTTGACTACGGATGACTACAATAAGGTTGTGTGTAATACATACCCTATGTAAAGAATAGGGCAAAAATGTGGGTTGCATCACACATTAGGTGTGCCCATTAAAGAATATCCTAGATAAACTAATTGTTGTCACAAATATAACTTTTAATACCATGTGAAAGTAATAGCTTGCAAGCCTCTTTTGTGAAACTTAACCAACATTGGCCCCACACATTTATGAATCTATATTGAAATCCTTAGAAGGCTAGTGGATGATATCCACCAAATTTACATTGTGGAATACTAATTGATTGTGAAAAAATTCATCCTTGGTCAACAAATCTTGGGTGAATAGAACATAAAAGCATTTGAAACAAAAGAAAAATTGTGGCAAAGAAATTTGTAATGGTTCAATTCAATCATATTAACCATAATTATTATTTTTAAAACCACCACCTTTTCTATTTATAAAGGCTTCCTCAAAATTTATGGTTTGCAACAAGTTGTGAGGCTTAAATAGATCACACAACATACAAATGGTGATTTGCACCTATCCATCATATACTTCTTCCTTACATACTCACCAACAATAATAATCCATAAATGAATGAAGATTGATCAATAAACACACCTATTCATTGATATCTATCTATTAAGGATAGTAGTTTGTTCATCCTGTTAAGATTTCCCAAACCATGACACCCTCCACCATGCTCTTGATATTGTTGGGAGAGATTTTTAATGTTTAGGGGTGCATCAAGGTGGTTTTGTAAGGTTGAGACCTAAAATGCAAAGAGTTATTGAATATTGAACAAATTTTCATTGAAAATTCAGTAAATTATAAACTAATTATTTTAGGGAACTTTGGGTGCACTATTGGCGTTATTGGAAAGTGTTCAAGGAGTATTATTTTTGGGAATTAATTTCATAACTTTTAGACTTGAGGCATAAAAGATATTGAATATTGAATTATTTTTGTCATTGAAATTCAAAAATTCAAAACAATTTTTTTTTAAGGTTCACAATTAGGGATGTATAAGTGGGTTACTTGTTGATGTTAGTTGTGTAAGTGGGAACAAACAACTAAATGAAGTAGAATGTCAAATATTGTGTCTTGTGTGGGGTTGCTTACTTATATTGGTTGTGAAAAAATAAAAATATGTTTTACAAGGACATTAAATTAGTGTTATGAGCTACTATGTGCTTGAAATATTTAACCTTATCCAATATTATTATTGGTCCAAAATCATTGAAGTCCACAATAACATGTGTAGCCAATTTGAAATCAAGGTTCAAAATTAGTTCAAAATAGTTCAATTCATTGTCATACACACATATTAATGTGGGTTTTGTTGAAATAAGGATATGTGCATAGTGGGTCATTGTTCAAACATCATGTCACATTATTTTATTAACATTCAACATTATTTTGGATTTTGTTAATTTTTCAAGCATAATGTATTTTATGTGGATGTGAAATTAGATTGTCTAATCAAATATTTAGTGTGGGAATGTAATTAGTGTAACCCTCATTATTACATGTGTAAGTGGCTCAAAACAAAGGTTCATAATTAGTTTTGACCATATTAATCATGTTGATCAATGAATGTGACCTATGATTGGTCCATTGAAAACCCAAACGGATATTAGCTATGTGGTTTGCAAATATGCTCTAAATGCTTCAACTTTGTGTGATACCAACAACTTGATAATTGATGGTGAAAACTTGTTGAAATTACAACTAGAGGACCATTACGAGTTTTACAATGTTGATGTACAATGTATTGTTGTTTGAACTTTGATGGAGTTAAGAAAGTTTTGAGGAAGGGAAGTTAGCCTTGGAGATGGGGGGAACCAATAAAGAGGTGAAATGGATTGATCAATTTTTGCCCTCCACCATACACATCAATGTTTAGGGGACTGATTTCCAACCTTTGAAATTTCATTTTTTCCTTTGTGTGTTTGTTTTTGAGCTTTGAAGTTATATTGTCTTGTGTGTTGTGCAAGGATCATTTAGGGTGCTTGAAAGGTTTGTGTTTTTGCTCCAAATTCCAAGATACTTACTACTAAGTTTGAGTGCAACAAGTTTTAATTTTTGCCTCTTACAAGTTGTGTGTGAATGTATTTGCATGTGTTGTGTGCAACCATTGACTAAAGGGTTTTTGGACATTTGAAATTTAGTCATCAACTTTGTTGTGGGTTCACTATTCATTGATTTTGCTTGTTCAATTCAATGCAACTTGCAAGTGTGTGTGCACATTTTGTAAATTACATTACAATGTCAAACAATTAAGATTTAGGCAACAAATCCTAATTGTTGATTCTTGAGTATTAAGTGTTTCTTTTTTATGTTTATCTTTATGTTGTGAATTGTGAGGTGCAAGATGGCTCCTTTTAAACCCCTTGGTGAATTCAAATTTCATTGTGTGTTTGATTAACAAAGTAAGGTTGGCAATGTCGTTGATAGTAGCAACCAAGGTTTTGGTATGGACAAAGAGAAATCAAGAATGAAAAAAAAGGTTTGGATCCCAAGTCAATGTGAGATTTGAAATCCAAGTTGAAAAAATCCCAAAAGATATTGAACTTGAGTGTAAAAAAAAGAAGAAAAAACCTTATGAATTGAATAAAAAATTTCAAGAAGCATGAACTATAAACTTGTTGTGGGTTGAAAGCATATTCAAAGTGTATTGAGTGAAGTGGGATTGTCATCCATATCAAGTCCAAGATTAGTACAAAGGTCATATGGGGAAGGAAAAGTTGTTAGCTCCTAAATTTGATTCTTTTTGCAAACATGATGGTTGGAAAAAAATTACTCCCCCATGCTCGATGTTCCTAAAGGCAAGTTTTATTGGGCTAACTTTTTTCAACATGCTAAAAATGAATTGCTTTATGCTTCCAATCATGGGACAAATATGTTGAACAAGGTCATGCCCCGTGTGGCACATGATGGCTCAAACAAAATGATTTAGGTCGCCACAATGTGTTCTAACTACTCCAAAAAGGAAAGCCCATAAATGAATATGATGAGAGCGTGAAAGGCTTGTTATTATAGTTTTGAAAGGTGGTAAAGCTCATGGGAGAAGGCAATTCATCAATGAGAAGAGCCCCATGCTTCCACCACTTTCGACAAACATCCTTTACCATAGGATGGAATGCAATGAGATCCATCACAAGGGACTCTTTTGTTATAGACATGCTCCAATTTTGCTCCTCCTTCAATCTTGAACCAAAGTGTTAGAAAATGGCATATAAAAGTATGTGAGTGTATATTTAAGCTTGTCCCCTTCTACAATGATAATAATGGGATGTGAGAGCTTTGTGAACATGGTACAAAAATCAAAGAGACTACACTAGAGCATATCATAATAAGCGTATAAAGAATACCTTCGTACCATTCTTGAACATTTTAGAATTGAAAGAAAGGTTGCTCAAACTCTTTACCCCATGAACTTAATTGATAGGACTCTCGACATGGCCAATTTTCTCAAGGTCCAATCTATTTTTCATTTAAATAATTTTGTGTTGAAACCAAAATCATGAAGATGGAATTGATCTCAAAATGAATAATTGGACAACAAGTTTGGCATTACACAATGTGATACGCGTTCCATTTTGCAAGCCCTTGAATTCAAACTCCACCTCAAAAGAAACATTTGAAAATTGTCTGTTTAAGTGTCCAAGTACCAAAAGCCCATTTGTAGAGATAATGGTGCGGCAACCAAATTTGTATTCATGAGTATCAGAACTTCTCTATACTTCTTTAGGTCAAATTGAATAGAATTGAAAGATGCCTGAATAAAAAATATGGTTAAAGAAATTACAGATGCAACAAATAGCAACAAACAGCAAAAGAGGAAAAAGAGAAGACCCGAATACATTAAACAAACACAGAAGAAGACTGCCAATTCAAAACACTGCACTTCTAGCTGGGGACTACAAAATCTAGAGACAACCCAAATTAATTTACAGGGTTTCACTAAAGAGGAGACCTACCCCAAACTAGCCTCTGAGTTACCAATTTGAAATTGGTTCTTGGGTCTGCACTCAAGCCATTAGTACTCTGTCCCAATAAAATTCTTCAGTATTTTGTTTAAAGACTGCAGCTGTAATAAATAAGTTCTCGCCCATGTATATAAGAAGCACCCAAAACACAAACAACAAAGACAGAATAAGCAACAAAAACTAATGCAATGATATGACAGACAACCCTGATGTACAAGCAAGAATATGCTTGTAATGAGCAGTGGCATGAGCATCCATAGATACAGAGACTGGATCCAGATGGAACTATGTTACTTGGCTATCAATTTAATGGCCCCAGCTTTGAGTTCCATGTGATCATGACAAAACAGTTGAATCAAAGTCACCACTTTAGTGACTAACTTTAAGTCTTTTGAGGATTTGTCCATTCGCTCCATGTGATGTTGATGGATCAATCAGCTTGAAAGAGCCATCCTCCACTTAGGGCACCTCCCAATTATTTCCTTGCCATCAGTAAAGGGCTTGCCCATATGCTGGAGGATGGCAGCTCTGGGTCCTAGAAAGCTGGTGGTTGCTAGGCAGTGGATTACCCACTTGATATGATGGCCATAGCAGAGAAGTTTCACATTAGACTTGAAACCTCTCCACAGGTTGTGCCAGACTGGAGAGACTCATTAGCAAGTGTCCCAATTGGTAGCGTAAGTTAGAGCCTATTCAAGAGAACAAGATTTGTCCTGCAACTACCTCAGACCTCCATCAACCTTGCCTTATCAGTAACAACAGGCCTTAGCCCATTCCAAAGCTCTCCAAGCTCTCCTTGTGCCCATGCAGCACAAGCAACAGGACCCAACGTTGATGGCACCTGACCACACCAACAGCCAAATAGTCAAGACAATCATCAGCTGCAATGTACACTAAGCCCAACAGATCAGTAAGCATTGAGCTGTGGCAACTCCATAGGCAGAAGCAAACTAATCAACAGATCAAATAAAAGACTGAAGCTGTAGGCTGGATGGAATCACATGTCTTTTCTAAGGAAATGGCTGTGCATACAACATATTCATAGGGTATGCAGGCACTGATGTTACAAGAAAGTGTAAATGCAATTTCCATGCATCCATTCCACTGGCACCAGATGAACTCATTTAACTGCTGTATACATGGTGAGAATCTGTGCAAAACATTTCATCAGTCCTGAATGCCAGTACATTCCACAATTGCCATGAGGAACTTACCAAATAAAGGAGGGCAGGTTGAGGCAACTGACTCAATAAGCCAGCAGCCAGAGCTGTAATGAGGCCAATAGAATAGCCACATACGGCATACCGAATGTACTGATTTCCTCTAGAGAATGAGCCCTCATTCTCATGTTCTCTCCCTTTCCGGTGATCAAAACACAGAACCAAAGCGAGAAGCATTCCTGGAATGGCCTGCATGGTTTGCAACAAACACCCTTCAGTTTGAGCCGCTTTTAATGCCCTTCTTCCATTTACATCTGTAGACATTTCAGATCTGAAAACAACAGCAACTCAACCCTACATCAAGAGAAAACAAAATCCAAAACCAAGGAGCAGTTTTGAACAACAGCCAAAACCATACACATAATCAGGGACCTTCAGCAGCAAGGTGCATAGTATTGACCACCTATCATAACATCACCACTGACATCATACTTTCATGTACATGGATGGAGGTGAATGTAAAACAAGAAACTTCATTCATGGTTGATAGCTCAATAAAACCTAAAAGAGAAGGAGAAAAACTAAAAGAAACCCACTTGACAGGAGCACTTTTCTCTTTCGTTGCCAGTAGACTAAAGAAAAGTTGCTGATCAATTTCTCTGTTCTACAGAATCTCCAGTTCTGTGCCTTCAATGGGTTCAGAGACACAGACTGCATTTTGATGCATATCAGAAGGGTGTGTAACAGGCAGAATTGTGAAGAATGAGAGAAAGATACCATATCTCCAAGGCCAAGCATCAGAAACTCTGTTCCTCCACTGCTGCTTGGAATCCATCCTCCAAGTAAATTGCGGGGAAAGACTAGCTTCACGGGAAGCTCCAGTTTCTTTGTGATTGCTTGTGAAAGGCCCTGCAAATTCAAAGAGCTGGCCACAGTGTGGATGGGATTGGATGCTTGTTGAGTGGCCACAGATACCATAACGTTGGAGCCAAAGAATTGCTCAGAAAAAAACACCCAGAAGATGTCGTACACAAATAGACACAGGAGCAGGAGTGCACAGATCTTGATATTTGGAAGCCGGACATGGCTCACAAATGCAATGCAGATTGAGATGCCAAGTACGTTGTTCAAGAGCCAATGACCCGTCACAAGCCAAGCTGCAACCACCACACAACTGACCACAACCAGCAAGCCCTGTGTTCGGCTGAAGGAGCCACAGCAGCCACGGTTCACAATGATGGGATCCAGTAACCCCATTTGCGAATTCATGTAAGTCACATAAGGGGCCATGCAAAACGCTAGAGAGGAAGCTGATGCCACTGCAGTGAAAGCCATAATGAACTGGGACATGGATGCAAACAGATAGAACATGAGCAGGAGGCTGCAGGAACTAGCTATAGGAATCATCAAAGCCTGTGAACTGTCTAGGGTTATGGATGCTTCTGCAAAATCCCTGTGTCTTTCAGATTCCTTTTCGAAAGTCAAAGCCCGCTGCGCCGAGGCTGACACCACAAACACCGCAGTGGCTATCAAAACCACTGACGCCGGCTCCAGCAGATACGCCAATCTCCACAGAGCTTCCATAATGTCTTTCGCGAAACCCTAAAAACTCTGAAAACTCGAGATGTGTGTGCCTCCTGTCTCTGTCTCTGTCTCTCTCTCCACTGTTCCCTACTGCCCACCAAAAACAGAATGCATGCGGCAAGTCCTCCGCAACAAGGAATTGCCTGCTTCCTGTGCACCCAACCTTCACAAAGAATTTCTCATCTTACCCTAACGACTCCATCGAACTCGATTCTCCTTCCACGAGCCTCCTCTTGCTACTGGCGGAGATGTTTCAACTTCGAAGTTGAATTACAGGGATGCGATTCCATATATTGGGTAAGAGAAGGTGATTTCCGGATAAAGACGAAAACGGACTTTAGCAGCAAGGCAGGAATAGTCCTGCTCTCAGAGCGAGCAAGCGACTGCTGCGAAAATCAAAGAGCTCCAAAGTCCATACAGCAACTGGCCTTTTTGGTGTCCGGATTTCCGCGAATTTGGGCGCGCAACTGGGAAACAGAGCAGCAATCAAGACGCACATACTCCATCTCGATCAGACTACGCGGAAATTTTGCGGAGAATTTCTGGGCGCGAGACGGGAAGAGAAGGAAAGAGGAAACGAGAGAGACGAGAGAAAAAGGCGAACAGGCACTCTCACGCGGCGGGAGCATGGTGGGCTCACGGATGAGGAATGATCCCCGACACATCCGACGGATGATTTCCGATCCTCGTACGTTAACTCTGCGTGGATTTCATCCATAGTTTTCTTTTAAAATCCACTATGGGTTGACGAGCTTTTTTTTTAACTGGCGGAATTTCGTCAAAAGGCGAAACACTTTTTTTTTTCCCGAAAAGAAAAAGAGATTTTGGAGGGTTTCAATTGCCGACTCACCAGAAGTGAGAAAAAATAATAATAAAAATCTCAAGGTTTCTATATTTGGTTTTTTAAGTGTGTAGCCATAAATTTTGAAGCTTGATTATAAAGATTCATACATAAAATCTGTTTGTAGCCAGATTTTACTAAATCTTCATAGGGATGATTGCCATTTTTTTCTGCATCTTCCTATTGATAATGTTTTTTTTTTTTGAATTTTAATATAAGATGTTTAATAAACTCATATGAAATATTGATACTTGATGGCTGCAAATTTGATGAAAAATGGTAGAAAAATTAAATTTTAAATGGAAAATTTTAATCAATGACCCTAGAGAAGTGTTACACTTGGGTGAATAAAGTGACCAAATGAAATCTCTAAGGACAACATACATATTTGAGGTGTTTGACAAATTAACTTATGTACCATAACTTGTGGTAATGGGGATCTTGATCCCTAATAAAGTGTCCCTAATAGGGCGCTCCGGCCAAAGGCAAAACAAGACTTTGGGATACAATTTTGGCTTGAACTATGTGGAGATTTCAATCTCAAATTGTATCTTGCATTCAAAGTACGTACATAACCATGTGAGGTCTAGTTCCATACATCATGTTGTTTGAAGTAGCGATGCAAAGGTAGAGCAATCATGTAATGAGCCACTTTTGTTGAAGTTTCTTTTGCAAATAAACATCAACTCCAAGTTGCTCCACAAGGAAGAATGTTTCTCCATTGAGTGTTGCATCATCAACATCTATTATGCCTTTTGTAGTAAGATTGTGTGTACTCAAATATAAACTATGACTCCAAAATTGGAATTATCGAAGGAATGCATAAAAAGTTGTCCTTTCGTATTGTGGGGATTATTATGTAATCTAGTGCAATATATGTTGTTGAAACATTTTGTAATTTCAAACAGAAGGGAATTTTGACATTTGTGAACAAATTTGTGCAAAGGCCACACTTTCTTTCAACTTATTTGCCTAAGTTTGCAAACAATCTTTTCCAAAGGAAAACTGTACACTAATTTGGTGCATAAAATTCGTTATAATTTGTGGTAGTAAAATGAAGTGATGACTAATAATACATGTGTTAATGTTTTTGTTCATAGTGAGAATATTATGTACTTTTAGAGCAATACGATCCGCAATTGCTAATGGCTAGATGTAGGTGCCATTTAAAGGTGGAGTCCTTCAGAGTATGGAATATGATGTGGGAGGTATTGGCTATGATATGGCAAATGCCCTTCCATGAGCTTTGTGAATGGTTAAGCTCCACAAATGGTAATTCCTCAGACTGGTGTTTCTTTTACGGTTGAATTTTCGCCAAATTTTGACCTAAGCAAAGGATTTTTCATGGGAAAATTGGCCCAAATTTGCCAAATTTCAAATTTTAAAAATTCCAAATTGCCAGAGTCTTATGCTACCTTCCAGAAGGTAGCCAAGAATATAGAAGGATTTATTTTTTCCTACTTTCATATCTATTAGGTAGCCAAATTTGGCTAAATTATTTTTTCGATGAGCTTTTTAGGCCCACACATAAGGACTTTTCATTGACTACTAAAGGTTAAAGCTGAAAGCATTTGAAAATTTTCCATGCCCAAGTTGGAGAGCATAGTTGGAGTGATCACTATTAAATGTGCTGGCCACAATAGCCATGGCACCTTTCCACAAAACCCATGGGACCGTTTTTTTTTATAAATTCACCCAAAGGAACCATCCAAAAAAATTTCATGACTAGACATTATGTGGAGCAAGTATGGTTGGTATGTGATTATTTTTCAAAAAAAATTGATCTATGTGATGTTTCACCACCCCTTGAAGATCTGCCAATGGAGGAAAATGACTATGTAACCATTTAGGTTTTGGTTTGCTCTCATGTTTTGAAGAGTTTTCATAGGTGTTAGTGTGTGCTCCAAAAACTAACACCCCATGAAAACTCTTCAAAACATGGAAGGAAATGAAAACCTAAGTCATTACACTCACATAATCATCCAGGGTTTTGGACTACTGCTGACTGGACTAGTGCCCCCAACAAAAGGCTTTGAATGCCAAGGCCATCAAATGCATAGGCACTAAACCCCAGCTCTTTAAGGTGTTAAGTCTTTGATGATTGGTCCATCTACCTTAGTTTTCACTTGATCCCACATTTTGATGAATATTCACTAGGTGTTACTGGGAACTCTGAGTTCATTTTTTAACTTCATGGAACATTTCCTCTTTTAATCCTTGTTGGTTTGAACCAATGTCAAACACATGTATAAACGATGTAACCTTAGTATATTGGGTGGAAATGAATATGATAAAACCCTAGCAAACTCCATAAAACAAAGCACTGAGGAAGGGGAGAAAAGAAGGAACAAAGAGAAAGGACCCAAGTTTAAGCCAAAGGAGCTGAACCCAAAATGGGTCATGTTCCAACACCCCCACCAATTGCAAGAAGCATATCAAAGAGAAAAAGGGATGGGAAACTTGAAATATTGGTAAGCTTAGAAAAGTCCTCATTTACAATGACAACATGCTTCAAAATAGAGTTTGATTGAGCCCTTTACAAAGTTATCAACACCTTTTACCTATGAAAAACTCACAAAATATCCAGAAGGTCATCAAAGCCCTTTGTCAACCATGTCATGTTAACACATCGATGAAAAAAATCATTCGTTCATTGGTGCAAACAAGCAAAAACTTCTACAATAATGGAAATAACACATTCACTTAGTGTTAATCATGGTAGAGTCCTTTCTTAACTTAAGCCGCCATTGTCAGGTAAACCTTGCAATTTGAAACTTGCAAAACCAAATTTACTTGGGTGGGATCAACAATGACAACATCAACCAAAGTGTGAATGCCATCAACCAATAACATGATGTCAATTCATTAGCGAAAATACCAAAAAAGAAGGCAATGGAAGCACGTGAGTTTACTCTTACAAAACATGAAATCCCAACTTTTTCACAATGAAAGTGAAAACATCCCAAATGGCATCATGGGATTTAATCCAATCCTCACCATGGGAATAAAAAAGAGGGTTCAAGGTGGGTCCCTATTAGAACTAAAGACTAGCCACAAATGCACTACGTCAACTTGAAAACTAAAGCTTAAGGGAGGTCCAACTTGGTGTGCAACATAGAGGAAAACACATTTGAGGCCAAACATAAGAATCAAATGACTAAATGGACAAAAAACCAAGCATTCACCTTTAGGCCCATGTAGGACCTCAAACACATACAATGTGAATTAGAAGCCATGTCACTAGAGATGATGATGGAGAATGAATGGTTGTGTAATTTGTTTGAGATGCTTTCCTAAAATCAATTTTTTTCCCTTTCTACAAATTACATGAAAAATGGACCACAAGTCACCACATATGGGGGAAGGAAGTTTTTGTCCAAACCTCAAATGGGCTTGGAAGGGAAATAAATAAAAATTGATAGCACCTATTGCCTCCAATAAGAATGGGCAATTATTTGATAAAACAAATGCCCAGCTTCCTATATAGGTTGTTTACACAATGAACTTTGTGGAAATGAAGCTAATACCCCCATGAGAAATGAAGAGAAAAGCTTGATGGTGCACCAAAGGGATTTGTGGGCAATCCCAAAGACCAAGCCCAAGAAACACCTCAAAACTAACATGAAGGTCATGTCAAAAAAGGCAAATTAGTGTTGAAATATCAACAAAGGAAGGAACAAAAAAAGCAAATAAAAAAATCTTTAGGTGAAACATTGAAAAAAAATCCCACAAGATATTTGGCCATCCCCTAACCTTCAAAACATATTTACATGGCAAACATCCTTGTCCAACATGTTTCATAAAAAGGAAGAAATGAAGGAAGTAAATCCAAATGGGATACCTAAAACCTTGATATCGTGTGAAGGGCAACAAAAATTAATGGAAAGAAAAAAGCCAAGAGACAAATTGAAAGGTGACCAAGTTGTTAAACATTTATAAAATAAATCACAAGCCCCACAAAAACCAAATAAGAAAAAAAAATGTTCCAAACTAAAAGGAATGACAAAGGCATGACCAATAAGGGATGGGAAAATACAAAAAGGAAAAAACCCTGATAGAACATTGTAACGCCCAAAAATGGGCTACTGAAAAAAAAGGCATGGCAAACAATTCACCCTAGCATGTGCCCATTAAAGAATGGATGATGGACATCTGCTTTAAAAGGGAATGGTGGTTGAAAAAGAGGAGAACATGTTGGGCAAAAAAAGGCTGAATAAAAGGAAAAAGTTGAGACAATTGGCTTCTTGTCATGTGAAGTTCATAAAACATGGCTATTCAAAAGATGGTGTTGAAAGCATTTACATCATCCACCTATAACATTGCCTAATCAAGATGGATGTCTAAAATAGCTTAGACACCATGAACCATTGTTTCACACCCACCTTTGATTACTATTTTCACTAGTAGAAAACCTAGAATTTTTGGTCAAAAAGTACCAAATTTGACAAGGGTCTAAAAGACCACTTATTCATCTTTGACATGTCGATTTTAACATGTCATGTGTGACTAAGGTGGTTTTTTTTACTAGCACCATTTGATTGGTCATTTTGATTGGTTAATTTATACCCATATCAAAAAAAAAAAATTGTGGCAGGCAGGCAAGTATGTCGTAAAATAATAAGTAGGTAGGTAAGTGATAGCCTAACCTAGCCTAGCTTATCGTACTTGACCTACCTTAACCTAATTTAATAATCATACTTGGCCTACCCTACTTATTTTAGCCCCTTAAGCATGTACATAGGTTATAATGTTAAGAATTGAACCCTTGACCTCCCCAATGATAAACCAAGTCTTTAACCAATGGAACACACCATCAAAAGGTGATCAATTTTTGTCAATTTTTTAATTTCACATGTTTATTTCAACACATCACTACAAGACTATGTGTCAAGGACATGAAAAATCACAGGAACAAAGGTTAAAAAGAAGGTCTAACTCTAATTTTCAAACAAGGGACAAAATGAAATTATTTGATTTAAAAACAAAGACACAAGATGTGCACGACAAATGTGAAGACAGATCTTTATTATGCTAACATATGCAAACATGAACATGAAAAGAACTTGATAAAGCTATGGTGCAAAATCGTGCTTAAGACCGATGTTGAACAAACTAAAGGAAATGAAAAGTCTTATTCCTATTTATACCTCTTTGGGGACCTAGTTCAAGGAAGTTTCCAATGAGGTTTGTATGTGTGCATTAAATAAAAAAGCTTTTTGAAAACCTTCCTACCTGATAATCAACTATGAATTAACTAAAAGTTGACTTGGATTTAATTAGAAGTCAACTAAGAATTAATGGGAAATTCACTAAGCTTTAATTAAAAGTTAATTAGGACTTAATTGGGACTTAACTAAAAATTAACTTGGACTTAACTAAAACTTAATTGAGAATTAACTGGAACTTAACAAAAAATTAACTAAAATTGAACTAAGAGTTACGGATGAACACTATGAATGAATTCCATCTATTAGAATATGGTGTTTAATGTTTGCATTCGTCACATCACCTCCCCTTCTAACGACGAGGTCCACAAAAAGTGGACTTGGGTTTGTTTAAATATTGTTGATGAAACTCATGCACCTTCTCCGTGGCATGTGATAGGTTCGTGATTGGTTCCCAAATGCGTTCACTCACATCATAGCCATGCTAATGAACAAGATATTGGAGTTGACAATTAGAGATCATTGAATTTAAAATGCCTTCCATTTCATATTCTTATTCACCATTGACTTCAATAGGTGGAGGGGGATCATAGATTTTTTTTGGAATGGTAGACACATGGTAAGGTTCTAATAAGAAAACATGAAACACAAGATGGATTTTCATAGGACCTAAAAGCTTGAATTAAAAAGCCACGACATTGGTTTGTTTCACAATGAGGAATGGACATAACCTTTGATGATCCAACTTCTTTGATGGCCTTGTTGTTTTGATATGTTGTCGTTGAAACCAAATTTGGTCCTTAACCTTGAAGCTAGGTTGTTCCTTCCAATGTTCATTAACATTTTCCTTGTATTGTCTTTGCGCTTCTTCAAAATTAGATACAAGTTAAGCTCAAACATTCACTAACCACATGGTTCGATCCTTAGTTGCTAGATTCATGACTTTGTGCACACCTTGTATGTCAAACTTGTGGTGAAAAATTATGATTTGCAAAGAAAGGTGTTTGCTAGGTTGATGAATGCCCTATGTTGTTATGATCAAACTTTGTCATGGCCAAAAGTTCTAACCAATTATTTTGATGATAACTTGTTGTGCATCGTAAATATTATTCCAAGACTTGATTCACCCATTCTGTTTGCCCATCCATCTAGGGGTGGAAAATTGATGACAACTTCACCTTCACACCTAAAAGCTCAAAGCGTCGTTTGGAAAACTTAGATGCAAATTGAGGCCCATGATTAGAAATGATATCCAAAAGACCATGATATTGAAAAACATGATCAAGGAATAACTTGGCTATTCCTTTGCCAATTATTGTTTTGATACATGGAATGAAATGAACCATCTTCGTTAAACGGTCCACCGCCACCAAGATGGAATCATAAAAATTAGAAGGCGGAAGATCTGTGATGAAGTCCATGGAAATTGAAAACCACAAGGATGTGGGGATTAGTAATGGTTGAAGGAGACCATAAGGGTGATGATACAGATTTTTTGCTCGAACACAAACATTGCAAAATCCGACAAACTCCTTCACATACTTCCAAGGTTGTGGCCACCAGTAATCTCAAAACACTAACTCCATGGTCTTATTGAATCCAAAATGGTCTGTAGCCAAAACATCGTGCCTAGCTTGGAGAACTTAAAGTCATGCAAGCCCATCAAGAACATACAAAAGACCATCACAATAAAGTAAACCATTTTGAAACTTGAACTTAACATGATCACTAGAAAAATTCTAGACTTGATGACAATTCCTTAATTGGCCTTGGATGCTAATAGCAAGAGGGTCCTTTTTAAAATCTTCTTGAATTTAACAAATAAAGGTTGTGTCCTCAGGAATTACCAACGCACCCAAAATTGAAGATGTTCAACTTGAAAATGACATCACATTTTTGCTTGTAGGCGATATTTCTTTCTTTAGATGCAAGGTATGATCAACGAGAAACAATGCATCAAATTTCCTTTGTTGGCATCCACAAAGATAATCGAAACAAAAACAATGCCCACTGAGCTTGGCGTCAATTCAAAACATGAATTGTCATGAAATACAGCAAGTTCGTATGGTCTAAATTCACAATGATTTCATATTGAACTCCTTAAAGTAATTGACACCACTCTTCAAAGGCATCCATGATGCCTATAAATTATTTATCATGAATATCATAATTAGTCTTCACAATAGAAAACTTAAGAGAAGGAAAGCCAAAAGGATGAAAATGATTGTTTTCTCCAAGTTGGGAAAACACGACGCCTATTATAAAATTGGAAATGTCCATTTCCAAAACAAAAGGTTTGGAAAGGTCTACATGAATCAAAAGTGGAGTAGTAGTGAAATAATCCTTCAAAGATTGAAAGATATTATCAGTATCAACTCCACCAAAAAAAAAATTATCCTTCCTAGTCAATCGAGTAAGAGGGGCCACTATTGAAACATAATGGGTAATGAAACGTTGATAAAAGTTAGCAAAGTCAAAAAAACATTGGACATCTTGAACAAAAGTTAGAGTAGCCCAATCAACAATGGTTTGAACCTTATGAAGATCCATACGAATGCCATCTCCAAAAATGCTGTAACCTAAAAATTCCATTTCAAATTGATGGAATTCACATTTTTCCAATTTGGCGTAAAGTCCAACCTTTCGAAGCTTCTTCAAAACCACACATACATGGTGTTCATGGTCCTCCATTTTCTATGAGAAAATGAGAATGTCATCAATGTAACAGTCCACAAAATCATCCAAATATTATAAAAAAACATCGTTCATCAGATGTTGAAAAACAATAAGTGCGTTAGTAAGGCCAAATGGCATCACAACATATTCAAAATTGCCATCACGGGTTCTAAATTTGTCTTCCATTCATCACCTTTTCGAATGTGCACCAAGTTGTATGCTCCAAATAAATCAATCTTAATGTACACCTTGGCATGACTAAGCTAGTTCAACAACCTTGAGATCAAGGGCAAAGGGTATCAATTCTTAATGGTGAATTGATTCAGCCCATGATAATCAATACACATTTGGAGGGTACCATCCTTTTTCTTAACAAACAAGATCGAAGCACTAACTGGTTACTTGGAATGTCGAATGAACTTTTTCTCGAGGTTTTCATCAATGTATCCATGAAGCACTACAAGTTCATCATGTGACAAATTATAGATGGGTCCAAATGGAAGTTGTGCTCCTTCCACAAGATCAATGGTGTAATCATATAATCGATGCTTGGGCAAGGTGTTCGCATTTTTCTTTTCAAACACATCCTTGAATTCTTGGTATTGGAAAGGAATATCATGTGGATGTAGTTCAACATTTGGTGAGGGGAAAATGTAAATTAAAAATGCATCTCCTCTCATGGTAGCTTTCATGAAAGCTTTTGCTCCAACGAACAAAGGCTTTGGGCACCTAGGCCTTTTTAAACCACCAAGATCTCCTTGTTATTTCAAATTTTGCATGGTTTTGATGAAGGTTTCACACTCCAAGGCCTCATGCTATGGTGTTTCAAAATGAAGACTCCTCATATGCCAATCCACTTGTGGAGTATGTAGAACAAGCCAAGACAATCCAACAATGACATGATTTTTTGGAAATGAAATGACATTGAAAAGAAACTTGCTAACGTGGGAACCAATGGTAACATCTAATGGTTTGGTTTCACGTGTGATTGGTCTTGATGAAAGGTTTTGACCATCAATGACCTCAACCGACATTAGTATGTTCTTTTCCACTAGAGCCAACTTGTATTGTTCACACTAGCTCCTCGTTCATAAAACATGCTGATGTGCTAAAATCAAGAAGTGTTTAAGCCTCCATCGTCGTGAGCTTACTACATTTGACAATGATTTGAACCAAGAAACATGCTGTTGGGTTTGAAGATAAAATGGGACCATTTTCATTATATGATGCATCAAGGTCTAGCCTCGCAATCCCTTATGAAATTAAACATGTTTGTTTTCTAACTTTCCTGGTTGTGGATCCATAATAAAGGTGGTGCATGTTACCTATGGTCCACACTTCTTTGGACATTCATGAACAATATGGCTTGGTTCTCCACAATACAAACAAAAATTGTTTGTACGTCGATGTGCTTCTCTTACTCCATGAGGGGTTTGAATCTTGTTTTATCAATCTGCATGGGGTCGTTCTTTGGCAAGGTTATTGAAGGCTAGGCTGGCATTGTAGGTGGAAAACTCTTTTGTGTTGTTGATGGTGCAAAATTCATTTGTGGTATCAATGTGGATTCATGGTGCCTTTTTTGTCGATGTTTAAATAACTTGTTATCACACTAAACAACTTATGCAATGGCCTAACTTAATGTTGAAGGATCTTGCAAGGTGAGTAGCAAGTCCTTCACATCACCTCATAACCTAGATTGGAATTGATTTATAAACGTTGCTTCACCCCATGAAATATCACAAACTACATGAACTCTGATGCATCTACCAGAGTTGAATGTACTCGACAAAAAGATCGTATCTTAATGTTAGACTGTGTTTTTTGTTGGAATCTCCAAAGGTGGCATTGAACTTTTCAATAAACGCTTCAAAGTTGTCAAACAAGGGTGATTGATGTTCCAACAAAAGTGCAAACCAAACAAAGGCTATGCTTGACAATAAGGTGCCAATGAATTCAACTTGAGCTAGGCCAATTGGATATCCATGAGGATGAAATTGGATGACCAAACACACTTGATTGACAAAACTTTGAATGTTGAACTGTGCCATCAAACTTATCAAGTAGGTTGATCCATGGTTCCTTTGGTTGGGGTTGTGTTGCCAAAACACATCCCAAAGAAGTCGAAACTTGATTAGTTTGTAAATGAATAATAAATTCATGAAGTGTTTGATTTTCATGTTCATGATTCCTAAGGACAACAAGGACTTCTTCCATGGCTATAAACATGATTATGAACACTGTGAAATATGACGCCAACAAGAGGTGGGTAATCCACAACTTCAATCAACAAGAAGTGGGTAATCCACAACTTCTTGGAAACTTTTCCTTTGAAGAAGAGGGGTAATCCATATTCAACTCCAAAAGGAATCTAATTCTTAAATGGCTTATAAATGCACAAATAAACATAGACCTCATGGAATCTATTCAAATTGTTGTAGCCCTAACCTTGGGCTTGTGACCAAAGCAAGGGCTTGCAAGAGGGCGAGATAAGAAGGAGACGCGGGAAACACATCTTATACTCCCGGGAGTGCATGAGAGTGTGAGAGAATGAACCTTCACACTCCTAAGGCAACTCCGACTTGGGGAGTTAGAGTCCTGAAGGATTCTCGAATCTTCAGGGAGCGATTACAAGGGTCAAAACCCATTCGTTTGAAGAATTCTTTATATCATTGGAAAACTATTGAAATGTAAATGTTTAAAATGGGCTTGCATCACCCATTTGGACATCTGAAACACAAGTTATGGCCAAAAGAAGGGTCAGGAATCAAATTAACAATTTGACTCCCGACCATTAACAGTCGGGAATCGACCCGATTTCCTTGCGTGCAGGTGGCATGCGACATATTGTTGGAAAGCTTTCGACAAAGGCTACAACTTTGCTTTAGACCTCATCACGATCGGAGGTCAACACACAAAGTTATGGGGCACCAAAGTCGCAAAAGTCTTGACTTTGGCAATTTCTGGACTCCCATTTGGGAGTCTCGAAACAAAAAGCCATTTGAATGTGGGCCTTGTGGAGAGGCACAAAATATACTATAAGGGGGGAAGGTGGTGGTTTCCCCTGAGTTCGGGCCGTGGTGAGTCTCGTGAGTTCGAGCACCAAAAGTGCTTCAACTATGCACTAACCAACTTGTTATTTGGTTTGTGCAAATGCGAGTGAGTGATTAAGTGCTTATCATTCTTCCTAGTCCCATCCCGAAGCTCCAACACGCCCTTCTACCCCCCAAAGTGCTGCAAGCCAGGTAACGTGCCCTGACTCCTTGTTTTTCCATTGTCTTTAGTCTAGACTCACATTTGATTCCATTAAGGAGCCCGAGGTGCGTCACAAATGATCAAGAACACAAGAAATTATAAGAATAAAGGCTTAAAAAAAGGTTTAAATCTAGCTTTCAAACAAGGAACAAAACAACATTGTGTGATTCAAGAAACAAAACCACAAGATGTCATGATAATGTGAAGACAAATCTTTATTATGCTAATGTATATAAACATGAACATGAAAATAATTTGATAAGGCTATGGTGCAAAATCATGTTTAAGATTGGTGTTGAACAAATTGAACGAAATGAGGGGTCCTAGTCTTATTTATACCCCTTTGGAAATTAACTCAGGGAAGTTTCTAAGGAGGTTTCTATGTGTGCATTAAGAAAGGAAGCTTCTTGAGAACCTTCCTAATTCAAAGTCGACTATGAATTAATTGAAAGTTAACTTGGAATTAATTAAAAGCTAATTAGGAATTAACTATGATTTAATTAAAAATTAATTATGAATTAATTGGGACTTAATTAGGAATTAAATAGGACTTAACTAAAAGTTAACTAGGATTTAACTTGGAATTAATTAGATTTTTAATAAAAATTTAACTAAAACTAAATTATAAGTGATGGATGAACATTATAAATGAATTCCATCTATTGGAAAATGATGTTTAATGTTCACATTTGTTTCACTATGAAGCATGAAAATAAGTAGGTTGTAAAAGATATGTGGATGGGTGGGTAGGTAGGTAGGTGGGTAAGTAGGTGGGTAGGTAGTTAATATGTAGGTAGGTTATAGGTGGGTGGATAGGTAGGTAGGTAGTACATTTAGTTGGGTGGGTAGGTAAGTAATTAATACGTAAGTAGGTTATAGGTGGGTGGATAGGTAAGTAACATTATTACAAATCATGGTTTTTTAAAAGGTTCAAATTGATTAACTTGTCATTTTGAATAATGGACATGTACATTTTGATTAAAAGCCATGGGCTTGAATGACACATGTATGTGTTGATTTATCAATTTGACTATATTGGTTTATTTGACTAAATACACATAATCAAGTTTACAACTTTAGTCAATATGGCCAATGGTCTTTACTCAAGTTGAACAATTAATGAATATGGCTAAAGATCCGTAATTAAAATAACCAATGGTCTTTAGTCAAGTTGAACACTTAGTCAAAATGGCCAATGATCCTTAATAAAAATGACTAATGGTCTTTAGTCAAGTTGAACATTTAACCAATATGGCCAATGATCCTTAGTCAAATATGACATGGTTTAGTACCTTATGTATCTACCTCCTACCTATTCATCCACCAATTTATTTAGTTAATTATTTGCTTACCTATTACCCACCCACCCACCTATTTATTATTTATTTATTGATTTATTTACCTATACATTTTCGCCCACCTACCTACATATGTACCTACCTATGTTTTTCACTTTCATATGACCTACTTATTTACCTACCCACCTACCTACATATTATCTATCTACCTATCCACCCACTTACTTATTTAATTTTAACCACTAGGTGTAACCATGAAGTTTAACCACTATGTTTAACCAAATTTTAATCATCACGTTTAATTAAAATTTAACCATTAAGTTTGGCCAATAGGTATAACCTAAGTTTAACCATTAAATATAACCTAGTTTTAATCATTATGTTTAGTCATTAAGTTTATCAACTAAGTTTAGCCAATATGTTTAGCCATTATATTTAATTAGGGTTTAGTCATTACACTACTAAGAAATGTGTCTTAGTAGTTCATTTGGGTTTCACTAGATTTTTGAGTGAATTTGGACATTTTCACTAAGTGAAATTGTTTAACCTCCTAATGAACGGGGACCAGTTGTTACGGATAATGACTTGTTTCATTAGTACCTAGTGAAACAAGGTTATTCTCAAGTGAAATACAAATTCATCAAACCATTCATTTGCTAGTTAATTAACTATCCAGTATGGAAATTAATTAAATTTTAATTATTTAATATAAAATATTATTGATAATTTCATGATTGTTAAAGCCTATTATTTATTGACACGTGTCATTACCTACGCTAGGTTGAAAACCTAGCCTAGGTGGGTAGGTAGGCCATGTAATCAACCTAGGCACCTAAACTAGGAGTTTGATAGGAGAATATTTGATCAATATACCATTGCTGACCACACAACACCACCCATGAGGTTTGATCCTTTGACCTTTGAAATGGGGGCAAACACCTTTACCATCAAGCCACCACACTTGTTGTGATAATATGTTACATTACATTTTATTTATCAAATACTTCATTTTAAACATTACAAAAACATAAACTTTGAAAATTCATATCTTATTGAAATTTTGTTCAAATGAAATGATTCGAGTTTACTTTTTAAAAAAATTTAATAATGTACATAATTACATTTATTTCCTTTTGAAAGTTTAAAATCATTTGAACAAAAAAAAAGTTGAATAACATTATTCAATAACATTTCAATGACCATTCTTTTGAAAAAAGAAAGTTTAATAAATGGATTTTTTTTTTGTTAATATAATAATACTACCTATGTTAAGCTACTTTCAATTATTATATGACTATGTTTCATTAATTTAAATTATTTCACCCTACATTATTTACGGCTATTTATGGTTATTCTCAATTATTTTTGGTTATTTTTGGTTATTTCACCTTAGGTTACTTTTGGTTATTCTAAGTTATTTTTGACTATTTTAACTTATTTCAATTTAGGTTATTTTCAGTTATTGTAGGTTTTTTTGGTTATTCTATGTTATTTTTTGCTATTGTAGATTATTTCAATTTAGACTATTTGCAGTTATTATAAATTACTTTTGGTTATTTTAACTTATTTCACCTTAGGCTATTTTCAACTATTGTAATTTTTTATAAATTCTATGTTATTTTTGGTTATTGTAAATTATTTCAATTTAGACTACTAATAGCTATTATAAATTACTTTTGACTATTGAAAGTTATTTCACCATAAGTTATTTTTGTTTATTATAAATTATTTCACTTTAAATTATTTTTGGGAATCGTAAATAATTATAATATATGGATATTAGTTGTTATTTTATTCGTGTTATTGTTGGTTATTAATGGCTATTGATACCTATTCTATTTATGGTTATCAATGTTTTTTAGTGGTAATTTTATTAATAGTTATTGGTGGTTATTCTATTGGTGGCCATTCTATTAATGGTTATTAGTGGCTATTATATTAATGGCTACTGGTGGTTATTTTGTTATTGGTCACTAATGGTTATTCTATTAATGGCTACTGGTGGCTATTTTATTAATGGTTATTCATGATTAATCTATTAATGGCTATTGGTGGCTATTGTATTAATGGCTATTCATGATTAATCTATTAATGGTTATTGGTGGTTATTCTGATGGATATTCGTGACTAATCTATTAATGGCTATTCGTAATTAATCTATTAATGGTTCATTGGTGGTTATTTTATTAATGGCTTATTGGTGGCTATTCTATTAATGGCTATTGGTGGCTATTCTATTAATGGTTATTGGTGGCGAATTTATTAATGGTTTATTAGTGGTTATTCTATTAATGGCTTATTGGTGGCTATTCTATTAATGTCTTATTGGTGGCTATTCTATTAATGTCTTATTGGTGGCTATTCTATTAATGCCTTATTGGTGGCTATTCTATTAATGCCTTATTGGTGGCTATTCCATTAATGCCTTATTGGTGGTTATTCTATTAATGCCTTATTGGTGGTTATTATATTAATGGTTGTTGGTGGCCATTTTATGAATGGTTATTGTATTATAAGTTATTGTTGGTTGTTATATGTTATATTACAACTATTGATGATTATTTTATTATAAATTATTTTTTGATATTCTATGTTATAATATAATAGGATATTGGTAGTTATTATATTGTAGGGTATTTAAAATTATTTTTCATAGGTTATTATTTTCTATTCTAAGTTATTTTTACCTTAGGTCATTATTTTTTGTTTTAGATTATTTTGAGTTATTATGTTTAGGATAAAATAATTTATAATAACATAAAGTAGAATGACCTTGAATAATTAAAAATATAACTTGAAATAAGATATTTTAATTTTAAATAAAATAACCTAAAGTATAGCCTAAATTTAATTGAATAATTTAATTTAAAATAATTTAAAAGCTTATAATAACCTAGTAAAAATACTTTAAAGTAAAATAACATATAATAATTTAGGGTACAATAATTTAAATAACATATAATAACATAAAATATAAGTTAAAATAACTAAAATAACTTAAAATAATATAGGGTATATCATAAATTAACATAGATAAAATATTTTTAAAAACATATAAATAAATCTATTTGTTATAGTAAATTATAATAATGAATTATGTTAATTAGTAATGAAACATGATGTCTACATAGTGATATTATGGTGAAATAATTTTCACTAGATGAAATTAGTAAAATGCAGTGAAGTTATTTCACTTTTAGGGTGCCATAGTGATTTAAGCTAGTAAATTACACCCCACTTTGGTAGTAGTGTTAAGTCACTAAATTTAGCCATTATTTTAAGTCATTAAATTTGGCCACTAAGTTTAGCCATTATTTTAAGTCATTGGGTTTAGCTGTTACTTTAAATCATTAAATTTAACTATTAAGTTTAACCATTATGTTTAGCCATTATTTTAAGTTATTAAGTTTAGCCACTATGTTTAGCCATTATTTTAAGTTATTAAGTTTAGCCACTATGTTTAGCCATTATTTTAAGTCACTAAATTTAACCATTATTTTAAATCATCAAATTTAATCATTAGGTTTAACCATTAATTGAACTCACTAAGTTTAGCCACTAGGTTTAGCCAATATTTCAGGGCATTTAGTTTAGCAACTAAGTTTAGCCATTATTTTAAACCATTAAGTTTAACCATTATTTTAAATCATTGAATTTAACCACTAAATTTAACCATTAGGTTTAGCCAATAGTTTAAATCATTGAGTTTAGTCATTAAATTTAACCATTAAGTTTAGTCAATAATTTAAGCCTCTAAATTTAACCATTGGGTTTAACCATTACTTTAAGCCATTGAATTTAGTCACTAAGTTTAACCATTAGGTTTAGCTAATAATTTAAACTTCTAAGTTTAATCACTAGGTTTAACCATTATTTTAAACCATTTAATTTAGTCACTAAGTTTAACCATTAGGTTTAGCTAATAATTTGAGCCTTTGAATTTAACCACTAAGTTTAACCATTACTTTAAACCATTGAGTTTAACCACTAAGTTTAGTCATTAATTTAAGTCATTAAGTTTAGCCACTAGGTTTAGTTAATAGTTTAAGTCATTTAATTTAGCCACTAGGTTTAGTTAATAGTTTAAGTCATTGAGTTTAGCCACTAGGTTTAGTTAATAGTTTAAGTCATTGAATTTAACCACTAGGTTTAACCATTATTTTAAGTCACTAAATTTAACTATTAAGTTTAACTAATAGTTTAAATCACTGAGTTTAGTCATTAGGTTTAACCATTACTTTAAATCATTGAGTTTAACTATTAGGTTTAACTATTATTTTAAATCATTGAATTTAGCCATTAAATTTAGCCATTATTTTAAATCATTAAATTTAACCACTAATTGTCACTAAGGTTTAGCCATTATGTTTAATGATGTGAAATGAACATTTGAAATAAAAAATTCATAAAAGCTGAACATTTTTTATGGTGTAGTCCATTGGTAAGGACTCGGTTAACCGTTGGAAAGGTTTGGGGTTCAATTCCTTATATTTACAACCTACATGCATGTTGAGAAGGGTAGCATAAGTAGGTTAGGCTAGGTTAACACCTACCTAAACATATTTACTACATACATACCTACCTACCTACCTATTAGTTTTAAAAATAATAATCCAAAAAATGATGTTAATTTAAGTATAAAATTGACTTAGTCAAATGGTCCACTATCCACCAATCAAATAGTTAGTCACTCCACCAAACAAAATGGCAAGGTCCAATTTGACTGCTCAATCATGCTGGACATGTACAAAACTATTTGCCCAAATTGATAGGTTGATTTTCTTGACACCTGGCATTTTTGGGTATTTTTTTACTAGAAAACCCAATAAAAAAAACCATAAATTGTAGTAATGTCATAGGTAGGTAGGTAATACATTTAGGTAAGTAGGTAGGTAGTATATATGTAAATAGGTAGGTGGGTGGGTGGATAGTTAGGTATTACATCTAGCTAGGTGGATGGGTTGGTAGGTAGGTAATACATTTAAATAGGTGGGTGTGTTTGTAGGTAAAAGGTAAGTATGTGATAGGCAATAGGCATAAGATGTCCCATTTGATTAGAAAACATTGGTCATTTTGACTAATGATGTCAATTCCTATATTCAATTTGATTGAATGTTCCATTTGACTAAAACCCATTGACCATTTTGACTAAGGTTGTTAACTTGATTAGATATATTGGTGAAATAAGTCACTTTAGTCAAGTTGATTGGTAAAAAAATACATGTTTGGGCCTTTAATCAAAATGAACATGTCCATTAATAAAAAAAAGACCAATTAATCAACTTGAAACATTTGAAAAATCAAGAATTCTAATAGTGTCTAAATTGATGAGGCATCGAATGAGTAGAGAACATGTGAAAAAACTTTATTCACCAATTGATATAAAACCTCACTCATTATAATTGATCAAATCCCTTTAGAAGGACTGGTCAAAATCAAAAACCTAGGAGCACCAAGAGCCCAAATAATGGACCCTGGAATATAACCTACAATGACATGGGAACTCATTTAAAAGAGATGTGTGAAATAGTTAGTTGAGTCTTTGGGGTCAAATAAGTTTTATAAATGCTTGAAATTCATACATGAAGGGCCATGAATTGAAAGATGTGGAAACCGAATGAAAGTTGACTTAAACGAATCCAAGGGAAGCTCCAAGTCCAAGTCAAGTTGAATTTCCATTAAGGAATTTGAACAAGGAATAGGCAAATCCAAAGGTTGAAATGCACTAATGGTTTTTAAAGAAACTAGGGCAAGGGGGGCAAATGCGTTAGTAGCATGCCTTATGGCAAGACTTTGTTTAAGCCAATGTGTTGGAGGTAGGACCAAATTAAAACTTGAGAAGCACCTAAAAAGGGAGTGTTAGTCAAGGGGGCTTGAACTGGATAAAGGGTCACCATAAATGTTCAAACCCGAAAACGTGTTGTACATGAAAATTTTCCCAATCCCTTGTTAAAAATTGTCATATGCGCAAATTAGTCTCCTTATGAATAGTTGAAGGGGGATGAAAAAACACCATTGCAAGAAAAACGAAAATAAATGCCAAACAACCACATTGAATGAATCGAAGGCCAAATGGTCTAGGGGAACACAAAAGGATAACTACACCTCCCACTTCAAAGTCGAAAGGATGTGCACATACAAATGAAGTTGAGGAAGATTCAAATGGAATGTTCCAAGGGGTCCAAAACTGAAACCTCAAGTCCAGCTGAAGGTAAAGGAAAAATGGCCAAAAAGGAATATGAGGGACCTTGCTCATCAAACGAGAAAATAACTTGAAAAGCTTGGTAATGCCCATGGTGATGAACAATGCCATGTTGCAAAAACTAGGTCCCACAATTGGAACACGTTGACATTGTGTTAAGTGGGAGGTCTCATGAATAAAAGACCCTAAAACCACCTCTTGCGTCGTCAAAGGGGATGAACACAAAATAGACCAAAGGTTAGGATTGTGAATTATCTAAGACACACAACTTAGTTTAAGACCTAGAAGGGAAAATATAATTAATTCAAAGAAAGACAATTATTTCAAAAACTAAAGATTACATAAGTGGGATCGTTTTTTAGAATTGTTGTAGCTTTGTGTCAAACATTTTATGTTAGGAAAAAATGAACCAAAAGTTCGACTTGATCTATTCTTCAATTGGTTTTAGGTCTAGGAAGTCATTTACATGGGGAAGGACGATGCACAAGTTTGAACTTCTTTTTATACAATTGTTGCTACTACTTTTCAAGCATTACTTTTCCTCTTCTACATCATTAGTTTGGGCATGTGTCACAATGTGTTTTCACACCCATCACTACAGTTACATAGCTAGGTATGGCAATGATACCACCAATGCACTTGTCTATGGCAACCATGGCTAGTCCTATGCAACCTATGAAGTTCATCATCATTTCGTCCCACATCATTCCCATTCCATGCTTTCACATTTTTCCATGTCTAAGCTTCTAAAGGTATTGTCACCACTACTTTTCTTTAACCACCTAGGGGACATAGCCAACAACTTATTTCTTGGCTATTATGAGCATGATTGAAAAGACAAACCATTTTGGAAGTGACAATTTTAATGGTATATTTGCAGGCGTTTTGAAGGTCAAGATTTGTAGATTCTTGCAAGGCTTTGAAGACATTTCCTCCTTGCCCAATATGAGTATTGTTGTGGAAGAACATACCAATTAAATATGACTTGAAGCAATGCCAACCTTATACCAAATCCAATTTAGTGTGGGACCTAAGGTATTTTTAGATATATACATGTTTAATGGCAACATCAATATGAAGCAAAAATCAACCTTGGACCTAATAACAGTACCAAATTGATATGAACGTTTTTGAAAAATACTTAATACCAATAATTGCCAAGTATGAAAAAAAATTACCCATAAGATTGAATGTGTAATACCCACATAATTTGGAAGAAACCAAACTATGAAATGTGAGTAAAAATTGTAATACTTGCATTTGGGTGAAAAAATAAAGGTTGGTTTTTTTTATACTAAAATGTAATACCTACGTTTGGGTCACAAAATATTCATTGGTTGTTACAATTTCTTACATTTGAAATGACATTTTTTCATGCAAGTATTGCATTTTGGGATGAAGGTTTCAACTACTCCAACTTTGAATAACAACTACCAAAATATTTAATACTTGTGTCTAATTGTTGAGAAAATTGTAATATTGGGACAAGTCAATGCTTGTGTATGCAAATTCCAAACTTGCAATATCTACATTGGGTCACAAAATATGCAATGAATATTACAATCTCTCACATTTGAAATGACATGTTTTCATATGTGGGGAATGGCGGTCAATACCCACATCAAATCATTAAAGAAATCATAATATTATGATAGGTTGATGTTTGCAACTTCCTCCCCCCGATGTTTATATGAAAATTTCCTTTCAAAATTCAACCTAGGATTGATTTCAATTAGTATATAAAAATACAAAAAGCCACAAATGTTTGTTGTTTCCTAACTCTAAATATATTGCCTTTTATTTAATTAAATTACATACATCATGCAATAAAATGCTCCAAAGTGAAGATGAAAGTTTGAAATTGATGTCAAAACTTTGTAAGCTATTGCAATTGGCACATTTGAGAATACAATTTTATTGTCATTAAGGGTTAAAATAAAAACTAAAATAGCTATTGATGGGTCCTTTGCAAATACATGCATTCTATGCTCTACGCTATAACTTCACTGATCAACATTGACAACACCCAAATGCTACCTCGGCATGTGGGTAGGTAAGAGGGGTGAGTAGGTAGGTAGGTAGGTAGGTGGGGGGTGTTTGTTAGTTGGTATGTAGGTAGGGTCAAGAGTCAAGATGGAGCAAAATATGTAGCTGAGGCCAGAGAGGTGAAGAAAAACAACCTTAAAAAGAAAAAACAAAGTAAAAGATCAGCACCGATTTTTTTTGGACTATGGTAGCATGGTGATTAAAAAAAGTTCATTAGCCAGATGAAAAAATCCACCCCATCCAGTGGACAGAACAATCTCAATTGGTGTGCTGGTGGGTGCTAGTCAGTGTTTTTTTTTTTTTTCAATTTGCTGAAGGAGCCAGGGTGACGAGCATCCCTAGACAGATTCGAACAGATTTTTAGCTAGATTTGCCACATTATTTCAAGGAACTCTTTAAAAAACTGCAGCTGGTTCACTGTGGCCTTTTTTGAACTTGCAAATAAGGGGGCCAGATCCATTTGCAAGATGAGCCACTTGTTGTTGTTATCCATGGATTTCATTACATACACATATATATATATTCAGTAAGGTACTTACTTGTGTGTACATAGAAAAGAAATGGGTTTTTGTCAGAAATGGGTTTTATTGTCTTCAAAAGAAAATTGAGGTGCAAGCTCTCCAAGAGCAAAATCATTCTCTTTAAAAAAAAACAGACAAAAAAGAAAGAAGGAAAGTATAATAATGTGTGTGAAGCATATGTTTGATCTTTTAAAAAGATATGAATATATATATTACAACCTTCAAAGTGTGTCCTCTATTAATATATTTTTCTGTGCATTATTGTAATTCAAATCTCATGAGAACTCAAAATGGGTAAGCTTCTACTAGTTTTGCCAAACCCCAAAAAGAAAAAAGAAAAATATGGAGCTGCTCTCTAGGTTGCTGGATTCATCAATAAAGCTAGGAGGAAAATACAGTTTGCACATTGCAAGCATAGTTTTTCCCTTATACACAGATCTTCACAAAAACATAACTTAACACTCATGTTTGTCGTTTCCAACAAGATAAGCATCCAAGTGAATGCGTCTCTAGAAATGAAGCGAGTCTGTTATTGTACAGCAGATGCAAAGAACCTGCTTGTTGCTACAGGACCTTGTGTTTTATGTAGAAGCCTACAAGGCAGTATGAAGTGGATACAAGCTCAAAATATTAGATACTGTCTAAAATGCTAGCTGCTTTTTTTTTTTCTTTCTCTCTCTCTCTCTCTCTCTCAAGTACCTATTGATTCCAAGACATTGTTTGCCTTTCTCAATATATCATCTGGTTCGCAGACGAAGAAGGTGCCATTATCTTAGACCGCTTTAGTATTCCGGACGCGTTTGAATCGTCTCTCGAAAGAACTCTTTTCAGTGCATTGAACATAAAGAGTCGCGGAGAGAATGAGAATTGAGGCAACCGTTGAGTGAAAGATGACGAGATTATACCGGTTTTGTGATCGTCGTCAATCTCCATAGCTGCAGAGGAAGAGAAAATGTCAGGAGGCTGCTGCCGTACTAGCCGTGTGAAGGTGTTTTGTGATCCAGCTCCGGCCCTGACATGATCGTGCGATTGTGGAGAACTAGAAACCTTCCTAGGGTCAATAATCTCCCTCTGCGAAAAATTCGCGTTGCTGTTGTTGGCACAGTGCGATGGCTTGTCTATGTCAACATTTCGCTGAAAGTCAAGAAGCGCAGTGAACCGATCGAATGAGGAAGGGCCTTTCCAGTCCGGCATTGTGTAAGTAATTTGCGCCACCAGCGTGCAAGAACAACCCCAAGAGATCTTCTCTAGACGACGCCAGAATTTTCGCTCTACACAAAAAAGTACCAAACGCTGAACAGGAGGAAGCGGAAATTTTCATACGGCCTCTCACTCACACACTAACGGACGCCTCTTTATTTACAAAACCTCAATTCCTTGCAACCGACACCTGACTAAATATTCGCTACCGAAAATGCAAAAAAACCACACACACCCTCTCTCTCAAAGCACACATGCTCTCTCTCTCTCTCTCTCTCTCTCTCTCTCTCTCTCTGTGGGGACGTTTTACTCCTCTATTCTCCGGAAAAGAAATCAAATGTTTCTCGAATTCTCAAGCTTATTCAAAATTTTCACGAATCACAGCAGAAAAGCAACAGACAAAAGAGTACTTCTCAGTGTGTCTAACTGGCTAGCTTGCTCAAATTGCTAGACGATTAAAAAAATCTCTGGCGCAAATGCAGTTGAGAGAAGGAGATCGCCACGCTTCCCACGCAGCAGGTGCAGAAAAGAATCGGTAAGCGAGACAGAGAGAAATACCGCTACCCACAGAGACTCCACGGCCATGCCACCTGTCACATAGGAGTCGATATAATTGGCCGATTCTGACCCAACTTGTGATCTCAATAACCCTCCCCGTGTGAACGCACAAGAACGACCCAGTGTATTTGTTTTTGGCAATTTTGTGTTATAGCCAGACTGGCGATGATCCACAGCAACGTTTAGCCAATTTTATTATGGCCACAAGCTAAGTATCCAAGTAAATTTTTTAAAAAAACATCCTTCTATCTTTTTTTTGCCTACACCTACTTGAACCATGTATAGAAATCTGGAAAATATTTTTTTTCTTAAATTTTTTTCGAATTATGGATATTGAAAATCTCCAAAAAGCACATAATTTTAGCACTTTCATTTTAAATATATAGCATTTAGGCTATATACATAAATAATATAGCCAGCCCAAAAAAAAGGCGGGAGAGACCTAGCATTGAGAGGACATGGCCATGCCATCTACCGTATTAGGAGTCGATTGTAATTGGCTGATTCTGACCCCAAACTTGTGGTCACATTCACACGGGACTTACCGACGGAAACTCAAATCCGTTCTGTGCCGTGGATTGTAACGTCTGTGATCCAACGGTTGGGAGCGCTTACCGACGGTCTACGAGTCCGGACGACGTTTTAGTCGGTTGTCAATTGTGACGCAGGCACGCACGGGTTCTCATGGGTAAGTGGGCGCAATTGTACACCGTCGATTCAGTTGGATTTTAGTGGGCTACGATTTGCGTGCATAACAGTCTCATTATTATTTTTAGGACGTGTAAGTAAGTGGGGTTGGGTATGGTGGGACCCCAACTAACCCTGGTTCCTGACCTCGAGTTGTTCCCAGTTCTACCAATGTGGGCCCGCCCACTTTACGTAAGTGAGTTTTTCTTATCTTTTCTCTCTCTTTGCTTGCATACTGGGTGAGTATTTCTTTATCGTTTAGCTAAGGCGGCATCTTGCATAAACGCCGTTTTTTTCTTTTTCTTTTCCTCTTTTCTTTTTCCTTGGCTGCGTAGGGTAGGGTTTCAGGCCTTACTTAGTTCACGTAAAGACAAGGCTTAAGGTGTACTTACAGTTTTGGACCCAAAAAATTATGTACTAGATAACCGGCTTCAGGGCTAGTCCTTAATGTAGGGTAAGGAAGTCCTTAGTGTAGGATAAGGCCCCAGGTTGAGGGTCTCACCTTTCCCACATAAAGACCTACCGAAATTTGTGAAAAAATTGGAAGACCTATTATTTATTGCCTAGGGGCCAAAATCCCTTAAGCTACTATACTCTATAATGTATCTAAACATAATAATATCCCTAAAACCCTAAACCCATAATAATAATAAGAAGGAAAGAATGGAGGAAAGAAAAAGAAGAGATTTTTAGGTACGTGGAGGTTCCCATACTCATGTGTTCTCCATCGGGAACACCCTCAGGCTTGTGCCCTTGTGTGACACTCCCTCAGGAGAACCCACTCGTATGGGAACCTCCCCTACAACATGTACATCCCCCCCCCCCCCCCCCCCCCCCCCCCTCCCCCCCCCGTGTCCTGGTTGACTTTTTTTTTTTGCTCACTGTGTGTCTTTTTAGAAAAAGTGCTCATCCCCTCCATGTTCTCCTACTACTTCAACCCCTACA
>Ga0116231_10003188_pt1 | contig 34267 bp, 14 predicted proteins | sample S1TSphgellanicum_2_FD_89695 | JGI IMG/M metagenome (GOLD analysis project Ga0116231, IMG submission 89695) | Host-associated microbial communities from peat moss isolated from Minnesota, USA - S1T2_Fd - Sphagnum magellanicum MG | ecosystem: Host-associated > Plants > Peat moss > Unclassified...
AGAAAGGACATGTTATGGATGAATGCCTTTACATTGATGATCCATTGTGCTAAGGAATAATATAACATGTACTTGATGTATTTACATATCAATATATATCATCATATTTAATTGTTGATAATGCCATATCTATACCCATGAAAACAATGGAGGCCATGTGTGTGGAAGCATGGGTGTAAACCAATCTTCCAATTACAATTAGATTACCTTTATGGACATATCAATTCTTATAGCACAAATGTAGATTCATATTGTTCCAAATCGATTAAAATCAACCAATGTGGCTATGGATAACCTTTATGTTAATACCACAAGAGGAATAGTTTGAGGTGCATCTTGATGGCCCCAAGGTTGTTAAAAATGACATGACATGCCCAATTTGGGTTCGTTGTCACATCAACATCCATCTAAACACATTAGTTTTGTCTATCAGGACAGACATTGACCAATTTTTTCAATAACCCAATTCTTTTGGTTAGATTAATTTTGCAATCAAAATTTTCTGAGTGCCCAATTTTTTAATCATTAAACTAGGCAACCAAAAAAATTCAATCACCAAATCAAGTGACCAAAATTTTCAATTGTTTCAATTAACAATGGTTCAATCTTCACCATTGATTTGCAAGCACTTGTAATCACTACTCAAAAAATTTGATCATTGCTTAGAAAATTCGACCACTAGCTTAAGCAATCAAAAATTCCATGCGAATCATTTGATGTTGAGATAAAAAGTTTTGTGATTTAAAGTTAGATTGTCCTCCTAATGGTTGGTTGGATGACATCACTTAATACAAGATGTCCAAAAAATCTTTAAATTTTCCAAAACACTAATTATTAGAAACAATTAGAGTTTCAAAAGGTCAAAGTTTAAAGTTTTCCATATTTTTGAGAAAATATAAAAAAAGACATCACATATACAAAGTTTCAACCTCAAGTCACCTAAGATTTCACACAATGGTTTGAAAGGTGCAACCAAAGAAAGAAAATCCAAAGGGAAAAAAAGGCAACATAAAAATAAAGCTAGAAGTCATTATAAAAATCTGATACAATTTCAACCCAATTCAGTTGCCATCAGACACCCAGATGCTCATTCAGTCATTTGTAGCTTTTTGTTCACTATTTTCCTGATAAAATTGGTGCTAATTCCACAGGGTTATTTGTCCTGTGGATTTTGTAGGCTCCATTAGGTACTGCATGCATGCAGAGTTAATCCCATCACCTAGTGACACTAAGTTAGTGGTAGGTCCTTTGTGTTCTTGCAATCTTCGGAGAGTGCTCCTGGACTGCATGCCATATTTTATTGTGAGCCAAGTTGAACAACATTCACATATTGAAGCTTTGAAAAATAAACTAGTAGGTTGAAACTCCTCAGGGCTTGTTGTGACACCAGAACCAGCAGAGGATGAGAGCTGGGGTAACAGTGGCCCAGTGGCCCCTCAATATGGAGACCTGGGTGATGCAGGCTCGGAAGATTGGGTCTTTTTTGACCTATTTAGGCAGGGATGTGGTGAGAGTGATAGCCACTGGGAACAAATTCCTGAGATGGGGGTGGAGCCCATCCACGTGTGCGTGTCTGCAAAACGCAGTACCTTGCTGGAAGAAGTTTTTTTTAAGGAAGAGGTTAATAAAGACATGGGGAGAGTGGTTTCACTCGGAGGCATGCAGAAAGGGCTGACTGCGAAACAGGAAGCTGGAAATTCCAAAGACCCTTCAGTCAGTGAAGACTCACCCATTGTTGAAACTTGGAGGTCAAAGAACAGGAAACTAAAGTTGCACCATGAACAAAGAATGCACAATCAAGCTCCGTCTCAGAGTTTTGCAGCATATTTGGAGTGGTTTGTTTTGGATGGGGCTTGCTGTCAAGGTGAGTATAGATAGCTACAGAAGGCTTTCTGCTGCACTTCAGTCATTAGATTGTGACTCGAAGGATGCTTTTAAATTGTCCATGTGCAAATCAACTGTGGCTGTGTACCAGGATATCCCAATTTTAAAGTGTGAGGGATAATTCCATGTCCGGCAAACAGTTCTTCCTGAACAGAGTTCCAATTCACCCAAGGATCTTGAGCATGTTTCCAGTTCACCTACGAATTCTGATGAGGACGTGAAAGATTCAGATTCTTCATAGGAGAATGAAACATCCTGAACAGAGCCTCAAGATGCTGTCACACAGTCTATCCAAAAAGACCTGGTTTTGGTACAATCTCCTCCCAGCAAGCAAGACCTGTAATGCAGTGCAGGCAGTAAAGTTTATACAGAGGAAGTATGTTGCGTATTGTCCAGTTTGACAGTTTTGGGATTGAATGACAGGAGTAACGAGGAGAGTCTATACCTTAGTAATAAGAGACTGCTGATTTGTTTAGAGAACTGCATTTGCATTGCAGGGTCACCTGCCGTATCTTGTGTCGGGACCAAGAGGACTGCTGCCAGATGCATTAGTGGTTTGGCAACTCAATTGCAAAATCTTCAGGTACATTGCTTCCTTTAGCTAAACCTTGAAGACTTGAGAACTGTCTGAGAGTCATCTAGAAGTTTCAAGCATTTGTGGATTGAATGGCTAGCTCTCTGAGTTTCTCCTAGGATTATCAGACATACTTGGATTGCAAATTCTGAGTTTCATCGGGAATTATTAAGCATATGCTTCCCATCATGATTTCTGGAGCTGTCAAACATTCAGCATGCAATTTGATCATATGCGGATTATTTGCCTGTAGGTCTTGCCTCAATGGGCAAAGGATTTGCCCACTCGTTAACCTGATGTCTTTGATGCAGCCTTCGTTACTCTTTTCCATATCAGGCCATTGATATTTCCTCAGAAACATCTGCATGGCCTAGAACCGTTCTCAATCTTGATAATGTAGTGTTGTGGAAGTGCAAAATACAAAGTGTGTATTTATCTGCACTTTTGTCTCCTTGATAATCTCTGAGGGGTTTTGGGTGAATGAGGTTTGTTGTGAGTGTTCATAGTCATACATCCTGGTTTGCAGGCTCAGCCATCAGTGACAAATTTTTTGAATGTGACTGCAGAGCTTATGGGTGAAGGTGAAGGTGAAGGTGCTTAAGGTTAGCTTCCAAATCCCTCTTATCTTGCCAGCCTACGTTGTGTAACAGAAGCACACATCATTCCTGAGTTCATGACAAGCATTGATGCGTGCAATTGTGTTGAAAGATGGTGTTGTGGAAAATGTGAGTGCAGTGCAGGCAGAAATCAGTCAAACAGAACTTGATTGCTTCTCTTCCCATTCTCTTTATTCTCTCAGGAGAGAATAAGTGGCGCTTCATGTCTCTTCCTGCTGTTTACTCACCTCTTGTACTGGGATGCACTTGAATGTGTAGACCTTTCAAGGTTTTGTTCCCATGGAAACCACACCATTCTGCAGCACTTCTGACCAGATGCTTTTCAGTGATTGCAGTACGATCTGTGGAACCAATCTAAGTTAAGTTGCTGGCCTTCTGTCTCTTTTGCAGTGGATGGTTTCAGCACATGCAAACAGGCAATGAGGTGACAGACACAGAAAATGAACTGCAATCTGGAGACCCCTTTCCAAACACCTCCTTCCCAAACCCTGCTAATGCAGATCTGTATGCTGTGGAGAAAGATCCATATTAATTAGTTTTGATCAAAAACATAAAATCACAATGAGCCTCTTTGATAAAGTTCTCAAACTTTGGAGACTCTGGAAATTAGAAGTTTTCACTCCAAACATTAAAATAGCTAAGCCCCAATATTGGCCCTCCTAGATATAGGTTCCAAGAGCAAAAACAATTCTAATCTATATGTATAAAGAAATGTACTAATGTTGGGCAGATAATTTTATTTTTAATATATATCAACCACCTAAAGCTATATAAGCTTTTTAAAAAATTGGACCAGATAAGGGTAAAAGTAGGGGACAAACATCTACCTTGTTCAAGGGTAAGAGCTAGGGTAAATTTCATCATTTACCCTACACATACCATGTTTGGTGTAAGTGGGTATACTTAAGGGTAAAAGGAATATTTATGCAACAATGGCACATTTTGAAGTGGAGAAAAATAATTTTCTTATGTGTATCAGATTTTTTTAACAAACTATATGCAAATCAATCAATAATGTTAGAAATATATTCAAGTAATTTTATAACAACAAATGGTAGTAAAATCTGAAAGGGGTCTAGAACATAAAGAGTTTTCTTGAATGTAATGAATGCAAATGAAATGCCAAATCAATTACATTCAATAATTAGTCACTGTAATTTCGACAAATTTCCATTTATTTACCCTCTTCAAAATAATTATCCTTCTCTTGAGTGCGGATAGATGTGAACTATGTACTAGTCAGGTGAAATAGATACAAGGTAAGTAAAAAATAATTAGCATGCAAATAAGGTAATAAAAGGGTAACCAAAATTTTTATTGATGGAGTAAGGTACATTATTACATATTTGTGAACACATTCCAGATAATTCACCTGCCCAACACTGCTATGTACATATGTTGTAATGAAAAATGATGTGCCGCATGTGTTCAATAGCAAATACAAACAATGTCGCTGGTAGTGTGGAGAAGTGCGGAGCCCAAATTGATAAACTAAAAATCAAATATGATGGATGGGTTCTGACAATGTCCCACAATTGACCCTAACCACTCCTAACAGATTACACATTGCCTCCATCTTGAGACAGGCTGTTACTGCAAGGGAGGGTCCATCTAGACTTGGAATTTTATTGGGTTTACCTCCCCCTCTCTTTAGTTGATATGCTTAATGTGACTGGTGGAGGGTTCGGTTCTTAGTGGTTCCCTTTCCTCCTTGGGTTCTTAGTGGCTCCCTTTCCTCCTTGGGTTCTTAGTGGCTCCCTTTCCTCCTTGTGGCCTGCCTCATTTGGGCTACTTGCTTGCCTGGACTTTGGTCCTTGCCCCTGGTTTCTTTTTCTCTGCCTTTCTTTGATCGCTTTCCTTTTATAAAGTTTGGCAGGGTTTCATTAGATTACACATTCAATGAAGGAGATGCTCTAGTCTTGTTTTCCTAGTTTGATTATATTTCACTCTTGGCAGACAAATCAATACCAGTGATTAAAGTTTTACTTGTGGTTATTTTCCTGGACCTTCCTGGGCGGCTTTAGTTATACTTTAACTAATTTTCAGTCCGGAATTGAGTAATGACAGGCAAGTTGCATCTCTCGAGACTAGCATATGTACATGAGTGGGTTTATAGGAATTGGTATCTTGACTTCTCGAATCATGTTTGAGACACCATTGGTAACAACAGTTGAATAAGTCAGGATATGACCAAATCTGGCAATAATGTATGGTCGACTCCACTACAGGCCTGAGGAGTGAGGATGATATGGTGGCACCACTTCTGTTGCCTCAATATAGTATGTGTGCCAGAGGAAAGTTCTGAGATGGATAACTATAGGGGGGGAAAACTTCAAATAGCCTATCAATTTTGTGAGCAGGCAAACACACGGTTCCCCGACTGACTTTCAGGCTCTAACAGCCCCACTTTTCTTTGCTGACACAGGCTGCGCATCATCAAACAATGCATCCAGTCTGTGAAGGCAAAGAAAAGTTCATTGATCACACTCTGCCCCACCGTTTGGGCCCCTGCCATTAGCATAGCCCAAAATTCGTTGCTTGTTTTTGGTCCATTTCACAGCATGGGAGGTGAAACGACAGTGCTTTTTTATCAACATCTACGTGTACGGAGGTTCGAAAAAAACAAAAAAAAATCTAAAATTATATATATATATATAAAAGAGGAAAGTTCTGATGAAGTATCATGGTAGACTCTAAATAGCTTGCCAACTCATAGTGTACACCCATCAATCAAGGACCACTTGCATCCATTTCCTAAGGCCAAAAATTTTGCTAATAAAAGGAAGTTCCAGGTCTATTACAGACGCCAGGATCGCATTACTTTACGAAAGGCTTGGAATCTTGAACAGTGTGAAATCACATAAAGACAGGAGAAAAAGTATCTACCTACAATAACTTATTCCGAATGGAAGTTCTGAGTAGGTATCAGGGAAGACTTTAACCAACCTTCCTTGTCTTTGCTGCCACACGGTATGCCTGTATAATGCACCTTCCTACAAGGGTCTCTTGCATCCTTATTCTAAAGCTCCTTTCTCATAACCAAGTTCCAAGTTTTCCACTGTTTTACATACACACATCAAATCCATCTGACCATTTCTCACTTGGCTCATATTTGCATCGAGGAGTGTGCTACAATTGTTTGTCAATATTGGTTCACCCCATGTGCTATTGTCATCAATCCCCTCACATACACTTAGAGGCCTTGGTGGCTCAAATTAACAACAAGAATATTCATCATCCAAATGCCACATGTAAGTGTGTGTCTCACACAACAGCTCACCTTGTATGTCAAACATACTATGTTTAAAACATGAAAACTTTGGTTGTGTCTTTGAAACCATAAGTAGTAAAAAAAAATAATGGACTTGGAGTGAAGATTGTGTAATGGCTTAGATTTATGCAAAAGAGTCTACCATGATTTCTTTGTTAAGGTGGGTTAAATTGGTGTTCTTCTTTGTTACATTACTCACATGCATTTCATTGGGTTTGCAGCTATCATATTGGGACAACAAAACTATTCGCATCATTCAAGTGCCACCTCTTTTGTGATTTGGCAAAACTTGTAGGTATGTACTTCACACATTAACGCCTCTCATCTTGAACTCAATATGTCTTGAAGTGTCAACACTAAGTTTGTGTTCTTATAGAAAGGTATCTAAATTGCAAGGTGTGGAGTTTGTTTCAAAGTTCAACTACATTGAATAATTAAAGTGCAAACATGATATTTTTAGGTTTCAAGAGAGATTATATTACATAATTGAACTGAGCTAAAAATGGAACCCACATAATTGTACTACTTCAAATAATATTGAAACCATCAAAAATCATGAATTTAACACATGTAGAATATTGCACTAATACCATAATACCTTGGCAATTGCAACACTAAAAATTATTTGTAGGAATGTTGAAATTTTCAAATTTTATTTTTTCAAGGAAAATTTTTTTGTTAACAAAAATAAAAACTCTATTAGATTTTATTTTTCAACATGGAATTTTCAAATCTAATTTATTATTCGACAAACATGTGTTGAAGCTATGTTTGTATTATATTGATGTAAATGCCAAGGAAAATAGTTCATTCAAATGATGGAGTAATGCAACAATAATGTTGGACATGGATTGTCCATCTCCATGCAATTATGCATGTAATGGACTGTTGTAATCATATTGTTTGACAATGATCAAGTTTTTCATTCAATTCACATTGGAATATTAGCATAAGAACTTATGAGATTACTACATGCTTTGAATGATTCAACAATTTATTCATTTTAATTTATGGTTTGTCCATCTATGTTTGGACCTAATTCACTATATGGAGATTCAAGAAGGATGATAGGAAAATGGAACAAGATATTTTAGCAATAAGACCATTGTACAAAATTAAGATGCAAATCTTTCAACTACACATATTGAATTAAACAAATGGAGCAATACAATGATATGTTTGCTAGCAAAGGACACTTTGTACAACAAGTGAACTATTCATTAATGTTAAAAATTACATATGTAATGATTTTATAAGCTAAAAGTTAGATTTGAAATCTTTATGAGAGTAAGGTTAGATAGAATGAAAGCACAATCAAATATACATTTCGTCATCCTTGTTAAGAAAAATGTAAAGTACCCATTAACTAAACCTTAACATATTAAATTTCAAAATATTATTTATTTCAATGATCAATATGAATATGTTCTTTGAATGTATGTCGATGATATTGAAGAATCACATGTTTAAAATAAATTTAAGTAACATTTTCAAAAATGCAAGTAGAATTTTTTTCACTTTGCAGGTTATTTAAACAAGCTAAGCAAGTAAGTAGATGAAATATTGATTTTTAAAATTTTCTTGGTTAATGCCATTTAAAATTTACTTATGCACTTTCAACTTTGAAGGTAAAAGTAATAATATATGAATCTTTTAATGTAAAATTATTTTTTAACAAAATTTCATTAGTCAAATTTAAAAGTACTTTTGACCTATTGTTAATACACTAAAGTTTCTCAAACTTTGTATACAACACATTATAAACTCAATATTTAGTAAAACAATGGATTGACAAAGATTGAAAAGGTTTTGATTCTACTTTCTTGCATTTGCGTGTACAAATATGATTACAACTTTTTGGATTATTTTTTGTGTATATTTGATTATGTTTTCACCCGATAAGCTTTCTTGGGAAATTCCAATTTTTTTCTATAGATCTATCCTAAATATTGTCTACTATCTCATCTATTGCACTATATGTCATTATGTTTATTGTTCTTCATGTTGGTGACAAATAAAAACATTATTAAAAACGTTGGACCACCTTGACAAGGTTCATGTTTTTAAACCAAACAATGCGTTCATTTTAAAAACCCATAGAAATATTATTTATGAATGTTCAAGGATTTTCAAAAAACTTTGGAGGACTTCGACAACATTCATGTTCAAGGATTTTCAAAAAACTTTGGAGGACTTCGACAACATTCATGTTTTTTAACCAAACAATGTAATCACTTTCAACATGTGTGCAGACGTGAAAAGGATGTTGCAAAGTCATCAAGGAACCCTGGAAGAACTTGACAAAACTCATGTTCTTGAACCAAACAATGCATTCACTTTGACAATTCGTGCACATGCCAAAAAGGTGTTGAAAGACTATGAAGGAGCCTTGGAAAACCTTGACAGAGCTCATGTTCTTGACCCAACCAATGCATCCATTTTGACAACTCGTGGAGATGTCAAAGGGGCATTGAAAGATTATCAAGGAGCCTTGAAGGACCTTGATAAAGCTCATGTTCTTGACCCAAACAATGCATTCACTTTGACAACTCGTGGAGATATCAAAAGGGCGTTGAAAGACTTTCAAGGAGCCTTAAAAGACCTTGACAAAGCTCATGTTCTTGACCCAAACAATGCATTCACTTTGACAACTCGTGGAAATGTCAAAAGGGTGTTGAAAGACTATGAAGGAGCCTTGAAAGATCTTGACAAAGCTCATGTTCTTGACCCAAACAATGCATTCACTTTGGCAACTCGTGGAGATGTCAAACAAGCATTGAAAGACTATGAAGGAGCCTTGGAGGACCTTGACAAAGCTCATGTTCTTGACCTAAACAATGCATTCACTTTGACAACTCGTGGACATGTCAAAGGGGCATTGAAAGAATATGAAGGAGCCTTGGAAGACCTTGACAGAGCTCATGTTCTTGACCCAAATAATGCATTCACTTTGACAACTCGTGGAAGGGTCAAAAATATGGTGAAAGCCTATGAAGGAGCTTTGGAAGACCTTGACAAAGCTCATGTTCTTGACCCAAACGATGCATTCACTTTGACAATTCGTGGACATGTCAAAGGGGCATTGAAAGATTATGAAGGAGCCTTGGAGGACCTTGAAAAAGCTCATGTTCTTGACCCAAACAATGCATTCAATTGGACAATTTGTGGAAAGGTCAAAAGGGTGTTGAAAGATTATGGAGGAGCCTTGGAAGACCTTGACAAAGCTCATGTTCTTGACTCAAATAATGCATTCAATTTGACAACTCGTGGAGATATCAAAAGGGCGTTGAAAGACTTTCAAGGAGCCTTGAAAGACCTTGACAAAGCTCATGTTCTTGACCCAAACAATGCAATCACTTTGACAATTCGTGGAAATATCAAAAGGGTGTTGAAAGACTATCAAGGAGCCTTGGAAGACTTTGACAAAGTTCATGTTCTTAACCCAAATGATGCATCCACTTTGACAACTCATGGAGATGTCAAAGGGGCATTGAAAGACTATGAAGGAGCTTTGGAGGACCTTGATAAAGCTCATGTTATTGACCCAAATGGTGCAATGACTTTAACAACTCGTGGAGATGTCAAAGGGGCATTGAAAGATTATGAAGGAGCGTTGGAGGACCTTGACAAAGCTCATGTTCTTGACCCAAACAATGCATTCACTTTGACAACTCGTGGAGATATCAAAAAGGTGTTCAAAGACTATGAAGGAGCCTTGGAAGACCTTGACAAAGCTCATGTTCTTGACCCAAACAATGCATTCACTTTGACAACTCGTGGAGATGTCAAAAGGCTGTTGAAAGACTATGAAGGAGCCTTGGAAGACTTTGACAAAGCTCATGTTCTTGACCCAAATAATGCATTCATTTTGACACTTCATGGAGATGTCAAAAGGGTGTTGAAAGACTATGAAGGAGCCTTGGAAGACCTTGACAAAGCTCATGTTCTTGACCCAAACAATGTATCCACTTTGATAACTCGTGGAGATGCCAAAGGGGCATTGAAAGACTATGAAGGAGCCTTGGAGGACCTTGACAAAGCTCATGTTCTTGACCCAAACAATGCATGCACTTTGACAACTCGTGGAGATATTAAAAAGGTGTTGAAAGACTATGAGGGAGCCTTGGAAGACCTTGACAAAGCTCATGTTTTTGACCCAAACCATGCATTCATTTTGACACTTCGTGGAGATGTCAAAAGGGTGTTGAAAGACTATGAAGGAGCCTTGGAAGACCTTGACAAAGCTCATGTTCTTGACCCAAACGATGCATTCACTTTAACAACTCGTGGAGATGTCAAAAGGGTGTTCAAAGATTATCAAGGAGCCTTGGAAGACCTTGACAAAGCTCATGTTCTTGACCCAAACAATGTATTCATTTTGACAATTCGTGGAGATGCCAAAGGGGCATTGAAAGACTATAAAGGAGCCTTGGAAGACCTTGACAAAGCTCATGTTCTTGACCCAAACACTGCATTCACTTTGACAATTGATGGAGATGTCAAAAGGGTGTTCAAAGATTATTAAGGAGCCTTGGAGGACCTCGACAAAGCTCATGTTTTTGACCCAAACAATGCATTCACTTTGACAACTGGTGGAGATGCCAAAGGGGCATTAAAAGACTATAAAGGAGCCTTGGAAGACCTTGATAGAGCTCATGTTCTTAACCCAAACAATGCAGTCACTTTGACAATTCATGGAGATGTCAAAAGGATGTTCAAAAATTATGAAGGAGCCTTGGACAACCTTGAGAAAGTTCATGTTCTTGACCCAAATAGTGCATTCACTTTGACAATTTATGGAGATGTTAAAGGGGCATTAAAAGATTATGAAGGAGCCTTGGACGACCTTGAAAAAGTTCATGTTCTTGACCCAAATAGTGCATTCACTTTGACAATTTATGGAGATGTTAAAGGGGCATTAAAAGATTATGAAGGAGCCTTGGAAGACCTTGACAAAGCTCATGTTCATGAACCAAACAATGTATTCAATTTGATAATTTTAGCCCATGTGAATTAGAATTTAAACAATTATGACATTGCATTGAAAACCTTGGATGGGGCTAATGTTTTTTAGCGAAATGATTATATCATATTAGAAACTCGAAAATGGTTGAAATGGATCTTAGATAAATATCAACCTATAATAAAAGCCCTATAATGTAAATCAAATATTTGAGCTTTTACATACAATGAATTGAAATTTCAAAAATGTTTAAGGAAACAAGCATTTGGGGTGGTTTATAAAAGTAAATGGAAAAATATCAAGATTGCAATTAAAGTTTTAATATGGAGGGGCTCCCATAATGAAGGTGCACAAAAAAATTTCATATCAGAAGTGTTTACTTTGGGATCAATTCAACATATGAATTTGGTTCGACTTTTGGATTATTATACTGAAGGCTCAAAACATGTGTTGGTGTATGAATACATGTCAAATTCATCTCTTGACAAATGGTTTTTGAATGAAAATCTTTTGGACTAAGACAAACAAATGTGCATCATTATTGGAATTGTTCAAGGATTGGCATACTTGCATCATGAATGTAATCCAACTATTATCCACCTTAACATCAACCCACAAAATATCCTTTTAAACAAAAAATACACCCAAAAATTGGCTGATTTTGGGTTGGCCAAAATTTTAGATGGTTTGAATGAAAACATGGTATGTGTCCATGATCATTTTAAAAATATTTATTAAATATTTTTATATTCAATGAAAATGTGAACCTTGCAAATTTGAATAGTCATGTTTCATAACTTGCCAATTTCATGTATTTATTGTTATAGGTCATTGAATAAATATGACAATATTTAAGAACCTAAAATAAATATTTGATAAACATTTAATGTAGATATTCAAGAAAAAATATTGCATATATGTCCAAATAATGATGAAAGACTTAAATTGTTTATTAAAAGATAAATTATGGTTTTTTTTTGGTATTGAACCATATTAAGGGTGGGTTTTATGTACTTCAACGTGCATTATTGAATGCATGAAAAATCCATGAATTATTGATTACATTGTTTGGCAAATTCAAATTCAAATTACATTGGCTTCAACTTTTACACCAAGAAAAAAAGGATATATAGTTCTAGAGATTTTAACTTCAAAAGAAGCATCACCAAAGAGTGATGTATATAATTTTGGAGTATTATTGATCCAACTTGTCAATGGAATACCATTCATCCTAGATGGATATGAAATTGATATTCACCATTTTATCAAATGGGCACAAAAGGTTCACGTGCAAAAAGATGGATTTAAAGATATTATTGATTATGTTGTAGTTAATAATTCAATTGTGGGGTTCAACCATAATGAAGCCAAATTGATTTTGCAAATTTCCCTTAAGTGCATCCAAGTAACCTTTTTGCCAAGTCTTTTATCGAAATCGTTAAATTTGAGGTAAAAAATATTTAAATTACTAAAAATCATGGATATTTGAATAAATTTTAAATGCATTAAATTGGACTATTCAATGAATGCAAAACCTTATGGAGATTTGCATATATAGGTACATTCAAAAACCTATATTTCACTTGGAAGTCCTTTAGACCATTTGCATGTTTAATATATATATAGTTAAAGAATATCCTAGTACTTTCAAAGTTGATAAATTATGATGTTGAATATGTTGGCTTGAACTTTGTTTTTAAAGGATATGTTCAAATTGAATCATTGAATATTGAAACATGAACATACAATCTTGTATTTTGATAGAATGTCATCATGGTTTGATTGTAATGTATAACAATTAAATAATAAATAGATTCTGGTGGTTAGAATTTATTTTGAATGGTATGGAACAATGTTTTTTATGATCTTTGTGTACTTTCACTTTTCAATTTCATATAGGAATGAAATAGGGTTTGGTGTTTCAAGAACATTCACTAGTAGAAAACCCATTTTTTCCAACTACATTTCCAACTCCTCTTCAATTATAATTTCTAGTTGAAAACAATAAACTAAGTTAGAAAATATTAGTTGCAATTGAAAACCATGGCAATCAACAAGTACAAGTTGAAAGCAACATTATAGTTGAAAACATTAACCACATGTCAACACCACATCAATTACCATTTCAAACCATTTTAATTGTGAATGACATCAACTATTATAATTGAAAATGATTTTCAACTTGAACAATAGGGTGGATGAACTTCATCTAGTGACATATCATGACATCATCAACAAACCTCAAATGAGGATCTTATGTATATGATTGAGTATTATGTTGAAGGTAATGATCTGAAATTTCTTTAGTGATGGGATGGATGTGCATTTCAATATTAAAATATTAAAAAATTATATGAATTGTTCAATTGAAGAAAGGAGGATGTTTTGACACGTGGATTAAAAAGATTGTGACACATGGCACTAATCAATTATTTAAAAATTAAATATTGTTAATAAATAACATTAATCTAGATTATCCATCTTGCATCTAATAAGATTTTGACACATGAACATAAACTTTATATTTTAATAGGCCTACCTACCTACCTACCTACTTACTTGATTAAATTTAGGTACCTATGTAAATAGGTAGGTAAAATATTTACCGACCTACCTAAACTTAACTAAATAGGTAAATAAATTATCTACCCATCGAAACCTATTTTCTAAACAAATTAATTTAAGATAATCCTATTTTATTTTAGGTTTTGTTTTAGGGTCAAACCATTTTGATTGGCTCATCCCAAGTACCATTTGTTTTATAAAAATGGTTAGTGCATCTAGTTATATAATTTTCAAACTTGAAACATGTGACAAAGAATATGGGACAAACATTTTAGTTGCAATTACTAAGATAAACATGTTGATATCTTAAGGACAAAGATTTCTAAATCTTTGTACATTGTTTTGTTTCTTTTGGAGCTCAAAATCATTTTATAGCCCTTCATTTAGCACATTTTATGCAACAACAATCATCAAATTGATGAAGGAATGAACAAGATATGTGTTTATCAAATGAAAGGGGTCATGGCATGATGTGGGTTCGCACATATGACCAATTTGCATTATGGTGCTTATGATATTTGGATGTCACTTTATTGTCTTTTCACTTCAAAAAGGTTTTCTAAAGCTTCAAATGGTGTTTCCATAGTTTTTTAAATTGTTCAAAACAAACAAGAAATGAGGAAGATATGAAATTTGGAAATAAATGGGTTTAAATGTTTTTTTTTTCTTTGAACAAGCTCATCCTCTTCTTGCTTCTTTGTTTTTGAAGTTTCAAGAGGCATGAATCAATCTTTTACAGAGGTTAGAATTTTGATTTGAAGAACAACATATGTTTATGTTTGTTCACCAAGCACATGAAATAGTGTCTAAGTTTGTAAGGACTAGAAAGGACAATTTTGGATTTTTGTTTATCTATAAATAATTTAATTAGTGTCAAAACTACCAAGGTACTTTGGTATTAGTGCAATATTCTATGCATGTTAAATTCATGACTTTCAATGGTTGCAATGTATCATTTGAAGTAGCAAGATGATATGGGTTCCATTATTATATGAATTAAGTTTTTTAATATAACCCCACTTGATACCTAGGAATATTGTGCTTGAGAATAAATAAAATATTAAATTATTTTATGTGAGGGAATTGATGGTTTGGTTTAAACCAATGTTGGCAAGATTAGACATATTTAGGTCTAGGTTTTCAATTAGGTTCTAGAATATAAATGAACCAAAGGTTCAAATACAATGTCATGAACATGAAGATTATCACAACCATGGGATTTATAATCCAATCACACAACACAATAATATAAAACAAACTAATGAAACATGCCAAAACAATTTCACATCACTGACCTATTTCCTTGTTGATATTTTTAACATGTTGGAAGATCCATGTGTCCATGTCAAGACACAAAATGCTTTGATAAAAGGTTGTAAACATCAAATAATCGAACAAATTAATATACATTCATTGTTTTTATTTTTCATGTTTTTTTGGTGTCAAATGCCAAAATATAGCCAAAATATAGGAAATTTGGTTGAATTCACACTTGAAACCAAAAAAATTATTGAATTTTCCCAATTTTTTTGTCAAAGAATATGAAATGTCACCCAAAAATACATTGAAGCCATGCCATAGTGTGCCATATTTCACCATAGATTTGTCATCAATTGTTGTGTGGCAACCAAAATTATTGATGATTGAAATAATTTTGAATGTCAATGGTAATGGTGACTAAATGTTGTTTTGGTTGCCATAGAATTTGGGGTGACCCAATGGTGCAAATTTTGGTCACCCTCAACATTATTTCAAAAAACTTGATATGGGTTTTGACCTCGGTTAACTCAACATGACATTGGGCAACATCAACAACCAAATACACACATGTGACAACCCTATCATGCACATGTTAGATGAAAACCTAACATTCATAGGAGAAGGGACAAAAAAAACCTTTATTCAAAAAAATGTTAATTTGATTTAACAAGTTGAATAGATGTAAGCTACAGTAGTTCATTTTTGTGACGAAACAATGTTTTCTCCATGGGTACCTTTTATTCAAATGCATATGGTGATTAATATATCCATAGATTTATTAATTGGGATTTGGATTTAGACTAATAACTTCATTATAAAAAAAGTTATGTGGTTATTTATTGATAAACGATTCATTTGTTAATAGTAATGGACTTTTGATGTTGAAAAATATGGACTGGTCATCTAACTAGAACATCACAAAATGGAAAAAATTATATTGATTCACATTCCAAATTTGTTATTGGGACTTGATATATAATGTAATACAAAATGATAAGCTCATATGAAAAATCTTTTCTTTGAAAACCTTAACTATTTAATAATTAAGGACTTTTGAATGGTTAAAATTTGACCATATTTTCATAAGTTCATAACCAAACCCAAATTATTTGGCATACAACATAACTTGTGTATGGCCCTCTTGATTATAAATTAATCCATGCAATATGATATAATTTTAGTTCCAAATCATAATTTGAGACGGTTAAGAAATGGTTTTTACAAGTCTCATATGGTACATCATAGAACTAGCAAGTGTCACAAAAACTATCATTCCTAAAATTCAAGACCAATTTTTTTCAATTGTTTTGTTCCACATAATAAAGTGAAGTGAACATCACTTGTTGTGTAACACTTTAAATGAGTGCAAATTGCAATGAAGGAGGGGGGAAAAAAATGCATGCCTAAACATGTAAAATTCATGTTAAAAAATGTTACATTGTAAATCACAATTTATTTGATAAAAACATAATTATCATATTTTCAATTCTATTGTCAATAAGTTCATTTGTGCTTCAAACACATTTTCAGATTTTTTCCTTCTTGCTTTTTATGTACATGCAACTTTTATATCATATTTGCAAAATTGCAAAAAATCACACAAATTTGTACAAGTCATGATCTTTGAAACCAAAAAAAAGAGTTGGGAGGAGTAAAGAGGAGATTGAATACTATGAATAATACAACTCCATCATTACTATTTTCACATGCTAAATCAAAGGCACTTTTCCATTCCCATTTTTTGCATCAACATCTATTCCTTTGTTAATAATCTCTTGTAAAATGTTAACACATCCACATGAAACCTAACTAGACAACACATGTTCATATGTCAATGAAAAGACATGTATGTTGAAATAAACTTGACATAAATGGATTTTGGCCAAGAGGTAATAATGATATGATGCAATGTGTAAAATGTAATGAATCTTCTTTATTTACACAAAGTGAAGGAAAACAAATGTTCCCAATCATTAATAGAAAACCCCCTTTTTTCAACCACAATGTTTTCAACTGCATGTCATTTTCAACTACAATTTATCATTATTTAATTAAATAATTTGGTCCTACCAGGCAAGTTGAAACATTTTCTATTTTCGTAAATAGTCAAACCCAAGTCTTAACTAAAGGGATAATCACAAAATATTTTTGGTATCCATAGGTGCTACAATTGAATTATAGTTGAAGTTTCGATTGGGAGAGTAACGACATTCCAAGATGAGTCCCATGTCCAATTACTTTGGTCACAAACATGGACATGGATGGTAAATGCCAATTATATGGATGAAATGTAATTTTGGACTAATGTATTAATTGCAACTTTGTTGCGACTATCTTTCAACTATATGGATTATTTTGTAAATATAGTAGGTCATACCTATATTAGGTACCTATTAATTACTAGTAAGTGGATACCTATCTAGTTACTTACCTAATTAATAGTTAGGTACTTAATTAGTGTGTACCTAGAGCACTAAGTAGCTAGGTTCTTAATAGGTAGTTAATAGGTAGTTGTTAACCGAGTAGGTTTAACTTTTAGTTAGTTAATAGGTATCTACTTACTAGCTTTACACACACACACACTCTTATGTTATTATATTTCACCTAAATTAATATAACATAGGTATATATTATCATTATGTGTTAATTATAAGTCATTATCAATATTAATAATATTATCAACCATTATTCACTAATAAAATTATATTTTATAATTAAAATTACTTCACATAACTGATATTCAATTATAAATATGATTTATATTAGCATTAATTTATATTAGTATTATAACTGATTATATGTATTATATTTCTATGTATTGATGTTTATAAATATTTATTATTATTATGCACAATATTAATGACCATATTTACCATTAATGTTTGGCAAGATATCGTAAATTGAATATTTATTTATAAATATCAAACTTATGTATTATTTTATATGATTACTAACATCAATTATATGATTAACTATAAATTAAAAAATAAATTATAATTAAATATATAATGAATATTAGTAATATTATTTGAAAATTTTAAATAATAGAATTATAGTTAATATCTAGCAAAATAAAATAAGATATCAATATTAGTGGTTATTATTATTATTATAACTATTTAATAATGATGATAATAGGTTTTTTTATTTGTTAAATTGTTTTTTGTTTAATATTTAGTATAACTAGTAGGTGGATTAGGTTAGTATAACATAACTAATGGATAGGGTAGACACACCTATCACCAAACCTTTACCATATTTTTGAAGTTTCTTGTTTTTTTGAAAAACATTTCATGATCACATGTGAACCAAGTGAAAATTTACAATGGTATCTAAATGCTTCCATGAGAAATTGCAATGTTTATATTTGCAAATACATTAAAAATCCCAATAATAATCTCACCCTGAAATTTTGGAAATGTGCATAAAACACTTTTTTTTGTGTGTTAACGTAAGAAACATGCAACAAGTAGATTTATGAAGCAAAACATGTGGGATGGACAAGTGATACAAACAATCAAAGGTGGATGCATGTTATGATCTACACAAAAAAATATCACAGTTTGATAGTTTTAATACTTATTTAGTATCATGCATCATGGTGGAAATTTGGAAAGTAATTTTCACTAAAATTTTGTAATGAATGATGGTTTATGTCCCTATCTAGCATTATGTGTGAAATCAATGCAAATATGAATGATTTAATAATCAAACAGAGTATTATTTTAATTTGTAAAACCTTGTCATATTTCTGCAATTCCAATAATAGGATTAAAAAGTATAACATTTAAGGATAAATTTTCATGAAATTTTACACATACATAAAAAAAACCATATAGAATAATCTTTCCCATCAAAGTATTCAATTTTTTTTAAGGTTGTGGAATTTAGATCATATGATTTTTAAATGTTCATTAGTACATTATGGTATGATAATGTTAATGATTATGATTTTTTTAAAATTAAAAAATGTTCTTTCATTAAAGATTTACTTGGGTTAAGTGTTTTTTAATCATTTGACAAAAGTAAGATGAAGTTTTGAATTTTTTAAAAATGGAAAACTACTATCAAATAAGGGTTTTGAAAAAAATATTATTAAATCATTTTTGTACATTTACACAAATGTATAATCATTTCTCAATTTCATATTCACAATTCTTGTGATTCCCTTTAATTTTGAAATCCAAATCATTTATATGTGATTAGTAGAAGTGAATTTAATTGTTGTAGAATTATTCCACACTACGATAACATTAGAGTTGCACTTCACATGCATACATTCACTATTTTTGCCTTGATTCTCAACACTCTTAACTTTGCCATTCATCAAAACACCAAATTCAGGATTATTCCATATAACCAGAATCTACATTTCAAAATACATTGTAAAAAAATCCAGAAACAAGATCACAATTCATTTCATCACATTCTAATATTACAAAAAATTCACACAATAATATAAACATAAAAATCATTATAGAAGTTTATGCTTCTCTATATTATTGAAAATTAAATTAAAATTATAGCAGAATTCCATGTTTTGTTGAAGATGAAGTCAAAACAACACATAAAATCTGTAGTATATCAAAAATATATATGTGATATTCTACTACAAAATACTAACAACTCCTCACTTTTCCCAAAAATGTTTTTAAGAAGAATCCCATTTTCCCCAAAACCTCCCCCTTTAGGTAGTCCCAAATCACATCATCATGATTCAAAACCAACAAGAATTCAAAATTCAAATTCAACTAACAATTTTCCATGATTAGTCATTATTTTAAATGCTTTATTCATCCAAAACCATGTAATCATCTTACCCCTTTAACATTACCCCCTCTGTACTTGGATTATGTCCCCAAATTCCTTGTAAAATGATAGAAAATGAATTGAAAGTATTCCATATCCTTCAAAACATTTGTCTCCTCTACTATAGTCTTTATAGTCTCAACCTATACAACAATTAGTGGTTTTGTACCCACTTTTGGCTCTGTAGTTCTAACCTCCTCCTCCATTAATTCAATCTATTGTTCTATTTCCAGATGTTATATCTTGAATATGTCTTCTTATGTTGTTAGAACAATCTCCACATGTTCTTATTCTTGAATTTTCTGTAGTTTTTTTTTTTCTTAACCCCTTCCTCTAAGGTTATGTGGTTTTTTAATTTATACCTCCTCCTCTTAAATTATTCCACTTCTAAGGTCCTATGGTTCCTTAGTTTGCACTTCTTCTTCCTGAGTTATTCCATTGGGCCTTGCTTTAGTCTCCTCATCCTGGCCCAATGTTTAAGTACATGTTGGATTATCATAAAAAAATTTGGAAAATTCTTTTTTTAAGTTTCTAACTTGTATTTCAGAATTTATTCATTAGTTCTATGTTGAGCCAAATTCTTATCCAACTCCTTTGTAAAATACTCTGCTACAACCTCCCACCATTATTCAAATTCTACCTTAGAATCCTTCACTACTACAAAATGTGGGTGCAGTTCACTAGTCCCCATTCACTAGACCAATGAACTCAGTGCTTCTTCACTAGTCCCCGTTCATTACAACCAATGAATTCATTCAAAATCTAGTGAAATCACTTGGCATACAAGGACACCTTTTGTTGTAGTGCTTCATTTTGTTCTTTGTCTTCATCAAGGTATAGTACTATAACATTTGTTCATAATCCTCTAACCTTTTCTTGACACCAGCTAAGCCTTGATTCTTCCTTTATTCCTTTGTAATCTCCAACTGTGCTTATAGGTGCTATAGATTCCTCTAATACTCCTTTTCCTCCATCAACTTCTCTCTTTCTACCTTTGTTCTCATTCTTTTCAACTCCCCCGACTACAACAAAGATGCATTATTCAAATTCATCAATTCCAAATTTGTTAAAACATTATCCTTCTCCTTTTTTTCCTTAGTCAATGTTTTCATTTGACTACCTAAAGCTTATTGTTGATGCTTATGAAACAACAATGCCTTTATCCATTTTTTCTTTCTGGTTTCGTAAATTTCAACCTTCTGTTTTAAATCCTAAAAAATTCATCATGCGATTTTAGTCATGTTATGCTACCCTTGAGTTCCTTATTATCATTTTGTAGTTTTTTAATGAGCACTTTAATTTTCTACGCAACTTTTTCCTTGTTTTTCCTCTAGATTTCCACATTATGCTTATACCCCTTATGGAAATTCCTCTCCTTATCCAATTCCTCCTATAGTACTTCATACTCCTTCTCCCCTATAACCAATCTGTTCTTCAAACTATTCACCTCTAAAGTCAAATTCCCCATATTTAAATTCACAATTGCCACAGTTTAAAATAATTCAATTGCCTTATATGTTCACATTACTTCTATAGCTACCTCCTCCATAGACTTTGGTGTACTTGTCTATGTTGTAAGATTTTTGGATCCTTCTGTAAATGGTCCCATCTTTTGCACAATTATGCTCCCCAACTCAAATTCAAATGGAAATCCCTTTGCAAATTTTGGTCTACTAACTAGTACTTGTAGTTATAATGGTCTAAACACTTAAAAAAAAGGCTATTCCTCAACTTTCTTCATCTACAATCTAGTAGCATGTAAACCTTGCTATGTCTACTATTGTTGTTACTGCAAATTTTTTTATAAATGTTGGAAATGTTGTGGACTTGTAGTGGTTTCCATCCAATCTTCATATACATTCCCATGAAAGTGCAAATGCTCCTCACCCTCTAAAAACCTTATCCCATGTTCCCCTTTAACTTCTTACCTTTTCTTTCGTAGTTGTCCTTCTTATGGAGATGTCATTTGTGGTACCTTTTGCTTCTGCTCCTTCAACTATCTCTCTTATGGAAATGTCATTTGTGGTACCTCTTGCTTCTGCTCCTTCAACTATTTCTCTTATGGAGATGTCATCTATGGTACTTCTATAGTCTATATAGTTTCATGTACCATTGTTAGCATTGCAGATGGTTCCACTTTGCCCTTCATCATTTTATGTGCCTTTACATTTGTGCTATCTTGTTCCCTTTTCATTCTTAAGCTTGAAGTTCCTCCTTTGTCGATTCTATTCTTCTTCTTAACAACACTTCTTGGAGAGTTTGCTGCAACTTTCTTTTTAATCTCTAGTGTTGTCTACATCTCCTCCCTAGTTCTTTTAACCTTGGTTGGTGGTTTCTGTGAATTCTCCTTTTGATGCACAAACAAATATTGAAAGATTTTTGCCAATACTAAAGCAAATTGATAGGTATTTTTCTTATCCCCCTTATTGTCCTTGACATAATTATATCATCAATCTAGTTCATTACATAGATTATTGAATATAATATGTCCCTAATTTACCTTCTACCCTTTTTTTACTCTAATCAATGTTATAACATTCTTGTTACTAAAATAATGTACCTTCTCCCTCTGATAAATGACGGATATAATGGTAGGATATTAAAAAAAATATGGCAAACCCAAATTCTTTGTATTCCATTGATCTGTAGAAAAATTTGCAAGTGCAAGTCTACAACTCTGTAGTGTTTGGATTACTAATGATTTACTAACTTGCCTTTTCGATTCTTCTACATACCCTTCTACACATATTCCAAAGACATCTTTAATGAATTGTTTACTAATGGCATACACCTTATCCTTATGCGCAAGTAAATATTTGTGCCCTTGATCAAGAATGTGTTCAGAAATTCCAACATGACATTGGGCATCGATGCTTCCCAATCCATTGAAAACAACATAACAAGCCTTGCTTTTGAAGCCTAATCTTTTTTCAACAATATCCTTCCAATTTTCCATCTGCTTAACATGCTTATCATAATTTTTTTTTGTATGTGTCCACATGAATATTTCAGGATCTAGAGTTTTAATACCTTTTTCTAGAAGTGTAGCTATGTCTAGGATTACACGTCTTTTCTTTGTTACAATTTTCGATTCACGCCTCTTAATTTCCATTGCCTTTTGTTGTGTTTTTGCCATCGCCTACACCTTTGTGGATTACTATACTTCCACCCGCACTTTTGTGAATAGTTGTTATTCCACCTTAATATCGTTATTTTCCCCTGTGTCTTTTTGTGCTATTTGTGCTTCCACAAAATGCTGTTCCACAACTTTGTCTTCTTCCGATTCTTCAATGTATACTAAATCTATTGATGTAATTCATGGTCCTATCTACTCTCTTGCATGCCATTATCTTTTGTTTTTATGCAAAAACTCAATTACAAATGTTTTAGTTGTATTTATATCATGAATTATCATTTGCACAAATTTCATCTTCTCATTATACACCTTCCTTTTTGCACATTTCGAAGATGATGATGAATGTGGCGATGACCTTACAGCTAATGGCTAAATATTAAACATGCCCTTACACTTTATTCTTCTCAACTCCTTTTTTGCTTATGTTTTCAACAATTCTACTTCCTCCTACCTTTGTTTATGCTCACTCCTCTGTCCTTCCTTTTCCTTTGTTATTTTTTGTAGTTTCTTAATCGAACTCTCTACACTCATGCTATTGTGAACTCTAGAACTTCAAAAACACTCACAACCTCTAATAACAAACAAAAATCGATTTTGATAGTTACCCCAATTTTTCTCCTTGAACATCCCACCTGTGGCATTCATTTTTTTATTTGCTCACCATCTTTTGATTAATGCATGATCCTTACAATTAATATGGCCCATCATTACGAGTTTATGTGTCCTTTGTACAACCATGTGTAAACACTTCGTTTCATCATAAAAAATTAACACCTTTGATTCCATCTTCCAATTAGTCCATATCCCCAATGTTGTTACGTAATTGTATTGACTCCACCTCGTTCGCCCTATACAACTTCTACTGCTTATGTCATTTATCTGGTGATTGTGTCAACTCATTTATTGATTGTGGCAATACATTTGCTAACTGTATGAACAAATTTGATGATTATGCAAATACCTATGATGATTGGGCGAATAATTCTATTGATTTAGCCGATACCCTTAACAAATCATCTTCAAATCTCTGGATCCCAAATCCCTCACTTTTATAATTATTATTCATGGATTTATTGGTCACTTGTAGGTTGAAAATCATTATTGTCTTGATCATAGGATCTTTCATCTATTCTTCATTTTTAGTATTCTTCATCTATGGTTTTTATATTTCACAATCTTCATCTTCCTCCACCATATCAAAATTCTCCCCCTAAACTTCACATGCATTCTATTCCCAATATATTGGCATCTGTTCTTATTTTTGAACTTCAAATTTCATATACTTATAAGGCTTGAGCTTATTCACATTGACCAACACAAGGTTAATTTCAAACATTTCAATGATCACCAATAACAATGTGTTATTTAGCAACACATACTATACTTTGTACGGTCCAAACCATTTCCTAATAAATTTCCTTAGGTGTGACTTATTGCCCTTTGGAAACCATAAAACATAATCACCAAAACTAAATTGTTTTTTTGGATTCTTTTGTTGACTTCATAATGCTCTATTCCATTGTTGAATTCATGTAGTTTCGATAACTTGCATTCTAGTTTCCCCAGCTTTGTAATTTTGCTAGTTAAAATTTTCACTAGAGTATCATCACAGGGAATGAGACAGGTAGTTATTGCTAAGCCTTCTCAAATATGAATCTATGTTTGGCATCTGTCCTGAATTCTCAGTAATTCAATTTCCTGTTTGTCTGCACTAAACTGTTGCAGTCCTGACAGCCTTGATCTGTGCCCACCCTACCATGTCTCCACTAATGTCCAAACAAAGATATCTCATGAGAATACAACTGCTTTCCCCTACCCAGCATACCATCTCTATTGTTCCCCAATGGATGCAGCATACGCAGAGAGTCCTCCCATGGCTTATGATCCCTATAGCAACCCCAAGACACTTGCCTATGGCTTGACAACCCCATGGACACCCTGAGTGGGCTGTTCATGGTTATCCTGCAAAACAGGGGGATGGGTGGGTCAGTGACTCCTGCACATGAACAATGATGTTGGTGCATTGTCCAATAGTCTCTACTTTTATCAGATTCTTCTCCTAATTGTTGTGCAGTGTTGAGCGGTTTCATTGAAGTTCAGTTGAAGTTCCAAGTAACTTGCAGGGAGGGCTTTATGCTTGTAAGCCATCCTATATTAGACCTGACTACTTCACACTGGATCATTAATCTACAGCCAGATATCTAACAAAATCCAGGTTTTGTCTCAAGTTGCTCCCTCCATATCTGGCATCTTAACTTGTAGGTTGCAGAAATTTAAGGGGACTCAATTCAGAGCATGCATAGGTCCAGTTATTGAGGTTGATATGAGGGGGAAGTCGATGGATTTGTGGTTCTCGAACACTCTGTTTTGCCAATACTTGTCAGAAAACTTGCGACTTTGGTCATCCATTTTTGCACAAGGTTGTGTGTTTATTGGTCTTCTCAACAGACTAATGCAGCTCCCAATCATACTATTGGCAGAGAGGTGGTACCTCAATTGCCTAGTGGCTTCACTAGTGTCAATGAGTGATAGTGTCAGGTTTCTAGATATGTTCATTCAAGATTTTAGTTCTGGTTGACTGATTGCTCTAGTGATCATTAGTCCCTTCCCTGGATTTTAAAATTAGTTTAACCAGCTTGCTGGGTGATTAACACATGTTTGTCAAGCTGATTGCACCTTCCAATGATTTGGGGAAGTGCTATTGTGTTCAAATATTGCTGATATGAATTTGAGCAAATGACCTAACTTCAAAATGCACGTGACTCTCTGACCGCAAAGAGTGAGATCAGCATTCTTGTTTGTGTTTGGAAGTTGTGACAATATACTGTAGTGATAACCCTTGATGGGGATGTGATCCAAAAAACACTATTCTGTCTATGGACTCATGCTTGTGGATGGTATTTGTATCATTTACCAGGATTGTATAGATCCCTTGCCTAGCTGTGAAATTTCTTGTGTCTTTGTTTCCACTTATTTTTTCATCCAAGAATTTGTTTGCAGGAACTGATTTGTTTATTGGATAGTTGGGATGCATGACTTCTGGTTACCCTTCATTTCTTTCAGGTCTTCAGTAGATGAGGCAAAGTTTCTTAGTTCTCTTTGTTTGTGTTTTTCTTCCTTCTGTCTTTTGTGTTTATGAAAAGCTACTGCTTGATAACTCATTGGAAAACCTTCAGAATACAAGGAACACAAGCTTTGCTTTGAAGTGGATGAATCAAAGTCTCTCCACAATGAGTCTGACAAATGTTATTGGGCCTTCCTTGTAGAGACTCTAGATTCAAGAGAGATTTTAAATTTGAAAAATATTTTCTGGATACAATGAAAAATATGCCACAAAGTCAGTTGGTAGCACCAAATGAAAGCTAAGGGTGAAACATAAAAAACAATTGTTCTTTTCAAGCACTGAGAAATCTCCTGTTCAGCATCAGCAGCAAGGGGCCTCCATTTCTGTAGCCTCTTTCATTTGGACAAGAACATCAGAACATATGTGGCTTAATACATATAGAATCCCAAAACTGGTATCTGAGAAGATGGAATCTAGTGGAGTTGACCACTCATAAAGTCCATTTTTGTGAATTTGGCAAAACTATGGTGCATCCTTTACTAATGAATAATGCAGACTGCCAAACTGCATAAAATTTTTACATGGGAAATAAATGGAGGGAGAGATGGTGGACATGATCTGCAACTCAATCCTTATTTGATTGCAACATTGAATAAAAACTCAAAATGCTCATTCATTGCATCATTAAAGAATTATAACTAGAGATTCACAACATAAATATCGCCACTGGATGATCATGTGGTCGATTTGCTCCTTTACTACAGCATTGAATAATAACTAGAGATCCACAGCACAAACTTTGCCACCACGCAATGTGCACCTTGCACCTTCATTGCATGATCGAATATTAACTAGAGATCCACAACACAATCATCCCCACACCACTTCATTAGTTGCATTAACTAAATCCTTGACTTTAACATTACGCAATAAACAACACACACACACATGTGCACATATGAGCCTTGGTGCACAAGACTAAGTTATGTTTGTTTGTAGTTGTTAAGACTAACATAATTGAGATTTAGGGAAAGTTTGCTGACATGGCATTCATTTACTGGCTCTAACAAGGACAGCTAAGCTCTGCATCCTCTCTCTACTTGTTGACGTCCTAAAACTCAGCCAGGTCAGTAGCTATGAATTAGACACAGAGGTAATTGGTGACCTAGACTATGTATGATATTCACTGCCTTTTGCCAGCCTAAAGGTAACTATACTACCTAGTCCATAGTCTCCAAGGACTTGCTATCAATGAGATAGACATACTAGTTTTGGATTTTTTGTTTCCCCTTTTATTGGGGCAGACATGTCGCCATTGGCACCTAGATACCTACGTCACTAAGAATTTTTGTCTGTGTGCCATGTTTCAAGCATCATGCATCATGCATCATGCTTTGTTTGATGCTTACATGCTGGCATTGTTTGTGATATAAGAATACCGTCCAAGAGACCAGTGACATTCTTCTATGGAGAGATATTGAGTTGGTCAGAAAAGAGAGCAAAATGTTGGGCTAATATCAGATATGATATATAATATTATGGCAATTCTAGTAACCAAGTCACTGAGTTAGTCAAAGGGAAAATAGACTCCAGATTTGGAACTCTTGTGTCAAAGGGAAAATCAACTTTTTAAATTATGAGCATCTCCTGTTTATTTGAAGGGGAATTTGAGTTTTTTTTTTGACTCTCTCTCTCTCTCAATCATGCCAAATTTGAAGCCCATAAAAAAATTCTAAGATTTTCATCATTTTCTTCACTGACATTTTAGTCTCAATTGCAGTCAATCTTTCTGTTGGTGAAGTGGCTTTGTAAACGGGATTACAGAATGGAGGAGAGAATGGTTGATATGATCCACTGACGTTGCCCCCAGAAGAATTTAAAGCTAGATGTAGACTTGCAAGAGTGTTGTATCTAGGTAGCAACAAAATCAGTTTTTTGAGAGAGCAGGGCTTCAAAGTAAGCTCAGGTCTTGAGTTCAACAACAGATATGGCACAATTTTGGTTGAAATTGGGTGTGAGAAGAGTGCTGATCACCGCACTGCTTGCAACCCTTGTTGGGATACCCATAGTTTTCATGTTCCATGAACCGGCAGCCCTTCATCTCCAATCTATACTTGACAACTTCAACTCTCAACTTGGCAGGGACACATCGACTGAAATTCCACAACTTGTAAGTATCGCATTGCAATCAACATAAGCCAAGTCTCCAAAATATTTTGTTAGGATTGAATTTGCTTAAGCATTGGTCATTCACACATCGTGGTTCAAAATTGACTTTCCTTCTGAAGAAGATAAGTGGCAGAAATTTCAACTACTTAGAGAAAATATTCAAACAACCAGTTGCAACTATTAATGGATGAGATTTTTTTTGAGACTTGGCAGAGTTTTTGGGAGCATAAAATATTGGGAGATTTGCTGAAGAAGGCTTCAATGCCAAACAAAACAGTCATCCTCACACCTTTGAATCATGCATGGGTTGCTGCTGGGATGATAGACATCTATTTTGAGAGCTTTCGGGAAGGTGAGAACATACAAGAACTGGTTAATCACATTGTGATAGTTGCAGTTGACAAGATGGCGTATGATAGTTGCACACAGATTCACCCTCATTGCTTCATGCTTCGGACTAATGGTGTTGATTTTTCGGGAGAGAAGGTTTATATGACTGAGGATTATTTCAAGATGACATGGAGGAAAATTAAGTTCCTTCAGAATGTCTTGGAGATGGGTTACAACTTCATTTTCTCGGTGAGACAATAGTAATACTACCTCTTTTCTACTATTGATGTCCGTCTATAATTTCCTAGCTCTAGATGGAAATCCAAATCAATGCTTTGAAATCACATTGTGTGAAAGTGTTAGTTTAGGACAAACTTATGTTGATGTCAATTTAGAAGTATTCAAATTGTGGGAACTATAAGATTTGGAAACAAAGTGCGAAAGGGTGTGATAATGGTGAAGGCCTTTGATCATGAGGAAAGCTTTTGTAAAAGACCAAGCAATGGTTTGCCTTGTCCCATAGCAACACTGTGGATTTGGTAGCTCTGTGCCAATTGTGAGAGTGAAGCTTGGTTTCCATGATGTGATGACCATAGTTTGGAATTCTAGTCACTAGATGTAGCACACACCCATTGGCCTTATGGATGTTGCCAACTAGAATTTGCTATGTATCCATGGGATCTTAGCATTAAGCTAGTGTCTTGAATCTTGATGCAGGATGCAGACATCCTTTGGTTCCGAAACCCCTTCACACAACTTTTGGAAAACTTTGATGTCCAAATGTCAATGGATATAGCGAATGAAGCCAATACAGGCTTCATATACGTTCTATCCAACAAGCGGACCATCAACCTTTTCAAGTTTTGGTATGGTACTCGAGAGAGAAATCTCGGCGTACATGAGCAAGATAGCTTCAAGAAGATGCTTGGAGAACAAGGCGTCAAAGACATTGGCTTAAAGCTTCACTTATTGGAGACTAGTATCTTCTCCGGATATTGTGAGGTATGAAACGGAGAATCATCCCAATTTGCTCTCAAGACATAATTCTGCCACCCTCTTCTCTTGATTGATAAACATCAAACTAAAAACCCAATTAATTAGGTTCATGCATCTTCTTCTGGTGAAGTAATCATACATTAATTAGACTTGAAATTAAGAGCAGACCTGTATGTTCATTGGAGTTTAATACGTGAGAACCCACTTTGTTGTGATCCATTGTTCAGAGAAGCAATGACTTGTTGCACATTTGCACAATGCATGCAACTTGTTGCGTTGGATTGGGGCAAAAGATGGGATATCTTCGATCTGCTCTTAATACTTGGAAGGAGTTCAAGGCCCTCCCTCCTCATGAAAAGCTGAGAAAAGTTCCCAATTGGGGCTCATGTTAACAGTAACACAGCGCACCAAAAATGGCAGGTTGAATTCCTTTATAGAGTCCATATCAAATCTTAAATCATAAATTGGATTATCATTTGACTTGTAAGATAGGGGAACTTAAGTTGCCATTGCCTTTTTTTTCCTTTTTTAGAAAGGAGGATACATTTTGTTATACCAACTTATGCATGGGAGGATAGTTTGCATATAAGTAATAGTAGATTACCAAGACACAGGAGTTCACCAAAGCAATTTTGAAGTTGAACAGTTCTGTTTAGGGAACAAAAACATCATAACATATGAAGGAACACGGTGTATAATCATGGTGTGTAATCGTGTGCCATGTGAAGCAATATTGAATGTGCATTTTCATGCCCATGCTTGGAACTTTGAACCTTGCCATTTTGCTATCCGTTGACAGATGACTCTTTTGATCTTATCTTTCAATGAAATAAGACCTTGATGAACATAAAAATGTTGCTTGTGTGAATTATGGTATCTAGGTGGCTTTCATAGGCAGTAGATTTAGTATTTTGCACCTATTTGAGTTTATGGGCCTTTCAATATGGTTGTAATAACTAGAGGATTTTGAAGGAGACCCCTTCAAAGATTACTCCAATGCCATGTTTCCAAGATGCAGTTTTGACCTTCCTAAAAGTTAACATCAAAGTATTTTTGGAATAATTGATAAATTGTTGAATATAGTTTTTCAATATTTTCTATTGGTCCTTTATATCATCTCTTGGAGTTATAAAATTACCTTCAAGAAAAAAAGGACTCTATCTTTACTCATTTGTAATTTCTGAATTAAATGAAGTGACAACATATTCAAGTTTGGTCAAACATTCATCCAAATTTCCTCGATATTTAATTGTCAAATATCTGATAATTAATATCATGTTTTTTAAAAAAGTTTGTGAGGTAGGTAGACTAGCAATCGTCGACCAGAGGAATGAGCCAAATTTGGCTAGAGGTAAGAGAAAAAGGTACAATTTTATTAGAATTCTGGTTTTTTTGGGTGATGTCCAGGAATGTACCTATTGTTTAAATATGGTGACTTGGAAAACACATTTCCTCCAAATTTAGCCATTTTGGTGCATTTTCTCCAGAAACATCCTTTGCATCCTTCACACAAGATTTTTTTTGGGTCACCTCAGTGCAAAATTTCATCAAGAAAAAAAAACTAGATAACATTCACCCAGAATCATGTGAGAAAAAAAAGAAAAAAAGCAGTGAAGTCCTCCCTTCGTTCATTTGATATAAATATAACCAAGTCAGAAAGTTTTACTACCACTCAAATAAACAACTACCACAAGAGCAAAACCACTCTCATCTATCCACAATACATTCAAAAGGCTTGTGTTTTTGAGCTAATTGCCGTTTGTAACAAATGATTCTCAACAAATTCTTACATCCAAGTTAAAATTGTGCTTTGCCAAGCACTTATATAATGTCATTTGAAGTGCTAGCAAGTATGATAGTTTGGACAATGATGGAATTCTTCTCTTCTAATCTCTTGTCGCTTTCCTTATGAAACATTTTGAAATGTGTGGTGAAATTAAAATGGGTCAGTTGTCAATTTTAGTTTTGATGTTGCAAGCAAAAGTGGTTCATCATTCACCAAGGTAATGTACTCGGGAATTTGGTTTTGTACAAATTTGTTTTGGGCATGTTGGGTAGATGATACTAGAATTTCCTGAACTATTGGCCTCTTAAAAGGGCCTGGAAAGTTCAGCATTTTCCTTTTGCTAATCCCAACTAATTTTGAAGACCAAAATCTACCCAAAGGCCAGAAGATTGGTTAAATATAATGCTCTTTGATAACTATTTTGGACAAGTGGAATTTGGACTTAAACCTACTCCAATATAAACTTTTAGACAGACAATTCACAATATATTGCAAAAAAACTAATTCCACCTACATCCAATACTGAATATGCCTATTACCCATTGAGTAATAGGTTAATCCTTTGAAATAGCAAACTTCTGGATGCCCTCACATGTGGATTTTCCCTCTCTTTCCTTTCCCCCACTGCATACTTGAAAGTTGGTGAGATGGTGACAAACAATTATCCAATACAATACATTTATATTCTTGGTGAAGTCAAACCCATCAAAGCTATTAGGTCATATTGTTACTTTACCTTGGACAACAAAGGTTACCATATTAATAGACTACTATTCTAAACCTGGAGCTCATCCCTCTAGATTCTGATAACCTTTTTCCCCAAGGTACAAAGTCTCCATGTGTTTTTAGACAATTTCTTGTTCCGCAAAACTGAATCACCAAATCATCAAGCAAAATATCCAATATTCATGTCATTTTCCCAACAACCTCTAGATTAAATTTATAAGATTTAGGGAAAAAAACTAATTCAAGAAAAAATAAACAGGTTATGAATGCTTGGAAGGAGGCGGGGAACCCAAAATACCCTAGCCTTTAGGTTAGCCTCTATAACTTTATCTCGAGGGTTTAGGTTTTTGCATAAAATGGAAAACAATTATTACATTATCACATTCCATAGATTCAACATGTAATGTTGTAAAAATTCAAAATTTTTGCTATATATTACCATATTAAATGAAATATTTTTAACATTTAAAAATCACTTATAATTGATATTATTTTACAGGTAAATATTTTCATAGGGGTAAATAAATCAGTAGGATTTTTTTATGTTTTAGTTTTATGCTCAAGTAGTCCAATTCCATAAAGGTAGTACAGTCTATACATCTCATAACATGAAAATGGATTAATAGAAATGAAATTGTGAACAAGATTGATTATGACTTATAGGTAGAAAGATGAATATATATGGAAAATAAATAATAGACCTCATAGACCCTATGTTTCAAGATCTTTGGAGTAGGGACTTACAATGTTAATTGATTATTTGAGGTTTGGCATAAATAAAGTTAATTAATCAACCTCACTTGGGACAAAAACATTAAATTTTAAGGAAAGAGATGCCAAATAATATTAAGGTTCATACATGGAGAGGATGAGTGCTTTAAAAGACTAATTATGCTTGTATAATTATTGCTGTCTAATCATTATATAATAAATATATGATATTAAAATTCAATGCAAACATACAATTTAAATTAATTTTAGGATGAATTTTAGATATGTGGATATTAAAATTCAAAAAATACCTAATAATAAGGTGGCAAAAATAAAATTCTCTCTCATAATGTTATTAAACAATATCCTCTTTGATTCAAGTAATGTCAAAATTTAACACACATATCATCCCTCTGACAAGCTTAAGTCTAGATCCATCCTCAACCGCATACCCACATGACAAGCGAGAGATTGGGGTGTGTGGGGGTGGGGGAGAGGGAGGGAGAGAAGGGGAGAGACATTTAATCATTGTTTGCTTGGGGGATTTCAAAATCAAAACAAAAGTAAAATTTGACCTAATTATGTATAATTGTCTTTTAGCCTTTGCTTATTTAACTTGTAAAATGTCTTCAAATCTGTAAGCTGCCTCTAAGCTGGCAGATTCAGATTTACTTGCACATTGGGAAATCACATTGGGCTTATACCTTTCTTGAACATATGAACTGTGCTTGTTCCCGTGTGCTTAAAACAACACAAACCTCTGGATTTGCCCTTCCCCTCCATTTTCATTCTTGAGTAGATAGTGCAAACAATATAGATTAGTCCTCTTGATTGCAATGTCACGCATTCTGAGCTTGTCCTCTTTGTATTGAAAGCACCTCCCCCACGTGGAAGATGTCTTTGTCAATTGAAGAGACCTTCCACCATTCAAACAAAACACCTTTACACTTCACTTGGTTGGTTCCAATCTCACTCTAGCAAACCTACACCAATGGGCTACTACTCCCAAGGCTACGACCCTCAAATTGGGGGTTGGGAGGTGGGCATAGGCCTTCCCTACACTTAAATGCCCAAGTTCCTCTGCATTGCTCCAACAATATTCCAATATCAGGGATAGTCCCATCTAGAAGATAATAAATTTCTTTTGTTTTTGTGTATTCATGTTGAGCATTTATCCTAAGATCTTTTTCCACCATGGTTTTGTGAACATAAGGACTCAGTGAACCAGAACATGCATGTGTAGCAAACCAAAGGAAATTGTTCCTTTGGTGTGATGAGGAAGTGACAGGTGTTGGGGGGGGGGGGGGGGGGGGGGGGGGGTTTTTTTTTCTTTTTTCTAAAAAAAAAATGCTGGGGGGCGCGGTGGCACGTGTAAAATATTGGGGGGATGTCCCCGGCAGCAAAAC
>Ga0116231_10003189_pt1 | contig 34250 bp, 13 predicted proteins | sample S1TSphgellanicum_2_FD_89695 | JGI IMG/M metagenome (GOLD analysis project Ga0116231, IMG submission 89695) | Host-associated microbial communities from peat moss isolated from Minnesota, USA - S1T2_Fd - Sphagnum magellanicum MG | ecosystem: Host-associated > Plants > Peat moss > Unclassified...
AATTGTGCATTATTTGTTTTTTTGTTTTGGGTTGAACCTTTTGATTAGCTCATCCCATGTGCACAAACTTTTTAATGTGAAATTGCATAGGCACACCCCTTTGTTTATATAGTGTTCAAAATACAAATGGAGAACAAACAATATGGAATAAGTTCTGAAATTGCAACTTCTTTACAAACTAAATTATAATTCCAAAACTTTCTTCATCCCTAACTCCTAGGGTTTTTGGATTTTTAAAGCATTCAAGTACTAGATAATTAAATAATCATTTAATTCATAATGATGAAATTTACATATATTTAAATTATAAATTATACACTACAAATATTCATTATTCATTATCAATTACTTAAATAAGTAATACCTTTTTCATATTTGATAAACTAGCTATCTAGTTAGTCACAAGTTATTAATACATAATTCATAAATAATAAAATATTTTAAAATATTTAATTACTTTTCAGAATATGATCAAGCTATATATAATATAATTAATATGAAATTAATTTACTGACTATAATTTAAAATTAAATAATTTAAATATTTATTTTAAAATTATATATCATGAATTAACAATTGTTATTACAAACTAAATTCTTACACAAAATTTTGAAGAATTATTATTCAACTAATTACATTACTTATTGTATAATAAAAATTATTATTGTAAAAATTATTATAAGTCAAATAATGTTTTTCTCTTGGTAATTATTAACTATAAATACAATAATTTGTTCAACATAACATTAATTTTCATAATTACTGTAAAATTACTATAAAATATTTATCATAGATGATTAATCACAAAATTTTTAAAGATAATATTATTGTATGATAATTCGTGAAATTAAAATCAGTAAAATAATTACTCTAACTACACTATAATTTTTCCAAATTTTTAATTCAGGTTTCAAGTTATAAATTGAAGAGTGTGAATAATTATGTTCAATTAGAAAATAATTATGCACATACTAATTAATTCTTATGTGAAGTAATTACAATGATTTTAAAGTAATGTCACATTAATTTAATTAATTAATTTCTTCTAATATAAGAATATGAATTATATAATATACAAATCTATGTCATAAAAATAATTATTTAGTGTCACCTAGATTTAATAAACATTATCATTTATAATTATTTATAAAAGTGATTTATTATGGATAACGCTAATAGAAAAACCCTTTGAAATTCAATCAATAATTTTTTGAATTAAAATATAAATTTAAGAATCTAAAATAGTAATTCAGAATTCAAATATCAGTTTTTAGAAGTTTTTTGAAGTTAAATAACTGATTTCAAATTTAAATGTTAACTTTCAGATTCAAATAATAATATTCAAAATTAAAATTTGCATTTGAAGATTCAATTAATAATTTTCTGAATTGAAATATTAATTTTGAGACTCCAAAATAATAATTTGGAATTGCGATTTCAACTTTCAAGTCAAATAATTTCTTAAAATTTAAATTTTAAACTTCAAAATTCAAATATCAAATTTCAAGTTGAAATAAAAACATTGAAAATCAAGTTGCCAATTTTTAGAGTCAATAAAGTTTTTAAAATTGAAATAATACTTTTTAGATTCAAAAATAATAATTTAGAATTCAAATATCAATTTTTAGATCAAATAAATTTTTTGAATTGAAATAAAAATTTTCAGAATTGAAATGTTAATTTTCATATTCAAATAACAATATTCAAAATTGACATGTCCATCTTTAGACTCAATTACTAATTTTCAGACTTGAAGTATTAATTTTGAAAATCTAAAATAATAATTTGCAATCTAAATTTCAGGTTCAAATTAAATATTTTTTAAAAATATAATTGAAAATTTTCATAGCTGAAATAAAAAATTTCATATTCACATAAAAATATTCAAAATTAAATGGAATATTCAAAATATTCCATTTTTATGATCAATTATAATTTTCTGAATTGAAATACTAATTTTTGGATTCGAAAAAATTAATTTAGAATTCAAAATCAATTTTTAGATCAAATTATTCTTTTTGAATTGAAAATATCATATTCAAATAAAAATTTTCAAATTCAAATAATGTTTTAAACAATTGAAATATCAATTTTCAAATTTTAATAATTTTTTTAAAAAGTTAAAATAACAATTTTTCATAATTGAAATATCAATTTTTAGATTTGAATAAAAACATTCAAAATTCAAATATTAATTTTGCAATTCATTATATGAACAATATACACATATATATATAGTACATACATAAAAATATACCCCTATGTCATTATAGAATACCTTTAGGATGCAATTAATTTGGTGACTATTGCGACTAACGGGACATATCAATCTATTAATGGATGAAAATAAATGTAAAATTGATGTAACCAATAGGATGAAATTTCTAATAGTTGCATCATAGTTGTGAAAATGATTAAAATAGTTGAAAGTTGGTGTTGTAATTACAAATATTTTCAAATCTAGTCGCAAACAACTATAAGTTGCATATAGTTGTAAATTGAATGGTTACATTTTGCTTGATTTCTACTAGTGAAGTTGGTTAATGCATAATTGAAACACTTTTGGTGCTAGGACGAGTCACAAACAAATTTGAACTCACAAAATTCACCATGGCCCGAACTTGGGGGAAGCCACCACCTTCCCCCTTATAGTATACTATGTGCCTCTCCATGAGGCCCACATTCAAATGGCTTTTTGTCCCGGGACTCCCAAGTGGGAGTCCCGAAATTGCCAAAGTCGAAACTCCCACGATTTTGAAGCCCCATAACTTTATGTACAAACCTTTGATCGCAATGAGGTCCAAAGCAAAGTTGTAGCCTTCGTCGAGAGCTTTTCAATGGTATATCGCATGCCACCTGCACGCAAGGAAATTAGGTTGATTCTTGACTTATAGTGGTCGGGATTCAAACTGCCAATTTGACTCCCGACCTTTCTTTTGGCCATAACTTGTGTTTCAGATGTCCAAATGGGTGATGCGAGCCCATTTTAGACATCTACATTTTAATAGGTTTTCAATGATATAAAGAACTCTTCAAACCGATGGGTTTTGATCCTTGCAATCACTCCTTAAAAATTTGGGAGTCCTTCGGGACTCCAACTCCCCAAGTGGGAGTTACCTTGGGAGTATGAGAGTTCATTCTCTCACACTCTCCTACACTCCTGGGAGTATAAGATGTGTTTCCCGGGTCTCCCTCTTGTCTCGCCTTTTTACAAGCCCTTGGCTTGGTCACGAGCTCAGGGTTAGGGTTGTGACAAAGTATACCAACAATGTGAACTAAGAACATGAAAAAGAAATTAGAACATGTGTTGAGACAAAGTACACAAGTTAGACCTTTTGGGAACCAATTGGAAAACATGCAAAAACCAAAAAAAACCTATTCAAGGTTGAGGTTCCAAAAAAAGGAAAAAGGACTCCATGACTTTTGTAATGCTAATTTTTGTAAATAACATTTATTTAAAATAATTTAAATGAGAAAAATTGAATAGTCCAATTTAAGATAATTCATGTTTCAATGGTGATTTTTCACATACATACATAATTTTGTATCAATATTTTGGTTTATAATTAAAACACAAAAAATCCCAAAATGGATTTCAAATGACAACCAAACAACTTTTTTAATCAGATTATATACTACACATGTGACATGTAGCTAAAGCTAAACATTTTAAACCCATTGAAAATAATTTTTGTTCAAACGGTTTTTTAAATGAGTCATTAACCTTCTAGCCCTTTCCTTCAAATTTTCAAAACGTTAAAAATTTTGAGACTTTGAAATTAATGTATGATTTGGTTTTTCATCAAGTTCATCCAATGAATATGTATTTTCATAAAAGGGGACATGTTTTTGTTTTACAAATTTTTTTAATTCAATTGTATGACTTTATGCATTCCTTTTGATTATTTTTAAAAATGTAGTTTAAACACTTGATGTACATTGTTTAAAGGACTCAAAATGACATTTACATACTATCCAAATTATTTTTAAATATTTTTTTATTAATTTAACAAGATGTCATTTTATTTATTGGCATACAACAATCCATTACAATTATAATAATATAAGATTTTTAAAAATTCAAAGTTTTCCTTTGGAATTTTTTTTAAAGAGGTCATTTTTTTTGGTACCCCAATCATGAATACACTATAAATGAAGTTGGAAAATGTTGTTGTATTCCACAATGATGAACATGATGAATTGAAAATTATTACCAAAAGAATTTTACATTTAATGTTTGTATGTGCATTGTGAAAGAACAAGTTTCAACCTTTTTTATTCATAAATTTCTAGGTTACAGTACACATATTTGTTGAATTGCAATTTTTTGATTCAATCTTTACGAACATGGAGTTGTGAGTTTTGCGTGAAATCATGATTTGATTTTTTAATGTAAGCAATGTATTATTATGGACATCAAGAAGGAAATCAAGTAGAAATTGATGGATTCACAACTCCATTGTTGCCAAGTTGAAGATGCATATGTTCCAATATGTGAACATTAAAATTTCAAGAAAAACTTCACCTTGCAAAATATGTTTTTGGTTTGTGTGAGTGGATCAACATTCATGAACTTGTGCAAACCTTCTAGATTGTGTTTTGTGTCCTTTTGTTTATGTTTTGTTGTGCAATGTGCATCAATCAAATTTGTGTTTGCATTTGAGTGAAGTGCAAGAAATTCACTATTCATTTTGCAAGTGAAGGTTTTGGAGGTGCATTATTAGTTTCAAAACTTGAAGTGTTTTAAATTTTGCTTCTCTTGTCATTGTTCCACTACAAACTACTACTAAATTTTAGGTTTTAACATGTCTTTTCAAAAGGTATTGTAAGTGTTTCCAAGCCTTTTGTAGTTGGGTCAACCACTAAAAGGGTAAATAATGGTTCATCTTCCTACAAGTGTAAGGAAAAATGTGATGTAGATGGAAAGGTCACATACCTCTTGAAGATATCATGGATCCTAGTTCAAGTCATAAGAGGTACAAGCTTGTTGTTAGAGTTCTCGGTCCCATTCTTCCAAAGCCAAAGAAGCTTAAGAAGGCATAGTGGGAATTAAACATGGTATTTCAAGATGTCTAGGTTGATAAGTTGCTTTGGGTTGAAGCAATGTTAGGGGTCAATGGAAAGATGATGGTGGTTAGGTGTAAGGACATAAACATTCATGGTGTTGATATTTGATGGTTTCTAAAAAGATGTTTAGTGTCACAAGGCCACTATTAAGTTGGGGTAGTTATTGGGGAATATTATATGAATCACGTGAGCCAACATGTGGAAAAAAAGGGGCAATGTGCTTCAATGCATCACAAATTTTGTATTAGTGGCAAAGATAGATTTTATTTTCATCTTGAATGTAAACAAAAATTTGAATAACTTGTGAGAATTTTTCACATGGTCAAATTGACTAATGTCAGTTGCAACTTGTCCAACATAACTAAAGGAAAATACAAATGTTGTTTGCAACTAAAACTAGCTGCAAAAAAACTAGTTGAAAATCCCTTATTTGCTTCTAATGAAACAATGGTGCCCAATTATAAAATATGAAAGCTTAAAGGATATGCTTGATTTTATCCAAATGTTTAACAACCCTTGTCATCATTGGAACATTTGACCAAGTGCATGGGCCATGACTAAGTGCATATATGAGCTTGTGTTTATTAAAACACATCTTCCAATGCATATTATCAAGTGTATTTGATCACCATTGATGAGATGATTGACCACCACTGATTTTTAATCAAACATTGACATTATGTTGATGTGGTTGAAGGTTGGAAACACATCCCCATATTGTTAATAATGGAACAAGTATTAAGTGAGGGTATTGTACACAATTTGACAATAATGATAACTTGGCAAATGTGTTGCAAATTGGGGGGCATTTTGAATATCTTTAAAAAGTTTCTAACAAATTCATTAGTTTTGGTGCAAATGGGGTTTCAATTTTCTCTAGGGTGTTAAAATAAGTGTTATAATTCAAATAAGGGAAACTCATGCACTCTTTCATGCTTGGGGTGCATTGTGTCACTCATTAGACTAATCTTGCAATCCAAATTTTTTCCACATTACAAATTGTATCCAAGGTTAAAGTTTTGTTACAATATGTGTACACCTATTATAGTAATTCCCCTAAACAATAGTTGGACATATGAAAATTTGTTGAATTTATGCAATGCAAAACATTGAAGAATCTTTGCAATGTGAAAATAGTATGGATTTTCATGCTTTCTCATGCTAATTTTTTTTGAACAAGTATAAATTTTTAGTCGTGCAAATGTTTGAAGAACATGTGGCGCATGATTTTTCAAGGCAAACTTGGAGTTATTATGTGATATTGAGGTTTTTTTGGGTTTGATTTGCATTATTTGCATCCTTCAATGTGTTTAGGGTGTGTTTGAGTTTGTTCAAACCTATGATGTGTTTATTTGTATTTTGTTTGTTGTGAAGACTTGTCAAATGGATTTATATCACATGTATTATTGAATCCACATTTTAGGATTGAATATGCTAATTTTTTAAATTTTTGGCTCACTTATATCACTAGTAGAAATAAGCCAAATGTAACCACTACATTTATAACTACATGCAACCTATAGTTGTTTGCGATTAATTTTGAGAATTTTTGCAACTATAAGATCAAACTTCAATTATTTTGATCATTGTTGCAACTTTGTTGTAATTATTGATAATTTCATCCTATCACTTGGATGGTTTTAATGTTTATTTTCATCCATGCATAGGCTTATATGTTCCATTAGTTGCAATAATCACCAAGTTAATCGCATTGAACTAAAGATATTCTATGGCGATTTAGGGATAAGTTTTTATGTATATATTAAATTGTATGTAGAATACATTACCCATATGATAAATGTGTGTTTTTTTGTATATTAATTATATGAATGTATGTCCAATGTTCATATATTGAAGTTGGAAATTGATATTTTGAAATTGATAATTAATATTTGAACTATGAAAATTGTTCTGTAAATTCAAAAAATGAACAGAAATTTTTTTAAATCTGAAAATTAATATTTCAATTCTAAAACTTGTTATGCACATTCCAAAATTCTTATTTGAATTTGAAAGTGCATATTTCAATTCTGAATTTTTTTACTTGAATCTAAAAATTATTATTTCAAATATAAAAAACTTATTTGAATTTCAAAATTGGTATTTGAGTTTTAAGAAGTTTTAATTTAATCTGAAAATTGTTATTTCAATTCTTAAAAAAAAAACATTTTGAGTATGACATTGATATTTGAGTTTTAAAAACTGTTATTTGAATGTAAAAATCAATATTTCAAATCCAAAAATTGATATTTGAGTTCTAACACTAATAGAAAAACTTCCTTTTTTAAACCAAGAAGCTTTAAACTAAACGTATTTGCAACTCTGTTGCAACTATAATTTTTTAATTTTGAAATAATATAATGGCAATTACCAATTAAGTCGAATCATCAACTAAATTAATATATGTTTGAAAGGAGATTTCAACTAGGTGATATTTTGCCGAATATTCCATTGAATATTCTAAGCATCAATAATGTCTCCAAGTTGAAATGTCTTTATGTTAATAAGTAGTGAAAAACATGTTTTGATTAAAAGTTTTCTAGTTGGCACATAGTCAAGACATTAACTAATGTTCAACTACTTTGGTGACATTATCAACACATGTATGGATGATAAAATGTATTTTAATGGATGGATGAAATATAATTTCATTTGCAACTTTGTTGCAATTATTTCTCCACTCAACTAAACAACTAATATGTAATTTTGTTTTTATACATACAATGTATGTTAATATTTATGCGAAATTATGATAACATTAAATTATTTTTAAAAATAATGTGTATTAATGAATAAATTATTTGTATATAATTGTTGTAATGCATATAAATTTTGAATCAATTATCTTGAATATGAATCAATAATTTAATCTTGTATATGTTCATACATGTAATATTTGATTTTTACGTAGACCAAATTTATTTTAAGACATATCAAATAATGATATATAATTAAGGAGTAAATTGTGGAATCCTAATGTTTATTCATTTTTTTGTGTGTGATAGCTTAACATTTATTAAAAATTATGATCAAAATGCATCAAAGATTAAAATACATGTAATTGTATTTGTAAAAATGAGTTGTTACGTATGATCATCGAAAGGAATATTATTGTTGTGCATTTAAATAATAAAATTAGGTAAAACTTTGAAATATAAATGAAGAATAATGCATATGTTTAATAAATGTAATTTCTAATTTTTTGTAAATCAAATTTAGTTTTCAACATATCAAGTAATGATAAAGAATTAGTATTTTGTGGAACTTTAATGTTTAGTCACTTTTATACACATGATGATTTTAAAGTTCTTAAAAATTACTAAAAGTCATTAAAATGAAGTTACTTGTAAATTCCATTTATAAAAATGAAAGGTTATGTGCTATGCAACTAATTTTTTTTTTAAAATAAAAAATATTTAAAAAATTAAAAAAAATTGAATTGTAAGTATAAAATAATGTGTATTGAAATACAAATTCATAACAATATGTTCCACACATGTAGAAATAGTTATTTCTATGTAATTTATTTTTTCATTAACAACGTAAGTAATAAAAAATAATTATGATTATTTGAAATCAATATAGTAATTAATTTAATTTTAAATATATTTTAATTTAATGATGTTTTTGGAATTAATCTAATGTTACTATTGGCTTGAATATATCTGATGACTATTTATTTCATTATGAAATTTTTTATAGTAAATAATAATAATAATTTGCATAGTTTGTAGGAATATTTAATAAATAATTTTATAATCTAAAAAACTATTTTGATTTTAACACTATTATATTTACCTCAATAGTTTTACTATATTTTATCTTTATTCAAAGTATATTACATAGATTTATAATAGTTATAACAAGTTTGTTAATCCTACAAACAATAATAGTGAAACAACAATTTAACTTATATTAGTTACAATAGTATTAATATTATTTTCATAAGGATAATAATTATTTAATTATTTAATTTATTTTAATAATATTCTAAGTAGTATATAACTTTATTATATATAGGGAGATATTCATAAATTTTAAATTTTAAATATATAATAATTATCTATTTTTCTGTTAGAGTAATTATTATTAATTATTAAAATTTTGCTGAATGCTTACCACATGTAATTGACATAAAAAATAAACTCATGTTAGGTAACTATTAGTTTAGCTCTAAATTTAACTAAATTAAAACTAGGTTATAACTTAGTTGTAACAAGGTTGTAACTAATTAAGTTGCAATTGCGTTATCACAAGGTTATAACTAGGGTAAATTAATTGACCAACATACATTTAACTATTAGAGAATTTTAAATCCTAATACATTCTACCTTTGCTTTTCAAGCCTAAAATGATGTTTTAAAGCTTAACTTGGTGCACCCATGGACATTTAGATAATTCAAAATAGATAAAAATCGAAGAAGATACATGCATTAAAAGGAAGTGGGAAAGTGTTCACTCATAGGCTTAATTCACTCATTAAAATTTAGTACATTTGTTCGCTTTGTGGTTTTTTTCAGTTGTCCTTTGCTTTTGAAGTTTAAAAAAGTAATGTAAAACTTAGGTTACTGCACCCATAGCTTTGTAAATAACACAAAATGAATAAGAAATGAAGAATATATGACATTCTAAAATAATGGGTCATTTTTTGAGAAAACGCATTATCTAATTTAAACATGTTTTATGTTTTTTTTGTGTTGCTCCTTTGCTTTTGGAGTTTAAAAAGATAATGTAGAGTTTATATTTGACATTCATGTAATTTTTTACATAATTCAAATCAAACAAGAAATTAAAAAGATCTAAAGATGTTTAGTTTTAGGCTTATGTGTGTTTTTAAGCTTGTCTTCTCAAGGTGACAGTTAAAATGTTTGTCCCATATTGTTTGATTTCCATGTAAATAACTATATATTAACAAGTGCACTAGAATGAAGGAAAATCAAAGTAAACATGAAATTGTAACAATCATTTGGAATGAGCTAATTGAAAAGGTTCAATTTTAAAGGCTAGGTTGAATAAAATAAGACTTTATTTTTTATTTAGATCTAAGCCTCACCTAATGCTTATGTCTAATCTTAGCTTAAGCTAAGTGGCCACTTTTGTCTAGGCCTAGCTTAGGTGCTTAGGTTTAACTTTAACATAAGTTTAGATTAGGGGGCCATGTTTAGACTTAGCCTTTCTTTAGGTAATTAAATGGTTGCCTATGTTTAGGTACCATATACATAGATAGGCCTAGGTTATGCCATGTGTCATTTAATTATTGCCTCATCCCAAACCCTATTAAATCATCACATGTGTCATCCCACCATTGGCCAAATGCATTGACCATCATAGTTGCAACACTTTCAACTTAATTTCTCCTATGGCCGATCAATGGTGGAATGTTTTGGGTGTGCCATGTGTCATCACATCATTGGTTGAACATTCAATGCAAATAGTTGAAATGTAGTCCAACATTGCAATTGAATATTTTGTTGATGTCATGTGTAGTTAGTAGATGAAATTCATCGATTAATTGAGGAAAGTTGACAACATCTCGTGATTAGGTTGGTAAGATAGTTTGCAACTAAAATGGTTAATGATGGCTATTGATGTGGTATTGACACGTGGGAAACTTTTTCAACTAAAATGTGATTGTTGACTTTTACTTGTTAACTTTTTTGGTTTAAAGGTGAGAAAAACATTTTTCAATTGCAAAAAATACTTTGCAACTATTTTTATTAATTTCAACTTTGTTTTATAATCAAGATGTAATTGAAAATGTAGTTGCAAAAGGGGGGTTTTCTATTAGTGTAGAACTTGTTATATGAATTTGAAAATCAATATTTCAATTTTGAAAATTTTTCATTTCAATTATAAAAAATATTATTTGAATTTGAAATTTTTTATTGCATATGAAAATTGGTATTCCAATTTTGAAAATTTTCATTTGAATGTGAAATTTATTATTTCAATTCTAAAAATTTCAATTTGTAATTTGTAGTTTGAATTCAAAAAATTTGTAATGTGAATTTGAAAATGGATATTTCGATTCTGAAAATTAATATTTGAATTTTGAGAATTATTATTTGATGCCGAAAATTGGTATTTCAGCTATAAAAAATAAAATTGAAAATCTTAATTGCATATGAATATTGTTATTTCAATTCTAACAGTTTTCATTTTTATTTTTAATTTGTAATTTGAGTTCTAAAAATTGTAATTTGAATCTAAAAATGAAAATGTCAATTTTGAAAATTGATATTTGGTTCTGAAATTTTGTATTTGAATCTGAAGCTTGATATTTCATTTCTGATAATTAATATTGAAATTTTGAAAAATGATTTCTCAATTATAATAAATATTATTTGAGATGGAAATTTTTATTTGAACCTATGAATTGATATTTAAGTCTGAAAAAAGTTATTTGAATCTTAAAATGAATATTTGAATATTTAAAACTATTGATTGAGTAAAAATGGACATGTAAATGTTATGTGAAATTTTATTTGAATCTAAAAGTGGATAGTTCATTTTTGAAATTTATTATTTGAAATATAAATATTTCAAGTCTAGATTTTATATTCGATTTCCAAAATTTGAAAATTTTAACTGCAAAGTCGAATTTTGAATTTTGAAAAAGAAATTTGATTCTGAAATTTGATATTTGAATTTTGAAAAATGATATTTGAATTTGGAAAATTTATAGGAAAAGCTATAAGTAATGAGATAGTAAGAAAAAAAATTAATGACAAAATAGCTCGGCACTAGCTTCAATAATAATCTAATAAGTTTTCTTATTAATATTTTTTTTGTAGTAAAATATATAATTTGCTGAAAATATTGTATTATATATTATAACATGACTAATTACTAAAAGACTACTATAGATGCTGAAATTATTATTTTTGTTATTATTATTATTATTAGTGTTATTATATATTGTTTACTATCATTATTAAAAGCTAGAAGAAGTGAGACAATATTAATAATAAAATAACCAGCTTGATTATGTATTAGCTACAATAATAATAATTTATTATTATTATTTATTAACTTTTATTACTTATAATAATTTAAATAGTTAGTAGGTAAAGTAAGCTAGAATAACACATTGGGTATTAGGAGGTAGTTGGAAAGAAGTTGTGACTAGGGTGGTGACACTTGCAATTAAAATGTTTAACTTATATGCTTTGTCTTTCATTGTTTTCATATTTAGTATCAATAGGTGCATTAGAAGGCTTGAAAGTGGAAGTGTCATTCAAGAGATGAGCCAATACAAGAGGCTTGACCCAAAAGGATGAAACCCAAGATAAAATAGGAATATCAAGTAAACATACTTGGTTAGCCTCAGCCTAACTATTGATCTTAATTGAAATAATCTGAAATTAATTAATTAGGTAAAATATTATATATTAAATAATGTTTCAACGTGCCATGTGTCATTAAAAAAATTTCTTTCAAAAAATAAATGGATATAATTTATAATGCCACATGGCACCAAGTAACTGGCTTTAAAAAATAAAATGGACACAATTAATATGCCACATGGCAATATGTTATTTTTCCATGTGTCATATAATATGGCCATTTGAAATGAATGGTGTGGATATTTTTTAATATTAAAAACATTGCCACATGGCAACATATCATTTGTTGTTTGGGTGACCAAATTAGTCGCATGGTAAGTCGCAAATGATGATACACATACAATAAGTCAAAGGATGAAACCATATTTCTTTGATTTTTTTTACATCCATAATTCATGTCACTTGTGACATTTGTTTTATGCGACTTGTCCAAGGCAATTAAGAAAATTTTAGTTGTAAATGTCATTTACAATTAAATAATTGTTGCAAAGACTAGTAAAAAAAAGTTTTTTTTTACTAGTGATGCACATTGATTGGAATTTTGAGTTAGGTTTTAAGGGTCGATTGGCTTCTAATTGTGAAAAAGGTGAAAAAATAATGTAGCAATGTTACTCAATGTGGGCTAATTGAATAATTGGATCAAAGGCTCCCTTTAAAAGAAATCATGAATGTTACATGCATTTATACCCCCAATTTTGGCTACATCTAGAAGATGAACATATTTTCTTACTTCAACTTATCATTATAAAATCCCAATTCTATCATAGGCACATAGGGGCCAATAGGCTTTTCATTCCCTCCCTTCTTGATGAACCTTTTGTTCGATGAACAAACCATTTTTTTCAAAATGACAATGATGTCAAATGGGGTTGCAGCTATGAAGCCACCAGCTAATTGTAATCCATATTCCTAGATGAGGGCATTGGTGGCCAACAGACATATTATCTTTCATTAGCTTTCAAAGTGGTGAAAGTCTATGGAACTATCTATGCCTATGATTTTGGGAAATGTTGAGGATGAAAAACGTTTCTCCACATTATCCTCCATGAAGAACAAATTGTGAAACATGCTCACAACACGTTTGAATTTGGTTGTGCACATGTATGCAAGGTTTTTTCTTTTTTTGAAAGGTTTCCATTTGGTATTGTGATCAAAGAATGGACATAAAAGAAAGTTTGGAGAGCAATAGATCAATAACTCTATTTTTCGACAAAGACCAAAGTCTTAAAAACTCTTTCTGCATTTTGTCCTTTTTGAGATTTTTTCCCTCAACTTTTAAATTCCAACATGAATTTTCCATTGAATACAAGCTCCATTCCTATAGTTTTTATGTTGGCATTGTATGCCTTGCAATTGTGCTTTGTACTTATGGATATATATTATTAATATGTTGTATGTTTTGCAAGCCCATCATTTCTAGTTGCAGTGGGCAGGATTCATTCGGACCGTGGTTCAATTCCCCTAGGATAGTTCTTGTAGCCAACATTTGGATTCTTTTGTGTCTACCAAGGCAAGGATATTGTGTTTACATTCGTTATAGAGTATAGTAGGTTAAGGGATTTTGGCCCCTAGGTAATAATAATAGGTCTATTTTTATATGAGGATTTTTGAAAGATGATATATTTTGGCTTGTGTTGAAACTTGAGATTAGTTACAAAATTATAATATCTTCAAGGATTTGGTTTTCTTTTAGAGGATTTTTTGAAGATTATATTTTTGCATGGTGAAATATTTGAGTTTCCATAATTATTCTTTTTTACCTTAAGCTACTATTTAATGTGAATGGCAAGCCCATAGTGTGACACACACCCCTTGTTTTCTTTTTGGTTGCCTACCTTTTAACTTGAAATGCCAATTGGTAGTTGTTAAAATTCACATAAAGAAAAAAATCTTGTAGTCATGAAGCGTTTACTGCACAATATAGACCATAGCCAATTAATTATCATTATTTGGCTAAGTGGAATTTTCTTAGAACCCTTAGAGATTGAGGATGTCACTTATCAGCCATAGACTGGCAAGACCTAGCTAGTTTTAAAGGTGCATTCACACTTGGCGTTAAGGACTCTCGTATTATGTCCTCTATCACCAAGCTAGTCATTTAGGACGTAAACCTTCTTATCATGAAGATTTGATGTTAAGTTGACATCCAATAAATATTAAACAATCACCCATTTAACATTGGCTGCCACCTAAGATGCCACCTAGATTTTCACTTAACACTTACTTAACATTAGGTGTGAACACACCTTAATACCTTGGCAAGAGAGCCATGTTAACCTGATAGCTCAAGAGGCCGTGCAAAGATCATATAACTTACATGGATCGTGTACACTAGCTCTACACACACATCTAGCTCATGAGCAGACATCATAGCCAGTAGCAAGGAGCATCTTGATGAGGTGTCACTTCCTGATTGGACACCCACACAACGGTTATATGACATAACCTGCTGAGCTCATGGATGTGAATCCCATAACCTGTTGAGCTCATGGATGGAGCCTCATTTTCTCGACGCCTTGTAGAAGACGACAAAGGGAGTATCACCTGGAAGCAGATATATGGCTGGCTTGAGTTATATGTGAAGGATATAACCAAGGATATTAAATATACATGTTATTTGGCAAATGCATGTGACGTTTTTAATTTTTGTTTTTCGTTTATTGGGCAATGGGGGGACCATACCCTCTATCAAACGGATAGCCTAGGTGATACTAATCTCAGAGTAATGACCTCTTTGGGCTTGCCATCACCATAATTATCCTTCTTGATGAACAAATCAAGTAAATTCTCTATTAGGTTTGTTAATTAGGTTTAGGGTTTATTCGAAGCCTCCCCACAAAAAAGTGCCTAACTTTCTCCCTAATATTTTTCCTGTGTTCAAGTAGAAGGGACATTTTGTAGCTTGGTGGGACATATTGATGGGATTGCAATTTAGTTTACATTTGGTGCATTCACCACATGGAAAAATTATTTGAGATGGAAATTGTTTTTTTGAATTTTGGTGTTCTTAAATTGTTCCCTTTACTTCCCGATGGTTTCCCAAAGTTCTTAAAATGTTCCTCAACATGTTCCCAAAAGCAACAATAGAAAACAACATAGAGAACATTTGACCAACATTGGTCTCCACTCACATAGCCCCTATTTGGGCCTTTATGGAATGTAAGGTTGAACAACATAGAAAACATCACAACATAAATTTTGTGTAAAATGTCATTTCAATGGTCCCATAGGAGAGGCTCCTGTATATTATAGCCTAGGGCTCAAACTTAGGATCCTAGAAGCTAAAAACATTTAATCCTATCTAAACCTAGAACCCTAGCTCTTCCTTAATCTTATGACCAAAACCTTGTGAGAAACCCTTAAAACCCATCAGGTCTAATTCTTGGCCAGCTCTGGTCTCAATGTGCTCCTTATTAGTGGCTTCAGGCCTGCAATGGCAGTGTTGACTTCTCAAGTCTCATAAGAGCCTGACCCTAATTTTCCTTTTTGTAGTAGAACCTTACAAAGCATAATTTTTCTGGATTGGAATCATGCTTACATGCCATAACTTTGACAAGAATATTGCAAAGATGTTTCAAATTTTCACCAAGGAAGTGTTAAGTTTAGAGTTTAATGAAACTAGAAGGAACCTAGAAATTCTTAACTCCAACACAACAACCAAAAAGCTTTTGGAAGAGAGATTTCCTAAACCCTACTACCTCAATCACTAAGCCTAAGCACTCATTTAAAGCACTTTTCAAACCCTAACACCCTACTCCAAGATCCTTAAATCTCATGGGAAGGTGAAATCATCCTTTCATATAATGCCTAGCATCAATACAATCATCCCTTGGTTCCATGTTCCCTTTTTAGCCAATTGGTAGCCACCAAAAATGAGCTTTCTTAAATCTCATCGTAATGATGGCATGGTGTGTACTTTTAGCTTTGGCAAATAGTCTACACATGTGGGATATCAAATTGATGCAAAAAAATCTAACCAAACACATCACATTAAGCACTCGGAGAAATGTCCTATTGTATTTAGAAGGCAGCTTACATTCATTGGTACCCCTCCTAGAAAAGAGGATTATTATGTCTACTCCTTAAAAGCGGTAGAGATCTTACCAAGGTACAAGGTAAGGTCCCTACCACTCTAAAAGAGTAGGCATAAGAAACATCTCATTGTTATGCCTTGTGATCTCCGTTAGTTTAGACTCATGACAATGTTTGCTTCATGCCTTACAATGGGTGAAGTGCATTGGGTGGGGTCCCAAAATGCAATGTCAGATTCAGCTACCATCCCATCCTAGGCCACTTCTTTTGAGAATGCCCTTAGGGCTTTACGCTAGGGTGCTGACAATCCAAAAAATGTAAAGCCAGACTTGGATACTGCCTTGCCGTTGGCCTTATTTTGGGAATGCCTCGACCCTAGGTCCTCACCCTAGTTGTTAGAATTAAACTAACAGATAAATATGTCTTCCCTCTTGTTACTTATCGATTAAGAACTTCCTTGTTGTTATAGACCCAAAGGCTGCTATTTGTTGAATGCATCTTGTATGCGATGTTCAAATGATCTGAAAAATTCACTTTGGCAATGATAATAAAACTCAACAATAAATTTTTTATAAGTGTAGTCAAAAGTTGTTTGAAAGTGAAATCATTGATTTTAAGAGCATATAGTTCATGTGAGTGGACAGTTTAAAAATTTGCCTATGTGACAATTGTTTGTCATTTAACTGCAAACTTTCTTAATGACCAACTGCATTTTTCCTTTAAGCTTTTAGAAACATTCTACTTTTTAATTTATGTATTTGATGTCCAATATTGCTCCATTACATTAGTTTGTCAGCTTGATAATTTAGAAATTGATAAGAATTTTTTAAAAAAAAATGTCAGAAGAATTGGCACCAAACTTCAAACCTTTCAAAGTCAGTTATTCTGTTATTACAATATTATGGATAAAGTTGCTGATCACATTATAGGGTTTGCTTCTGTTGGAGTGAAGGTTTCCTTATGATTTATGGAACTTTTCAAAGAAAAACTGAGAGATCGGGCCACAGAGTATTGAGTGAGCAAAATCTCCACAAAATACGAAACCAGCCCAATCTCTAGCAAATATTTGAAACCGTCACTTGGAAAGCTCAAACACATACCTCTCCACAATATTGATTAATGTGGGGACAGCAAGTGCCTCCAGCTGAAGCTGAACCCACAAACATTAAAATCAGCATTTTTCTTGAGTTAGGAAAATGGTTGCAAAAAATGGATTCATAACCAAGGCTTTTTTCTTCCCTCAATATTGTGAAATCGAAATTTTTTCCAACTTTCCCATACTTTAGAATAATTAGTCAAATTTATACTAGAAAAAACAAAGTTTAACAAAAAAAAATGGATTAAAATTATAAAAATTATTGAAAAAAAAGACTGTTCATAAGATCTCTAAATGCCTCAGGACTTGCATCAAACTGTAAGCAAGCATTTTGTCCTGCATTACAAATATGGTTCGAAAATTGCCTTAAAACATGACAGCTCTTTCATCTTAGGTCTTCTTTGTTATTGTTATTGTTATTTCTTAGTTATGAGTCCTCTTTGCATATGGTCTTTGTCTGATTTTTCTTGATTGTTTGCTTTTGTTTTTTCTTTGGGTTGTGTCTACTTGTGTTCTCTTTTGCCTTGTATTTTTGACGGATGGGTTCTCATCCTTGATTTTTATTTACACAATTTTCTTCTTAAAGATAATTTCAACGATTCTCTGGTGTTACAAATACAACTGAAAAACTGAATACCTCACAGATCGGCATCCATATCTTGTACTCACCAAACTGACATCTATGTAAAGAAGGTGGTCAGTAGAGTATTTAGAAGCCAGCCATTTCTAATCAGTGTTTTTTTCCTGACAAATTTTATCTTTTTCCGACAAAAATGGAATTTATTTTTTCTGCTGTGAATTTGACTTGTTTTGCTAAATTTTTGGAAAAACTCACAAAATTTTCAATATAAAAGAATTGAAAAAAATAATCCCCTGTTTCTAATAGGGTCCACTTTGATCAACAAATGCCTTTTGTAAAAAGCTTGAAATGAAATGTAACTATACATAGTGTGTATGAGCCTTTGATTATCTGTAGACACCCAAACTCTCCATCTGTCCACGAATCAAATAAGACTTCTCCGAACAACTTAGCATTCAACTAGCTCAGGCATCAGCACTGGTGTTCACTGGGGTATTTGATTGTGCTAATAACAATGAAAGAACCACCAGTTTTTGGTTATTTCAAAAACACAAAAGACCATGTGAACCCGTGGTTTTTTTTGGTTGAAAGAACATCAGTGCAAAGTGAGTGAAAAGGGTTTTTTTTGTGTTGCAGAAGTCACCATATTTTGATGGAAAAAAGTTTGGAGTTGTCATACTTAGGCACTTCGGGCAACTTTAGATAAGGCTCCAAAAACAATCCTATTGGATGAGAGCCATAAATTGGACCCAATAGTGTTTAGATGAGGGTCCAAGACCAAGAAGACATTGCTTGTGCTTAATGAATGAATGAATAAAATTAGGGGAATGAACCCGTGAATGAGGAATTGAGTGCATAACAATGTTAAGTTATCATGACCACTCTTTGTTAGAAAGGAATACACAACACACTTCTGCTTTAATTGGGGGGACTTCTCATCTGCCAAACCTACACCTGAACCCAATTATTCAAGGAAGGTTTGTCAGGAGCACTGGAACAATGGGATGATCACTATGGTTTTTGCTTTCAATGGAAACTCCTGAGTCATCATAGAAAAGTTAATTTTTCTATTTGAAAAACATTTTCCCTCTTTGGAATAGGAACATGCTCAAAGTACCATTCTGAAATTTTATAATTGGTATATCATAATGTGTTACATAGGGCCAATTCCACCGAGGAACACAATGATGTTAGGCAGAGCACCACCAATCCTACTTAGGAAAACATAAAGACATGATCAATTTTTTTGGTGTGAATGGAGAGCATCTTACCCAATGTATTTTTTCCTTCACTGTTTGGGGGGTGTTTAAAAGGGGGAATGCCCCTGGAGTGGGTGGAATGGGTGTTTCAAAAACTTTTTCATTTTTTTAATGCCCCTGCTCCTCAATTTCTTCATTTTTTCCAGTGATAACTGCTGGGTACCACAGAAAATAATAATCAAAGGAGGCATTTACACTTGGTAAAGCTCTTGGCTATAGGCTTTACTGGAATGGGGCCTATGCTCAGCTTTGCCTCACTCAATTATAGTAAGTCGGTGGCCTCTGGTTTTACCGTACACAAAACAAGGGGTGTGTCACACTGTGGCCTTGCCATTTACATTTAAAAGTATCTCAGGGCAAAAGAAGAATTATGGAAACTCAAATATTTCACCATGCAAAAATATAATCTTCAAAAAATCCTCTAAAAGAAACCAAAATCTTTCAACATATTATAACTCTATAACTATTCTCAAGTTTCAACACAAGCCAATATATCATTGTTCAAGAATCCTCATATAAAAAGAGACCTATTATTATTACCTAGGGGCCAAAATCCCTCAAGCTACTATACTCTATAATGAATCTAAACACAATATCCTTACCTTGGTAGGCAAGGCCAACAAAAGTACAAGAATAAGACCCCACAATCTTTTACATGACTAGATACTTGCCACCATGAGAACATCTTGTGTGTAAAACATGTCAAAACAAATAATTCAACAATGTGCTATAGCTATAAGCCCAGTTGCACTTCCGTTGAATGTCACAAGTTCAAATCTTCTAGACATACATATGAGTCACATTTATGGTATCAACTGGCCCATTTGTAGCTACACAACTTTACTCAATCCAAGGTGAAAATTTGGGGACCCGATTAAAGAGCTTCAACCAGAATGAAACCAAAAATTGACAACTTCAATACCCAATGGATAGCCAACCCATCTACATAGTTCATAATACTAGGAACTAAGTTAAAACTAGGGTTCCAAGACCTCACCATCATGCAATCTTGTAAAATCTCCATAATTGCATGGACCTTATTTCCAAGCTCTAGCTTGACCAAAACAAGAGTTGAGTTGGTATTCTAGGTGTTTTGAGACTTGCCCCTGTTGGTGAAAGTTTGTGATCATTTCTTCATAATTTTAACATTTAATTTCTTTTAATACCACATTTTGCTAACTTTTAGACTCCATGATGTCTATAACAGTGGTGACAAAATCCTAATCTTTAAAGATTCATGCCATTAATACTTTTGGCCACAAATTATGATTTATATTGTATTTTCCTCTTGATGGGAATGGTACCCACCTTTTTTGTCGTGCAAAAAAACTGTGACAAATTCAAAATTCAAACAAATGTTTAAGATACTAGATTTTTGTAAACAGTTCAAATAGGTAGCCAAAAATATGTAAGGGTGTTTAAATATTTTCCTTTCATATTTTTTAATCGCCAGATTTGGGTAAAATTGGCTTATGGATTATTCTTACATTGGATACATCACAAAATTGAAAACAGAAAAACAATGAACGTTATGTATGAACTAACTTGTTGAATCACCTTTGAAAGCATAAGTGCTAGGGATAATAAACATTTTCAAGGACACTTAATTTGTACAAAATCTAATTGCTAAATAACACACAATCAACTTGGGGGTTTTAGAGACAAAAGACATACTGCCAGTAACTTGTGAATAGAGTTTTTAAGAAAAAATTTCACAAATTTTGTTGGGGGATAAAAACCACTGTGCAACACTGATCTTCCACACTTTATTATTGTTGAGCCTTGCTTCCAGTCCCCTTCCTTCTCTTCATCCACCATTGGCCAAACCACATCCACTCAATATATCGTCCAAGTTTGGCATCCCTACTTGCCCAAGTTGGTCATCCTCATTCCATGCTTTCACCTTCATTCCATCCTTTCCCATAGTTTGTGAACATGCTGCCACCCATTTTTCATCATTGCTTTCCCCAAACCCTGTCCAATAAACCATGTTGTCCCCCTTAGCATCCTTGCTTTACCTTGCCTGCATTGTTGGTCACTTCATCATCTTGGTGCCATATTTAAATCCTCCTACATTCTTTCCATTTGATGGAAGGGCATTGGGAACACAATTGATGACTTGACCAACAACTTTGCAAACAACAATAAACTCTTTTGGGAATCCGATTTGGAACCTTTGGATCATTCAGAAGGTTCATAAACCAATACTAAATTTATTATGCTCCTAGATGAAATTCAAACTGGAAGACACAACTTCAGACTATCACAGAATTTTGGGAACAATGAAGAGAAGTACCTGCAATTCACTCTTGAGCTTGGCCTGTGAAGGACTATCAATATCAGCTTACTGACAAGCAGCATAGATGGGTGCTAGTGTTGTGTCACATATCTTCATTCTGGAGGATTCCTCACAGGTCTTCAACCATGTTAGCAACAATCTGCAAACTGAGCACCAGAGCAACACTGTAATGAAAAGGCAATTGGAGTGCATCATCTTCTAAGTACGTATAATGCGAACTCTGTGTACTGAAGCTTCTCTGAGATTGCCACAGGGAAGATAGAGATAGCTTGCAGAGAAATTTGCACTGTTCTCAGTTGGATCATAAATGGGGACTTTAACTAGCTCAGATAGCATACTAAAGTGAACAAAACAAAATAGAGATTGTAATTCTGCAGGTGATGTCTCTGTAATGTGGCCACACCTGGATGGCAAGGTGGATGGAGCATCTCCAAAGAAATTGCAGATGGAACACAAGATCCAAGATCAGGTTGATGGACAGTCATGGTTATGTTCCTGCCTTCACCACCATTACTGGAACCTCCTTGTGTTCAGAACCTTCCATCCAATGACTTCCTTGGATGATTGGTGTTACTTTGCCACCATCCACAATAAATAAGCAATTATCTCAGATCAAAGGGATGGAGGTTGAGAACAACAATGTACTATGAACTAGGCCTTCTCGACAATGGGAAAACATGGAAACCTGCATAGACAAGGCTGTGTCCTCAAGGCCATTGGAATGATAGTGGATAGGATCCAACAACTCCTTGACAGCTCCAATGGGCAAACGAGGAGAGCTAGATGATGCATTGGCCTGACACCAGCTTGAAGAAGACTATGCAAAATCACATGGATTTTGCCATCTTACAGGTAACCAAGATGGCATCATTCAATAGTGCAACAGGAGCTCAACATGACTGACACCACCAAACCAGCATATTAAAGAGTGTGAGGAAGCATCTGCAAAAATACAGCACACAGATGATCATAGAACCTGAATGAAGGAATGGTAGAATTATGAGTATTTTATAGACAAGATGGCACTGGGATACAACCTGATTGTATGCACAATTGAGTTTCCTCCCTTATTCTTCCACAGCTCAAGCAGGCAATATGGATCATCATCTTCTTCCTGGCAGCTGGTACAATGCTCTTGTACAGCAAAGTCATCCAATACTTTGGCCACACAATGCTGTCAGCTAGAAATATCATACTGTCACAAAGAAAGGTAGGCAGGAAGGCACTATCAAAAGCATCATTGCTGGATAGCACAAAGAGACCTTTCTCATGGAAATGATATAGGAGACAATGAAGGAGATAAAAAAAAAAGCTGCTGGAATTGCTCCTGGTTCTCATGGACATATGTGCTGGTGTATCTGCAAGGCCACCCGCTGTTGGGTAACATCGAAACTATCACGTATACAGCCCAATCCATTATCCACATAGCCACAAAACAGCCAGACTGAACAATACAAAAGAATTATTTATAAGTACGGAGAATTCCTCGGTACCTAATACTATTTGAGTCAACCTGAAGAGAATTCAGATGACCTGATCATAAGATTGTAGGTTCTTTCTGACAAACTAGCAGCCATAAATCAGCAAGCATGAAGGGAGGAAACCTATCTCTAAAGAGAAGAGAAAACGCAGATACACGCGTTAATTCACTCCGATCAAGAATGTTCACATAATCATATCCAGTTCACATGACGGGAGACCTACAAGAAGGTCAAAAATCTGCACATGAAGACGCAAATAATCTGCGACTTTGATTATCCTTTCTATCTGGAACCTGACTGCCAAATTTTCTACCAATTCCTGCTACATAATAGAATTTCCTATCTTCACAAGCGTTGAATATATCCGAGGATTCAACAGAAGTCACATCAAAGCACCAATTGAGCAGAACCTCGACGGCACTCGTTCAGCATGTCGACATAGAACTGGCACTTGCCAATATCACTACCGTTGGCATTCAAACAGTCCTGGAAAGCCTTAGACTGGTTTACGCACGAATCCATAGCCACAGTGGAGGTGAGCGGCGCGGCACCTGCTCCTCCTCCCTCCTGTTGCATTTGTTCGTGGTGAACGGTGCGAGGTCCCATAATGGAGTCCACGGCTCTATGCGCTACGGCACTTCCTGTTCCGAACGCCATTCCTTGCGCGATAGTACTAGCCAAACCTCCTAGCATCGAACCTCCACTGCTGTTCTGCTGCACAGGCGCTGGAGGCGACGCATGATGCACCGGTGCTGGCGGAGGCGCCCGTCGCATCACCGGCCGAGATGCTGTTCGCCCTCCTGCGCTCCTTTGACGAGGCATCCTCTCACACGGAATTCAATTATCGAGCACGAGGGAAAAAAACAAAACCACGACCAAGAGCGCACACACAAACGCGAGAGTAACAGACTTCAGACAAAACCCGCGAAGGAGAAGACGACAAATCCCGTTCGGGAAATGCTCTGAGAGAAGACGACGATGAAACCCTAAGAGCAAACCCTCAATCGCACGGTTCGGATCTATTCTCGGTTAAGGGCGCCGAAATGCTGGGAGACAAGACGACGATGAAACCCTAAGAAAAAGTCTAAATCGTACGGTACCGATCTGCTCTTAGTTAAGGGCCGCGAGATGTTGGGAGAGAAGGGCCGACATTCAACCCAAATCAAGCATTCCTATTGGTGCAAAAGTTGAAATCGGCCCCAAGGGCTTTACACTATGAGTCAAGGCTGAAATAGAAAAAACATTTTCAATCTGCCCCAAGCTACCAATAAATGCCGAACTTTATGGCCTTTTATTGGCCCCAAGCCTGAAAAAAAGTGATACCATCGAATTTGGGAACCCAATTTGCGACCCCTTGAGACCAATGTTTCAGCATTTATTAATATCCTGACATCAATGTTCTAGCATTCATTAGTCACTTGGGGACCAAACAACAAGCCAAAAATGCTTCAAAGTTGGCCCCAAGTTTCTCCAGCCCTGACTCCTAGTGTAAAGCGGGCTGAAGAGGCCTTAAACATGTGCAGAATCGGCCCTCAAAATCCTTTATGGCTTGGTAGGACTAGGTCAGCTTCTTTAAGGGTTGAAGTTCTTTAGGTGCTAATTAAGACTGTTCCATGGTTAAATAGGTTAGTTAGGACACAATTAAGGGTGTTTTAAGACAACCAGGGCTTTCATAACCTCCTTGATTATGGTAAAGCTGATTTGATGTAATTATGGTGGTAAGGAGTTTATTAGGGGTTAGGACATAATCAAGGATGTGTTAAAACTGATTAAAGAATGATTAATTGTGCATTGAAGTTCAATCCAAACACCTAAATATTAAAGTTGTTTTTGACACAATTGGGATTCTATCAAGATTGACTAAGTTAGTGAGGGGTTGTATGGAAATTATTACCCAGGGTTCAGAAGGGAGTTATTAAGTTGGATTGGGGGGGGGGTGTTTATGACATAATTTAGGTCATATTAGAACCATCATATTTGTTACCATCACCAATTTCTCACCTAAATCAAAAGAAACAATTTATTTACAACATATTCATATTTTCCAAAATATGTGCTGATGAGAAAATAATTAGTCACAACAAAAGCTTCATTAGATTTTGAAATCACTACATGAACTCCACCAAACTTATAAGAGGAAATTAAAATTTGATAAATTTGGTTTGTGACAAAATATTTGAAATAAGTATTGAACTCAAAATTGATTGGAACCCACTAGTGCAAATGGTAATGAAATTTGCTTTTTAATGATTATGCTTATGCTTTAATATTCCATTTCATTGACATCCAAAAAAAATCTATATGACATCATAATTTGGAATTAAATAATTTCTTTAGACAAATATATAATCCAATTAACAACCTCATATTTTTACATGATTTTAGATGTAGCATGAAATGCCCTTATTGTGCATGATAGGTGACCTAATGATATGATTTTGCATCCCCTATGATAAATTTGTAAATATATTTTCCCATGACTTCATATTGTGAGTTTTTACAAATCATGATTATTGTCAAAAAAGTATAATTTAAAAAGACATTGTTACCATGATTACAAAATTTGTTCTAATTAGAAGTAACGAATAAAATGGTACAGGCATTATTGATTTTCTTACAACTAGTGATTACATGGACTTGTGTACATGATCGCCAGAAGATTTGCTTAAGTTGTAATTGTGGTCAATACTATACTATACATTTTATATGTCTTTTCTATGCCTTTTCTACAAATGACCTTCCATGACACTAATTTTTTGAGTAGGAAAAATGATAAGATAGCCATCACCACAAGAAATAAAATTCAATCTTCACTTCGGAGCTATATTTTTCAGCTAACTTGTAGCTTATACTTAGCATCATATTTATGAATTATTTTATAATAAGTTTATTCTATAAGTAAAATCTGAAATGAAATATTTTTTACTTGTGGATTTCCTACTTCTTATTTGTATGCAAAGTGTTATTAAAATTCATTAATGAATTGCAAAATTGACCAAGATTGTTTTGTTGAACTACATTATTGTATAATTCACACTTTTGTACATTATTGTAACAATAAATTATCAACATCATTTCAAAAATGGAATTAATTTTATTTTGTGTAAGGCTTGCTTGGCAACTTTTGTAAGTAGAATTAGGAATTGTTGAATGTTTATTGCAAAATGGTGTTATTGGTTGAGTATTGACATGCCTTTGATTTTGTCAAGTAGCTTGACTCGAAATTTTTCAAATCATAATAAAGTAAAATCTTGTGAAATGGAAAATGAACTACCTAGTTAATTTGCAATATGGTTCAAATGTTAAGATTTTTGAAACATCAAAATGGCATAATGTTTTGGCGATTGTCTAATTAATTTGTTGACAAGGTGGATAAAAAAAATGAGATAATATGTTTCGAACCTCAATCAAAAATCAAGATTCATAAAAAAATTGACGTCGATAATGTTGAACATTATTGGAAGAATTATTCCCTTGCATACTTATTTTTATAAGACTCCATTGAAAATGATGAAATGTTTAAAATTCCCAAAAATTAACTCTTAAATCCAAAACAATTAGTGTTTACAAAATCTTGGTCACCATAGTCGTCAAAAACTCATTTGCTTCTAATTCTTGTCAAGAGGTGTCAAATGCAATGTCATGTTCCCAATTTGGACATGAGTTGATTATCCAAATTGTGATTAAATAGAAGATTCTTTTTCAATATTCTTGTGTCTTCAACACAAAAAATGACTAAAATAAATTATTTTGAGCTAGCAAGCTTGTATTAATATATTCATTTCTTCAAATTTTTTTGTATGAGTGAAGTGAAAATTAAAATAGTTGTAAAGCATTCGAAGAAAATTTGTAGTGTATGTGGAGGGCACTTTATATCTATGAATTTCCCTCCTAGAGATTGGGAGGGATATAATGCCTACTCCCCAAGGGTGTGAGAGATACAATGCCTACTCCTCAAGGGTGGGAGGGAAATCATGCCTACTTATAGGTGTAAGAACAGTCCCACTATTGAAGAGTAGGCATAAGAACCCTCTCAAAATTGAAAGAATCCAAGTTGTGCTATCCTAGACACATACCCGGCATTATGGGTGTACCCTATTGATTTGAAGGCACTGATGATATATGAATCTAAACCCATAGTCAGGTGGAAAATGGTGAAAGAAGACCGGGGATTTAAATGGGTATGAGACCCGTTTAATTCACCAAACCATCACTTAGGACGATGGGGGGCCAGCCGTTACAAAACTCCTAACCAAAGGTACAAAGCCAAGAAGTAATGTAAATTGGTAAAAAAACCAAGACACTTACATGAAAAAGTATCTTAATGCAAAAGAAGAATTATGAAAACTCAAATATTTCACCATGCAAAAACATAATCTTCAAAAAAATCCTCTAAAAGAAACCAAAATCCTTCAAGATGCATATTATAACTCTATAACTAATCTCAAGTTTCAACACAAGCCAAAATATTATTATCTTTCAAAAATCCTCATATAAAAATAGACCTATTATTATTACTTAGGGGCCAAAATCCCTGAAGCTAATATGCTCTATAATGAATCTAAACACAATATCCTTAAGGGCCTTGGTAGACAAGGCCAACAAATAGAGAGAGAGAGAGAGATTCATTCATTCATTCATTCATTTGCCTCCTCCTTTTCATTCAATTACTTGGTTCATTCATCAGAGTTCCGTGAACCCAAATAATAATAAAGAAAATATATGGTAATTAATAGCAACTGTGTACCTTGGCTACTTTTCTGGTCAGTTTTTTGGTACCATGGGAGGCTCTGTGATTGGTGGAAATTCAGTCCGGCCTATCAGCCGTAAGATCCACGATCCCCCACGAGGCGGCCACACGCTCAATTAATGCTCCACCGTTACCCTACGGGCCCCCTACGTTACTTACTGACTGAGTTAATTTGTTTTTGAAAATTTAATTATAAAAAAAAAACACTTAGTTTATTGACTTGTGTTTGATGGGTAATTGATTTGTTTGGGAAATAACCTAATTAATATTATTAATTAGGAATGATTAAAAAATTGGGGGGATCATTATTATTATAGCTTGTGTTAGCGTGTTTCCAATTAGCCTGGGTTTATTGGGTTTATTATTTATTTATTGGTGGGTTCTCTCGTTTTTGTTGTTTTTAAAAAAGGTTTTGTCATTTAATTACTTGTGAAAGGAATATTTGGATTTTGTAACACCTGGAGCGAAATCAAATCTTTGATTTAGTAGCATTCATAAGAAGCGTGTGTATTATTACTTGAGATTTTGTTTTAGTGAGGATTGTAGTTGTTTATTTGATTTTGTGTTTGTGCCCAGACTACATAGGGTCACCGGCTTTTTTTTTTGGCAATTTTGTGATGTAGCCACATTGGCGGTTATCCTTAAGAGGAATTAGCTAAATTTGGCTACAGGCCAAAGAGTAAAGTAGAAAAAGATTTAAGAATACTGATAAATTTTGGCGAACTTGGTGGAACCTGCGATTTAAATATGGCGATTTCTGAAAATTTTCAACAAAAATCCTTTGTATGTGCGGCACCGGATTAGTTTTTGGGTTGCCAAAATTCGCCCCCAAAAAATAACCCTGCGAACCCAACTACATAGGTTTCGCTTGGTGGCACATTTTGAGGTACCTATGTTCACTAAGTGTGAGCGTGACTTCATTTCTGGGAACGTCAGGGAGCATCTCTCGAGTTTAATGGTTGTTGCTGGTTTGAACCAGTGTTGAGCGGTGCTTACACTGAGGGACAGATACCTGACGGTTATCAACCTGGGTGTAGAATCACTTACCTGCCAGTTCTCAGAATTTTCAAATACTCAACTATAACCCTATTTATTTTAAAAAGGCAAGGAATGGGCCAAAGAACCGTGGGTTCTATCAAGAAACCACGGTAGATTCTTTAAGGCTTTTGAAACAACAGGAACCGGTGGTTCTTTTCTGAAATTTTTGAATGAACCAGAACTGATGGTTCTTTGATTCTGAAATATTTAAAGAACTGGAACCAGAGTTTCTTTGAAAAATTCAAAGAACCGCCCAACACTGGTTTGAACTTGCCACAAGGGGCAGAGGGCCATAACAAGCTGGGTGAGTTGCTTTGACATTAAGTTATTTTTTTGGCAAGCAGTTGATGGGGTTGCTTGTCATTCCCTCGTCCAAAGTTTTCCAATTTTTTCACTTATTCTTGACTACCCCAGTGCTGTGGAGTCTACTCACGAGATTGGTGCTTTTGTTGGGCCTTGCCCCCCACAGGTACCTTGGTAGAAGGTTGTAGAAATAATTCTTTTCTACACTGGAAAATGCCAAAAGACCTAATATCTGTGGAAAAACTAAATTAGTTCAGTCACGTTTATTGGTTTTTTTTTTTTTCCCCTGTTGGTGGATTCAAGTTGTAGCCTACAGTCAGTTTCCACATTTGCAAAATGAATAAATATTTTTTTGAAAAAAAGAAAAATTTTAATTTTTTTTGAAATTATATATATTTTCCATCAACTACTATGATATTGTGATATGAATAGTGTAGCCGGTGATAATTATGGTGATTTTCAACATGTCAACTTCATATTTTCACAAAATTTCATTGACAATTTTTAGGATTATTTAATGATGAAACTGACCTTAGGGTAAGGTGATCCTTTGGACGGGCTTAGTATCTTCCAGTTTTGGTCTGGTACCGACTTTTGTACATACCAGTGGAGTGGTGGTATTGTTGGGTCCAAGAGAGATTTTTGGCTGGTGAAGGAGTATACTGGTATTTTGAGTAGTACATATTGTTGCTTCTATTAAACAGTTGGATGTGAACCTAAAGTTGTTTTTTTTGGTCGGGAAGGAGCCACTTTGATTGGCCCATCACCCAAAACCCAAAAAAAAGGAAAGAAAACTGAGCCCTCTTGAATGCATGTTCAGCCTTCTCAATGGGTGCATGAACTTTTTTATTTAAAAACTGTTTATTGCCATTTTTGACCTGGGCTAATACCCCATGAGCAAGGGTACCTACTAGGACCAACCCTAAACCCTAAACTGTTGAAAACTCTAAACCCTAAACCCAACAACTCTAAACCCTAAACTGATACAACCTCCAACCCTAAACCCTAAACTGATACAAGGCTTGTATTGCCTCAGGTTCCTAGTTCCTACCAGCATAAGGTACAGGTATAATGCTGGTATTGCCTCAGGTCATACACGACTGGTAAGGTACCTACAACCACTTGTTGATACAAGGCATAGGACCTATATACCAGACCAACACTGGTATCTTCTTTCACTTTGTTTGCGCAAGGGTTGGGTTCAGTGCCTACCCAGTGCTAAAGGAAGACATCAAGAGTTGCCAAGTTTGTGGATCCAAGTACTTGCTTAGGCTCACTTTAGCTGGGTTCCAGGGTCCAAATTTGTAGGAACCAATTTGGACTCATTTGTAGCATATTGAATCCTTGAGTTGAAGCCTACCTTGAAGCCTTGCTTGCATATTGGTTCTTCAAACCATGAGCTCTCTCTAGAACGGCTTTCTTTTTTTCTGTGTTTGAACCAATTGATTTTCTCTCCTTAATGATGCCATGTAGATTTAGCCTCAATAATATGCCACTTTTTGGTCTTGGACCCTCATCTAAAGGCCATGAGTCCAGTTTGTGGCTCTCATCCAATAAGATTTCTCTATTTCATTGGACCCTGGACCTTGGATCCTTGTTTAAAGTGGCCCTTAGCAACCTTTCTAATCTCAAATTTTGCCAAAAGAAAGGGGCAGAGAACTGAAGCTGGCTTGTCAGTGATTTTCCTTTGAAAAGTTATGAAGTTTGTTTTTTTTGTCAGGTCAGCTTTTTGTTGGGAACCTCTTGATCAACTTGGCCAAGAAGACTGACAGCCCCAAGAATGACAACCCTGACTCTGGGGAAGATGAATGAGAGATCACCCCCATCACATGGGAGGGGTGAGGGGGCTTTCCGAGAGAAAACTAGATGCAATCAACAGCCCGAATGCACACAAAGAAAACACATTAATACCAGTTTTTCAGGGAGGGGGTGGAGAAAAATACATATTTCCCGAAAAATACAAATACAAAGAGGTGAAATCATCCTCTTGAGAGAAACATCAAAGAGGAAAAGAAAACTCCCAACGATGGTTTTTTTGATGGCAAATTTTTTCCCTTTCATGAATTTTCAAATAAAAAAAGAGAATATTTTCTAATAAATATTCTAGTTTTTGAAAAAATTAGCTCTAGGGGAATTTTTAATGTAAAAAAGCGTCTGAAAAGTCACAATTTCCTACAATATGAAAGGTGCGTAAGATGATTTACTTTCATATTTTGAATATTGCCAAATTTGGCTAGATATACTTATTATGGATGGTCACCACTTCAGCAACATCAGAAAATTGGGTGGAAAAAAAAATACACCACTCCCAAGTACATGCAAGACAACAATCATGTAGGTAGCAGAATGTGTACTTTGCAACAACATTACATTTTGGTCAGTGGGAAGTATCTTGAGCTTGGTGATACAAACAGCTGGTATCCAATTGGATGTCAGTCTATAAGTCACTCCGCACACTCCTTTACAACTCACATCTCTGAGTCTCATTTGAAGTGAACCAAAAAATTAACATGGAATCATCCATCCCCCCAAGAGCTTCCTCTTGTCTTGTGTGGGGGGCTGTAAGTCATGATTCCAGGACCATGGACATGAGGATTGACTTAAGAAGGTCCACTTTAGATGAGGGTCCCCAGTCCAAATTCTTCTTAGGGACCTATTTGGACTCATTTGAAGCAAATTGAATCCTTGAGTTGGATGCTGCCTTCGAAACCCTAGCTTACATCTTGGTTCTTCAAATCATGAGCTCTCCTTTACAGCTCTTTTTTTTATTTTCCCTGTTTCAAACCAATTGATTTTCCCTCCTTAACGGTGCCATGTAGGTTTAACCTCAATTTGCCACTATTTGGTCTTGGACTCTCATCTAAAGGCTGTGAGTCCAACTTATGGCTCTCCTCCAATAGGATTGCTCTATTTCATTGAACCCTAGACCTTGGACGGTCATCTCAAAGTGGCCCTAGTAAGTATCATGCCTGTGTGAGCCCTCTCCAAGGTTTTCACTTTGAACCCTCTCCAAGGAATTTTGTTTTTCCTAAGCTTGAAATTTGCACATGGACAACAATGACAACACTTCCCATATTGTCAAGTTTATGGCTGGGGAATCCTTTGAATTCATTTCATTGAAAGGCTCATAGTCTACAATCAAGCACCTAAGTTGGTTGGGGAATTCGCCCGATAAGGGGCCTGTGATGAGCCTTGTTGAGCCCAGCCTTTGGAGAATGTCCCCTACCCATATAGGCTTTACCCATCATAAGGCACGAGGGCAACATTATTATGAATCTAATCATACATAGATCATGAGGTGTACAAGGGGGAGGGATCTTACAGCTACTTATGCCTATCTTAAGATCCCTCCCACTTTCACTCTTAAGGAGTAGGTATAAGATCCCTCCTCTTTTCTAGAAGGGATATATTCATTAATCTAAGGTTCCATTCATATAACATGCCTTTGTAAATACATTAGGAATTCTCTCCTAGTGCTTTATGAAGAAAATTATTCAACCTTTCTTCAAAATCCACACACATAGGACATCTTGGCAGCACATTCTAGGCTGGGAGAAAACTGTTGCCGACCAAAAAAGCTGTATAATTTAGGATGGAGTGCCTAAAACATTTTGACCCTTTCCACAACTTTGTCACAATACATTACTAATGTTGAGAGTGGGGATACTTACACTAACATTAGGGATCCAAGGGTTTGTGCCTTAATGCTGAACTTCTTTCTCATAAAAAAAACACAGGTGATAGCACAAAATTGTGGAGCTTGGAAATTAGTGGCAATGGCCCTTAATAAGGCTCAAGGTTTTGGGTACCCATTTAAAAAAGATGGAAAACACATACTCAAATCACCCCAAAACAAGACACCAACAAAATCAACCCCTCAAAAAAAAAAATCAATTAATAAAAATTATTTATTTAGGATTTATATATGGTCTGAAAAATAACTCCTCTTCACTGACCTGGAGTGCAAAAAAAAGAAAGATGGGAAAAATAAAAAAGGCAGCTCATATCCCCTATACTCTGGAAAACTGGAAATTTTAGAGAAATTACAACCAGCTTAGACATAGCTGGTCTGCAAAAATTGAGAATAATAGTACAGGGGATTTCTTTATTTCTGCTAAAAGATTCTTTATTTCCTTCACAAATTTTATGTTCTTATTCATCACGGGGTTTACCTTTCATTGTATATTTTAATAAATAGTATGATGAATATGATGACATTATTTTTTGTAGGTTCATATGTGCTCCCCATAGTAAGAACAATGATGCATGATAAGGTATAACAATATATCTTCATATCTCAATCTATAGTATTGTTATTAAATCATTTATGCATTGAAAAAAGATTTATTTTCAACATTTGTAAGGAAATTTGAAAATTTATATTCATTACAAAGAATCCTATCTATACCAACTCATGTGTTTGTGATTTCAAGTTTTCAAATCAATCATTTTTACAATTGTCAATACAATTGTCCTATGTGGCACTAGGTTAAAAATTGTTTATATTCACATATTCAATTTAAAAATGATTTAAAATTATAAATGTGATTATAACTTACAACTATTATTAGTTTGAATGAAAATGAAGATGAAAAATGCAATCATACCATCCATGACTAATGACTTCTAGAAATAAATAAATTTTTAATTATTTTTGTAACTAACAATGTAATTCATAAATAACTAAACAACATGTGACATGCAACTTGAATTATGACTATATATAGTTACAAATATACATGTGCATTATTTAAATATTTTATTAGTATTATCTTTTAGAATTTTTTTTAAAATTAATTTTTTTACAAAATATAATTAGTGTTGATTGAAGCTGCCAAGGTAAACAAAGAAACTCAATGAAAAACCACACCCAATAAAACGCAAAAAAAAATTTACATTTATATTTACCCGAGCTCCTAGAATTACCTGTACATATTCCAGTATTCATAATTACCATATGCGGGCTGAGAGAATTACCTAATACGTACAACAGTAATAA
>Ga0116231_10003192_pt1 | contig 34238 bp, 20 predicted proteins | sample S1TSphgellanicum_2_FD_89695 | JGI IMG/M metagenome (GOLD analysis project Ga0116231, IMG submission 89695) | Host-associated microbial communities from peat moss isolated from Minnesota, USA - S1T2_Fd - Sphagnum magellanicum MG | ecosystem: Host-associated > Plants > Peat moss > Unclassified...
CCCATATGGCAAATGGCAATGTGCTTGATGAGATGGATGCATACCATTTGTCAATTAAGCCCAATTCTGATGCTTCCCAATATACACGGATGAAGGCCTATGGAAATCACTATAGGGTCATTGGAGAAACCAATGCTAACACAATGGCAACCTATGATTGTGGAGTGGCATCAGTGTTCCAACAAGCATAAGGGCCAGGTGGAATGTGTGCATTTGGGCCCATGCAATATGTGGGAATTCTGCAGGATATAATATTACTTGATTATGGGCCAGTATCAATCCCAGTGGTTTTGTTTAAATGTGACTGGGTGAAGAATGAGGTTGATAGGCGAGGTCATCTAACTTACAAGCGTGATGAGGATGCCTTCCTGCTTGCAAATTTTAATGCACTGAAGGCAAATGATGACGAACCATTTGTGTTTCATGCTCAAATGCAACAGGTGTTTTACTCTGAAGAGCTAAACCAACCATGGTGGAAGGTTGTGCTACATAAGGAACCTCGCTCCAGGCGTGTGGTAACAGAAGCAGGGGAGGAACAAACCATGATACAAGATAATGTGATAGGTGTTGAAGTGCCTCTAGAAATACCCGATGTGCCTCACAACATGGCAATGGTTGGTGCCATTGAGTTGTGTTGCATAGAGGCAATTATGGCATCTGCAGAGTTGCAAATGCCAGGTGAGAATGATGATGCATGATATGTAGGCAGACTGAGCGTAGGGAGGAACAGGCATCTAGCTGTATATGGAGATTGATCTACATGAAGGGTTGTTTGATTCAGAGTTGTACACATAGGTGGAAGGACCTGGTATATCCACTGGTCAGGTTGACCAACCATCAACTAATAGCGAAAACCATTTAGGAGGAGAGTGTATTAGCAGGAGCCTATAATTGCATTTTAGAGTTGGACACCCAATGTGGCTGGTCCAAACCCAGTTATCATGAAGTCCACCAGCTTTTGAGGCTGCAACAGTCATGGCAAAGGGGGCAACATGCCTTAATATTTTATGAATTTTCCCACCTTGATTGTATTTTCATCAAATTCAAGCCATTTTCCAATATTTCCAAAATTATCCAACATAAAAAATGATGTTGGTCACCATCCATAAGAAGCATTAGCCGATTTTGGCAACACATGCATGATTAAGTAGAAAATTAGTTATGTAAGTTAAATATTCCACCTTGTTTGGCTATTTGTATATGGCCATCAGGGGATAAAACAAAATATATGGCTTGTTGGAAAAAGTTGGGTAAATGACTAATTTAGTTCACAAACCACATTTCCACTAAATTCAAGGAATTTAATTTTAATTTATCATATGAATATTATGAATATGTACAAATTTTTATTTTACACCTTTGTATAACACTCTCACTAAAAGACCATACAATACGATATTTTACATATAAACATACGCCAACTATGATTAAGCACCATTTCGCTTACGACTAAATAGGACTTTAAATGGCTACTCTTGGATGATAAATCCAACCCATTTATAGATGGAAATAAAATTAGTCGCAAACTAGTCGCAGGTTAGTCGAAGATGACTTGACTAATGTTAGCACGATGTCACAATAGTCGTAGATAACAAAAAATTAGTTGCAAAGACCAAATAATTGCAGGTAGTTGTAAATGTGATGGTCACATATTGGCCTTTTTCTTCTAGTGTAAGGAACTTTTCAATCCAATGAGTTTTGACCCTTGCAATCACCTTCTAAAAATTTGGAAGTCCATCGAGACTCCAATTCCCAAAGTGGAAACCCACTTGGGAGTGTGTGAGTTCATTCCCCCACACTCTCCTACATTCCCAGGAGCATGAAATGTGACTCCCGAGCTTCACTCTTGGCCCGCACCTTTGCAAGCCCTTACCTTGGTTGCGAGCCTAAGGTTAAGGTTACGACATCCAATTTGTCACACACACAAAAGTTAGATAATGTAACATAACACTTTTGGAGTTTTAGGCCTTGAGTGATATTGTAAAGGTATTGCACTTGATACAATTAGTAAATGTTTCAAGTATATTTTTTCAAGTTATTTAACATACCCATTTCAAGTTAAAATTATCAATTTTAGATAAAAATTCGAACATAATTTTGCAACAAATTTTTTGAATGTAAAAACATGTCAAGTTACATGTATTCCATGTTGCAAAATCATATGGAATAATAAACTTAGCTTGTGTAACATGTGTGTTATATGCAAATTCAATACCTGATCATTGTATTCACATAATGAATTCTGAATTAAAAGGAAACAATCACATACAATGGTTTGTACACATTATAAACACAAATTTGCAAAAACAAATCTCTATAAATTTATAATATAATAACCCGTACACCAAATTGATTAGATTAACTACTACATAGTCAAAATTTAATTTAATCTTCTAAGTACCAAAAAATAATAACCTCATTGATGTTTTGCAAAATCTCTTATAATAGTTCATAAATGGGATCATTTCCACTAAATTGATGATTTTTGGGAGGCATCAAAAACTTTATTGCCCTAACCAAATGAAAGTAAATGTACATTTTGTGTGAGTCCTTCAACAAGACATAAAAGGTATCACTATTCCCCATCTCTGATAATAAATACCTCGTACAACATCATCATTAGCGTCAAAACTAATCCATCATTGATATGTAAAGGGCTCTTTTACCTTGTATAATGTTTAGTACACAAAATCAACCAAAAGGATGCCTTTGATTGTTGCCTTATTTTGTGTTAACTATTACATATTTGTCCCCAATTTCAAATGCAACAACTAATTCATCACTTGCATGTGAAATAACAACAATTTGTAATAGTGAATTCAATAATGTGGGATCTAAGCAAAACATAATTCCAATTAATCATGTAAACAAAATCAAAATAAGAAAAATGTAGAAACAAATACCTTATAGGTCAAATTGGCACTCTCCATCCCACTCATCATACATTGGTTATCATACATATCACATGCCTCAAGGCTAAAGTTGTTTTGGCACTAGTGGCATGTCCATTGAACATTTTGTCCAATGATTATCTAAACAAAACCCACAAAAACATGTCAAATCCTTAACAAACAATTATAGTACGTTGTTTTTGTTGAGTGCACAAATTGAATGAATCTTCATGGTCCCTTTCATGGGATCACAAATGAACAATAATAACACCCTATCCACATCTTCACCTTTAACATGCCAAAATATTTTGTGAAAGGGTTTCATAAAACCAAAATATGAGGACTTGGGTTTGTCATATAGACATTCACTTCAAAATTCAACCACTTCCTCCACATTTTGCAACTTTTTGCCTTGGGAATTAATTTATTCACTTCGCAAAAATCTTTTGAGAACATCTTTTGCCCCATCATGGGGTCCTTTGCCATGACTACTTCCAAAAAAACTCCATAACATCTTACAACCTCCAATTAGATTTGGATACCTAGAGACAAAGTACCATGGCTTACTACTCTTGAATTGGGTTGCACACCCAACACTCTGCACCCAATGCCATTCATGTGTGTATCCTTGTTCCACCATATATTGTTAATGAAGTTTGAAACAATGTTACACAAATTTCAAATCATGTTTATGATCATTTGAAATATAAAAGTGGTATTTAGTACGAATCTTTGAATCCCCATCATAAGGATTTGGTGTAAGGTTATAGCAAAAACAAATGTGCACCAAAATGGATATCTAGTAAGTATGCGAGTGCATACTTTGCATTTCATTTTGAACCTCAAAACTATAATTTTTTACAAAGTCAACTATAAAAACCACAATGTTGGTTAGGAAATATTTGATTTGTAGGTTTGAAATGCGTATCTTCCCACCAAGCAATAAAATTGTGCTTGACAAAATGTTACAATTTTGGTTGTAGATGTTCAATGAACTCATCTGGCATCATGTTCTTGTATACCAAAATCAACTTTTTTAAGGTTGGCCATTTTTGGCCATAATGGTTTTTAAAGCAAATTGGCATCATTGGATTCCATTAAAGTATGATCTTTTGGACAAAAGGCTAATTTTTGCACCCCCCACACCTTGGGTAGTTGCCAAACAAGCAACTATGCTTGTGCCATTCCTCATAATTGCCTTTTGGGCACATTATAACCCCACATATTGGCACTTGAGGGTTGACATGGCTACCCAAACTGATCACATATATCATCACAATGATAGTCACAGATTTGTTTGTCATGGATGATATTTTTTACCTTCATTTCATTGAATACAAGGCTCAACTCACTTGCGCTTTACATGGTAAATGCAACAACGAGTATTTCTGTCCTTCAAAGGCTTAACAAAAAATTGGTTAAATAGATATTCAAATGACTTTTGCCCAATATGTATTCCAAGATGTGCAACTTGAAATCTCAAAAAGAATTCAGTCTGCACACATAAGCAAACATAACAATAATCCATTACCTTCCATGTAATTATTAAAAAATTATTAAGGTAACACATATATACTTAACATAATCCTATAATCACATGACAAAGGTTGAAGGTAGATTTAAAAAGAGTACATATCCTCATTTCAGCAATAGTAAAACCTAAGTGAACAATGATCTGGACAACAGAATCCCTTCAACATTAGGCTGTAACAAAAACATTTCTAAGAATTAGAATTGAGTTCACAAAGAATGAAGGCAAATTATTAAAAGAGTATATTTCTAAACCCTAAACCCTAAACAACAGTAAAACATAAATGAACAATGATTTGGACAACAAAATCCTTTGGACATCAAAGTTTATCTGTAAAGTCAGGCGATTAGGGGGTGAGAATGGCCAATTTTGACATAATAGGGCATCAAATGTGTACCTGGAAATGAAATTTTACAAAACCAAATAATTCGGACCTAAACAAAAATTTCCATCAATGTTATTGGTAAACTGAGTTTCATCCTTTTTTTCCTTCATCCCGAGCACCTCCATTGCTACTACATATATTTTCACTGGTCCTACTTGTACAACTACTATAATTACTATCAAGCCTTGTGCATTCAATGCTAAGTTTCAACATTCATACTATGATTTTATAAAATTTCCTTACTTTGCGAATACCACTGGAAGAAGTGATAGGGGTGAAAGAGAGGATGACTTTACAAATAACTTTATTAGGTAGCAACAAAATGTTTTTTAAGAATTAGAACTGAGCTCAAAACTTGATCGAAGGCACTTTTTTAAAATAATCTATTTCCTCATTTCAACAATAGTAAAACCTAAGTGAACAACAAAATCCCATAGACATTCAATAGCACCTAAAAAAATTTCAGTAAGAGTTACAATTGAGTTCACAAAGGTCAAGACGGTAGTTCCTTAAAAGAATATATTTCCTCATTTCAACAACCTTGTGAATAATGATCTAGAGTTTACACAATAAAATCCCTTGGACATTAGGTAGCAGCAAAATTTTCTCTAAGAATTTATATTAATTGAATTCACAAAGGTTGAAGACAATTTCTTAAAACAGTCTAAACCCTCATTTTAGCAATAGTGTACCTTATGAACAGCGATCTGGACAACAGAATCCCTTGGACATTAGGTAGCAACAAAATTTCCTTTAAGAATTACAAGTGAGTTCACATAAGCAAGCTTACATTCAAAGCTCATAAGGTCATTGAGATCACTCATGATGATAAAAATAAATTCCAAGGTGCTATTTGTTTCCTCAGATTTCCATGGAAGATTCAAGAATTTAATATATGTTTTACCTTAACCCCCAAAAAAATGGACTTTGTTGTACAATCTAATGGCGTCAAATGGACAAATGTGGGAATATCACCAATTCAAATGGACATTGTGATAGTATCAAAATCCAAATGGACTTCAAGTTACAAGTTGACCAATCCAAGTGGAGTTTTCAACAATTTCATCACTCCAAATGGTGTTCAAATTACAAACCAACCAATCCATATCAACTTTGAAACTATCTAACCCACTAAAATGGATTTCAAGTTACAATAGAACCCACTTGGATGAACTTTAGGTTACAACAAAACCCCACTCAAATGGATTTTAGGTTACAATAGAACCCATTCAGATGGACTTTAGGTTACAACAGAACCCACTCAGATGGACTTTAGATTATAACAAAACCCATCAGATGGACTTTAGGTTACAACAGAACCCACTCACATAAACTTTGTTACAATCCAACCAAACTTGATGGGCTTAGCATATATACTACATAGATTCTATAGACTCCAAGGTAATTAGTTCACAATAGTCCACATTGGATCAACAAGTTTAGGTAATTGATTAATTCGATGGCTTCACAATACCTTGAAGTAATACATATATCGACTAAACATGTTGCACAACAGAATTTGCCCAAATTCATCAAAAAACCAATAGCAATCCATTGAACAACTGTAAACTTAATGGAGAGTTAACTAACGAGCTTTTGTTCACAAGATTACTTTCTTATGGGACTAATCACTTCAAGGACTTCCATTCAAATCCATTCCAAAATACTACAATGGACAAAGAACTGAGCTCTTGCTGGACTTTCCAAATTTTTTGGAATAACAACCTCCAAGACATTGTTCACAATCAACATATTTGAAGGTAAAAAGATATACGTGTGTTTCCATGAGGAAATGAGTGTGCTTCTCATCAGATGTGCCTAGATTCACTCTCTTTCTGGTCACTTCAGCTTTGTCAACCGGCTGACTCAAGTCGATTCGACCCACCATTGCACTACTAGATTTCTTGTAGAAGGTGGCAAGAGGCCATCAGTCCTCTTCTTTCTCACTGATAATCTCCACAAAGATGACCCGCTTTCACACATTGGAGATCTCTGTGATAATGCTGCAGTAACATTCCGATGGTGCACACCAAGAAGCCAAGCCATGCCCCTAAATGAAGACGATGAACAATTAATCTTGCAGAGACCTGGTAAGTTCACACAAGCAGAGTTTCTGGGTTTGTAATTGGTGTGGGACAGCAGAACAATCAGAACAAAAAAGTAAAAAACCCTTTTTGCAGAACAAGTAGAACTGCCCAATGCAATTCTGCACAAAACCATGCAGGCTGTAAAAATGGCAAAAAAAGACAAGCCCAAAAATGTGCCAGACAGAGCTTGTTAGGGGTATTTAGTGTCTTGCACCATCAGTAAGTACTGCAGTTTCATCATACACTTTCTTATAGGCTATGTTTAGGGGCCATTATCTGGTCTGAAGCTTTCTAGTATTACTCTCATATTTTATTGTTCGAGTGTCATGGTTGCATGTCAAAGCTCTGATCTTTAGGGCTGTAATGTCTGATTTGCACCTGAATTTCATCTTCAGAAGTTGCTGTGCTGATCAAAGTTGTATTGAAGTGTTTCTGTTCAACATGATATATATATATATATAAATTGTGTCCTTCTCAAGTATGCACAGACAGTCTCCCTAACAGTCAACAACCCCTTGCAGTGTTTTAAGCTTTTCCTAAGAATGTTTTTGAGTTCTTTGGGACATCCTTTGGTGTGGACTTGCACACTGTTTATATTCTTCATGGTAACAAGTAAACAAGTAAACAATATGTCTCATTTCACAGACAAATTTCCTTGGAAACAAGGATCTTCCCCTCTGGTACCAATCACCATGTTTAGATTAATTTCCAGCACAATTGTTAGCACTTTGTTAATCTGTACAGGATTACAGAGCCTCAAATCAGTCTGTCCTTATAAGAACCCTGTGAGAGGAGTTTGGGTCAGTTAATTATAGACTGGTGCAGTGTGGTAATGTGTTGGTTTTGAAATGGGTAGATTGAGTCTGTGATGTTGCAATATTCTCCAGCTAACAGCTGCTGCTGCCACTGTTCTCCACTTGCCATCATTGTGTCCTTCAGGAATTGGACAAATGGAAGCATCAATAGCAGCAGCAGCAGCTGAGGCAACAGTGAGACAAAGAAAGAAGGCATGTTGGACGTTTCCTTCTGAAATTCTCTCTTCCAAGGGTGGTTTTTTATTCTTGAGATCAATGTCTCTTGTGATCTTTTGTTTCTTGGGTTTCCTTCCCAAGATATTGGTAAATTTTTGAGCAAGGCAAAGCCATTTAGTTGAAGGTGCATTGTGTAGCTTGTTCTCTGAAGTTTCTTTGATTTGTCCTAAGGAAATATTATTAAGCTCCAAAGGTCCAAGATGACTAAGTCAGTCTTTAGCTACAGTTTTTGTGCACAGTCAAAGACATCACTACTGCATATGAAAACCCATCAGGTTGAATCTACAGCCAGACGTGATGGGTTTAAGAGAGTCAACTATTTTATACTATGCACAAAATTAGTCAACAGGTGTATCTCAGCACCATTACCCAATCAAGCAAAGGATATGGTTGTTGTTGGGATTTCCTCACCATCATTCCTTCATTTGTTGGGTAAATCTGGATCTCAGTTTGTCCAAATGTACTTTCAACCTAAACCTATCACCTGTGTCCTCATGCCCTAGCAACTTCATGTGACAAAAGTTGGGGTCCTGAACTTGCAGGTGACATGTACCTGGATGTCGATCAACCAAGTAGTTGAGTACCCTTTTTTCTAGGACAATTTTGTGTTATGCAATCTATAAAGTTGCAGTGGAATATGGGATGTGGAGTGGTCATCACATTGCAGGCCATGAAATTTTAATTTTTATGTACTTTGAAATCTGGGGATTCAAAGTGCAAGCACATGTTTCATCTCATACAAAGTACTCACTTCACGAGAATTGACCAGACTTGGAGAAATGGGTGTCAGGAGAACTATTGCCCAGTCACCAATCTGACCAAGCCTTGCCTGCCAAAGACTTTCTGTCCAAGTTGAATTTGAATTTCACAATAATTTGAGATGACCCAAATCACACATGTGATTGGTTTGTATGTATGCATGTATGTGTGTCAGGAATTTTGAGTAATTGGACTCAATACAATGATCTCAAATGATAACCTAACCACAGTTCTTCCAGAAAGGGAAAGATTTCTTTAAGCCATGTGAACTAATTTGCATGTGAGTTCGTTCATTGGTGTGGCACCCAATAGTAGCTTCGAGTGTTGATCTAGTGTCACACATCTAGCCCAAAAGCTCCTCCTGTTGGGTGTCTGGCACAACCATTGCAGACATTTAGAAACTCCCGGGACACAAATTGCTATCAACTGACAAGAAAACCTCATACAGTGATGAAGGATTATCTATAGTTGTTCTGAGTATTCTGAGATTTGACCCTCTCCAGAAGAGCTCATATTGTGCCTATGAACTCATTGGTACTATTTGTAAAACATGCTTCTAGAAAAATACCAGTTTTTCTGACCGGAAAAATGATTCTGTAGAAGTTGCTAAATTCTTTGTGTATGTAACTCTCACTAAGGAGAGATTCTGCCTTTCACCTGAAGCTTCTTATGGTCAATGTCTCTTTCAAATGCATGTGACTACCCAGCATGTAGAAACTTCATGCAGTTTAGCAAATATAGATCCACAAAGTTCTTAATGATGTGGCAGAACCCTAAATTGTTAGGATTTTGCTAACCTAACTCTGATCCATTAAAACATTAGTTATCTATACCCATGGCTGTTATGTATCCAACAAATTACAAGATGCAAGTTGTAGCTTTAGTGTGAGAGGAGTGAGAATATAGATCTTTTGATTATCATTTATTTCTATGATGAAAATGTGCAACTCAGACAATGTGAGCTGGAGATTGACATTTTCTCAACTCCCTTTTTTCTTTGTTGTAATTGAGTTGTACCTGAAGAAGCTTCAATAGGGCATATTTTTCCCCTTTGCAAAGTGTGGGAGGTAGGTAGGGGAGGAGGTCAGAAGGATGCTTCTGCACATCAGATCCAAGTGATGATGAATGTGCCAGGGAGTAGGTAATAATATGGTTCCATAGTTGCAAGTTGCAACTACCCTTGTAGAGAATATCATGGCATTAAAATGACAAACATAAGAAGTTGAAATGTGCAATAATATATATTCAACATCTTCGTTGGAAATTGATGTAGAAAGTGGAGGCAAAACTAGGAAAGAATAATCAACATGGAGTATAAAAAAAAATAGAAAACAAAATTTCATTGTGCACCCAAATATTGAGGATTTCAAATTCTTCACCCACCTACGCTTGTGTCTCTATAAGATTGAACCATAAGAAGTTCTTGAATCAAACCCTCATTGAATCTCTACCTTCCCTTATTCATACCTACTCATGGGATGATTGAATATCCAATCATCACATCATGGTCACCATGTTTTACCATTGTAATGAATGTGAAGATTCGATCAAATGATGGATGGCATTATGCACCCAAGTTTTACCTCCTTGATGCATGATTTTCATGTAGGAAGTGAAACAAATCAAACTACCTTCTCTTATATACTACCTTTGGATTACACTCAATAGTTTGTTAAATTTCTTCACTCTGTTGTACTAGTTGTTTCACCATCCTAACATACTCACAGTTCCAGTTTGCACAAGCTTGGGCACAACCAAGGAAAATGTTTTCATTATCACAAAGCAAAGCAAACCCTTTGCATCACATTCTTCACTTGTCAATCATTTTTTGGAGAGCATATATACCAGTGTTGGGCGGTTATTTGATTCTGTTAATAACCGCTGACTCTGGTGTTTTTAGTAATTCCGAATCAGAGAACCGCTGGTTTCGGGTTTTTGAAAGGAAAATAGAGTCAAGGAATCATGGGTTCTGGTTATTTCATACACTTCAAAGAAGTACCTACCAGTTTTCAAGATCTTGTGGGCAGTTCTTTGACTTTTAGAATTTCATTTTTTGAGAACTGTCCTTAATACATCAGAACTGGGTATTTGAATTCTTTGAGAACCATGGTAATGAACTTTAGGAACCGCAGCAGCGAGACCCAATGGGTGGTTTGGTGCAGTTTCTAGTACCCGTCCAACAACACTGGTATTAAGCAGTGGCAACTAACCCATCTCTTGCTGAGAGACAGAATTCTAAACAGATTCTGAACAAATTCTAAACTCCAAAGCCTAGGATACTAAACTACTAAATGTACAATTAACAGTGCATTTATCCCATGCTACTATGCAATGTACATGTTCAAAGTTCAAAGCTCTCATACCCATTAGTAATACTAGCTAAAAGACTGTGTAGAACTAGGTACAAATGATGTGAGGAAAAAGATTGGGTCTGTCCAGTGATCATGGTATCATCATCATCATCATACTTGTGAATAGGTAATAAGTACTACTACACACAAGGGCCAAAGCATGTTTGGTGCAGGTGCAAGAAAATCCAAGTAAATCAGAGCAAAAATCATTCACACCATTTGGAGGAGCTGAGGAGCCAACTTTTTTCAACAATTTGTAGCTCAGTTTCATTCACACAAGATTTGTGAAAATGAGAAAATTCACGAGCAAGGCAACTTATTAGAGCATAGTTGCTAGTTGTACCAAGAAGATGATGTTGTTTTGTAAATTGTTGATGATGATGACCATGACGACGATGAAGGTAAAGTTGTAGATGACAAATCCAACAAGAGAATCCAAGCTCTTTCTGAAACAGCCCATAACATATCTATCCGGCCTCATCATGTTTTTTTTGTGTTCATCCCCTTCTTCAGGCTTCAAGTACTTGCAGCTTGCAAGTGTCTAGAATGGAGGCTGCCTGCCGTTTTTGCGCGACAAAATTAGTGCATCAGTGGTGTGTGAGAGTCAAGACTACAAGGGTTTGTTTTTAACCATGGTTTGTGTGCACTTCAACAAACTATAGGAGGTGCAACTATCTTTTATCCACTCGCAAAATCATGGAGGTAAAAATCTGGCAATTAGGACCCTTTTTTTTTAGTGTTGGGCAAATATAATAAAATTATATTTTTATTTGTCAAGGCAAGGGTAAACATGCATGTGTTGCAAAATTTGCAAATTGGGGTTAAAATTTGGGAAACATTAGAGACTATATAATCTATTGAAACTTTCATCTGGGTCAAGGAGATATCCATGAAATTACATCTATATACTATAATATACCTTGATTTTTAGGGTAAATTCAAGAATACATAATTTTTGTTTCTATTTCCTCATAGTGGTCACATTTTTCACTGTAAAATGGGTATATTATTTTTAAGTATAGGACCAACTCTTTGGGGTCATTTTGTGTGTAGTTCCTTTGACTCAAAGTACCCTGAATTTTGCTACTTGTTGCGGTTCATGCAAGTAGGGTTAAAACTCTGAGTACTCAAAGCTCATAATAAATAAACCCTAAAATTTCTGGGGGGAGAGTTTAGAGTTTAGGGTTTAGTTTGAGAGCTTTTTTAATCTCCCCAGAAAAGAAATCCAAGTTCAAAAAGAAAGTTACCACACAACAACAACCGTGGTTTCATAGAATTTGAAGAACCCAAACTCAATTGGGCTTCTTATAACAATGTATCTTTCAACAAAATTTCTCATCTTTCTTTCTTGGGGGGGGGGAGGTGGGGGAAAGGGCAAAAATAAATAAAAATAAATTATATATATATATATATAAGAAATGCTATTATATTTATATATTATTATTATACTACACAACAACAACCCTACCCTCTGGGGCTGACAAAAGGCCTTTCAAAAGATGGCAGAACAAAGAAGTAAGTAGCCTACCCACCCCATGTGTGTGTGTGATTGATTGACTACAACAGAGTGGGAACTTCTCTCAAACAATAATTGCCTTGTACTACTACAATGATCAACGAACAGCCTACTACTAATGAATGGTCTTCTTACCCCTCTTGTCAGTTCAAAGTCTCTTCCACCACAATTAGGTGTATGTATATTTCATTTCATTTCATTTCAAAATGGATGAAAAAAGGTGTTAACACATCAATTGGGGGATGGAAATGGATGAAAAAGGTGTTAACACATCAATTGGGGGATGGAAATGGATGAAAAAGGTGTTAACACATCAATTGGGGGATGGAAATGGATGAAAAAGGTGTTAATACATCAATTGGGGGATGGAAATGGATGGATAATTGAATTTCATGAATAATAACTTTTTTTTAAAATTTTATATTGTGAAAAGGCCCGAGCTTTTTGTGAAGGCCAAGCTATGTGATTCTTGTTTTATTTACCCCCTTAGTAGGTCTTGAAATTTTGGAATGTTTCACAAGAAAACAAGCTTTCATGCCAAGAAGAAGAAGAAGAAGAATGTTAGTTGACCTTAGGGTTTATGTGCCCTAGGTTTATTTGTCCCCTAGATAATAAGGTTGTCAACACTTTCCCTAGGATTGTCCATGAATCTCCAACCCTAGATCATTAGCATTTTTGTAGTAAACTGCACACCCATATTTTGGATGACCCAACATACTATTATTGCTCATCCTTATTTAGGGTTTTTAAAAAAAACCCCTTGTTTTAGGGTTTGGTTCTTGAACTTTGGCTTGAGCATTTGAAACATAAGGATTCACTATGTATGCCTCTTGGACTTGAATGAAGGTTTCTTAAATAAAGAGATGGACTGGGCTCCATCTTTTTGGATACATGAATGGGCTGATTTGATTTGTACACAAGACAAGATTCTTTGATGCAAGGGGGCTGATTTGGCTTGGGCCTTGTGCATTTGGGTCAAAAGCTTATTTAACACACGGGCCAGGTTGTTGGATGGTCTTGGGCTTTTTGGACTTGAGTTCAAGCTTCTTGAACACATGGATAGTAGGCACAAGATGCTGAACACTCTTGCTTTGTCCAGTGCATTTTTGGCCTTGTCTTTTTGTGCTTTGCATGGTCCTATGTATAAGCATGTTGTGTAGTTTTGTTTGTTTTGCATGTTTTGCAAAAAAAAATTTTAAAAATTATCACTATGCTCTAATAATGTCTCACACTGATTTCAAACTCAACATTACTTAAGAGAAAATGAGGATACCAACCATTAACATAATTTTTAATTTTTGACGTAAAATTGTTATTTTATGTGTAATCTAAAACTAAGGTGAAAACCCTATGACAGAGCCACACAATTCTTTGCAGGGCTGAGTGTGGTCGGCCAAGAAATGTGTGGGACAAAAGCTTGTTGGGAGTGGTGTTTAGGGTTTTCTGGGATACGCTGAGCTATATGGTTTTTCTTTTAAAGCTTTGGTTCAGGATTTTTTGGTCACTAAGCTTGATGGACGTGGGCCTTCTTCAGGTGGCCTGACCTTCTTGTATGTAAGGGTTTGGTTGGCCTGAAAGCCTCTGGGATTTGGGTCCAAACTTTTTTGGACATGGGATGGGGGACGGGGCCCAAGCAACAAGCTCAACAAACACAAACTTTGAAACAAGGACAAAAAAGAAAAAGCCCCTCAACAGAGATGACAAGAATTCAAATGACCCAAGAATGAGAGAGAGAGAGAGAGAGAGAAAGAGAGAGAGGTTTTCATGAACAAAATTGTACTTTGGACAACACAATTGATGAGACCTCAAGTGTGTGGACAAACCTTATGTAAGGACAATTGCCCTTTTTTTGACTACCTAGGTATTTCTTACAAAACTCATGTTGGAAAGGAAGGGAAAAAAAAACCATCACAAACAAACAATAATATTCTGTATCAAAACTCCTATCACACAACAAAAACGAACAACAAATGACACTCTACAATAATTCATGACACCCGATGATTTCCTTCCTCTAAATTCCCATCTCCCATTATTTTCTTTCCCAGTGGGATTTCCCCCATCTCCAAAACCAATTTCCTTCCTCTAAATTCCCATCTCCAATTATTTTCCTTCCCAATGGGTTTTTCCCTCATCTCCCATTATTGGGGGGAAAGGAAGGAAGGAAGGAAGGATGTACCTAGTGCATGAGGGAACCCCTTGAACTTTGCAGAGCTCTAGAATTTCTCAGCCCTAACTCAAAACATTAAATAAGTGACCAAAATCAAATCAACTTTGTTCAAGACTGACGATCATCATGATGGGTTGTTGGCCTGAATGAGAGAGAAAGGGAGAGAGAGAGAGAGAGAGAAACAAACAAATAAACAAAAGAAAGAAGCTGCTCATCATCATCATCATCAGCAGCAGCAGCAGCAGCCTTGACAGAGAATGAGAAAGTTCTAAGCTTGTTACTGAACTTCTAATAAGAAAGACACCCACAAAATAGAACAAAGCAAATTTTTATTAAAAAAACCTGAGCTTTTTAAGAGTCTAAGAAGGGGGAGCTTTTGGAGGTTGTGCACTAGAGAAGAAGGTGAGGTGGGTTCTTCAGAGGTAAATAGAGAGAAGAAAAAACTGCAAGAGAAGCAAGTGAGCAGATTCTTCAGCTCAGGTTTAGAGAGAACCCAAAGCAAAATTTAAAATTTGTTTATAAAATAATGATAATAATAAAATAATCACTACTAGAAAGAAGGTGAGCTTGAAGGACGAGGTGATGATGTTCTTCAGAGGTTAAGAGAGAAGAAAAGAAAAATTACTAGAGATGGAAGGTGAACTTCATGAAGAAGTTGGTGATCAGGTACTTCTTCAGAAGTTTTAGAGAGAAGAAAAAAAAAACACGCTAGTATCTAGAGAAGGAAGCTGCTAGCAGCTGGTGATCTTGTTCATCATAAGCTGAGAGAGCCTAGCTTCTTGGGAGATGAGGTGGGTTTTAGAGAGAAGAAGAGGAAGAAGAAGAAGAAGAAACAAAACTGCTGAGCATTTTAGAGAGAAAAGAGAAGCTGAGAATTGGTTGTTGTTGTTGCTGCAGCAGCAGTTGATGATGATGATGATGATGATGATGATCCATATAATTGCTGTAAAACCCACCAGCGAGATTTGTTTGTGTAATAATTACAAAAAAAAATTAAAGTTATATACAAAAATTTATGATCAACTGGAACACCATCCATCAATCAATCACATGAAGAAGCAACAACCCACTCCAAGAAACTGCAATCACCAGAAAGAAGCACCAGAAAGAATTAGCTACTGCAACTGCATACCAGAAGCAGGAGCAGCAGCAGTTATAGCACCTCATGCTGCAACATCTGTGCCTGTTGCAGCAGCTTTCTGTTATTTTATTCTCGCTTCCAATGTAAAGAAAGAGTTGCAGTAGTAGTAGCAGCAGCTCTCTCTCTCTCTCTTGACAGCAGCAGCAGCTGCATGAGCTGCAAGACATACATGAGTTTCTCACTCTAGTCTCGTGGATCATATTGAAGGACCTATGTTGATGATGTAGCTGGTGGGATCTGATCGTTTGCAGTGATGTATCGGCTGCTTCGGTTGTTCTTGGAGATGAGGATGATGAGGATGAGGATGAGGATGATGATGGTCATCAACATGTGTGGAATGTTGCTTTTTTCTAGTGCTGGAGGAGCTGCTGCAGCAGCAGCAGCAGCTCAGGGAGGTGGCGGCGGTGTGGCGGATTTGGTGACGAGTTTGCCGGGACAACCAGCAGGCGTGGAGTTCAAGCAATACGCGGGGTATGTGACGGTGAGTGAGGCGCATGGCAGGGCGCTGTTTTACTGGTTTGTGGAAGCTGATCACAAGGACGCTGCTTCCCTTCCTGTTGCACTCTGGTTCAATGGAGGTGAGGAGAGAAAGAGTCGGAACCGCGAGACTAGATCAGCTCACAACTGTCCCCAACACACACACATACATCTTCTGACCATCTTGAAAAGAGAAAAGAAGAATCATCAGTCCCAGACACACATGAGAAGAAGAAGATCACACTCCCCAGACAGCTGCTCAGACTCCTGCTCTGTGCCACAGAGCTCGGTACCTGCAGAGAGAGTCCCACAGACATAGAGAGAGAGAGAGGGAGAACTAGAATCCAACAGAGACTAGTCCCAGAGAACTACTTGATCATGGGTTCTAGCTAGTGTTTGGTTTTGTATTGTACAATAGCTTCACAACTGTAGATCTGTTTCTGCAGCACAAAAGCAAACAACTTCTCCAGCTCAGGGACAGCTCCACAGAACTTGATCTGTGAAGTGTTTTCTGTTCAAGATGTAGAATTCTTTTTTCTTTTCGTTTTTTTTTGGTGGATCGATGCGTGGATGGGTGGGTCGGTGATGAGGATGATCAATGTTGTTTGATTGTAACCTGCTGTGTCACTGTGTGCAGGACCAGGATGCTCATCTGTAGGAGCTGGGTTTTTGCAAGAGCTTGGTCCCTTCTTTCCGAATGCAGATGGAACTGGACTTATTCGAAACAAGCAATCATGGAACAAATGTCCGTAACCTTCCTCTTCCTCCCATCTCCCAACTCCAAGCTCTCTCTCTCTCTCTCTCTCTCTCTCTCTCTCTCTCTCTCTCTCTCTCATATTTCAACAACACTCATTCCCCTTCTTTACTCTTTTTGTTTTGCAATTTCAATTGCAAATTTGTCCCCCCTACCCCCCAAGATGTCCAAGCTCTAGTTCTCTCTTGAATTCCTTCTTGTGTTTTTGCTCCAAATTCTTGTCATCTGTGGTTTTTTACACTATCAGAACTCTCCATCTTCTCAACAATTTTCCCTCTTCCTCTTTCAACAATTGAGTTTTAGCAACAATCTCCAACTCTCTCTCTCTCTCTCTCTCTCTCTCGGATTATTCTTTGTTTTTTGTTGTTCCCAAACTAACCAACTCTCTTCCCCAAATGCTTTGAAACTAAAACAATATTTGTATAATCTTCCTGTTCCTGCAGCACTCTTCTTCTTCTTCTTCTTCCTCTTCCTCTTCTTCCCATCTCACTGCCTCTCCATCATGTCCAGATTCATCTCTGTATGTCAGAAAAGCTTGAACTCCACCATTAGTCAGTTTTATTTCTGTCCTTAAATCTGAAACCCACACATTAGGCAGCAAATATCTTGAGAGAATTCTAAACTCCATTGAACAAGATCACATTCTGAACAAGATTGCATTCTGCAGATCACCCACTCTGAAACTCACCCTTTTTCTTTCCATGAAAGTTGGTTGTGCATTCTGAAGATCACCCATTTCATTTTTCCAATGGAAGTTTGTTTTGCATTACAAGGTCACCCATTCTGAAGATCACCATTTTCTTTTTCTTCATGGAAGTTTGTTTTGCATTCTGGACATCACCCATTTCTTTTTCATCATGGAAGTTTGTTTTTGCACTCTGAAAATCACCTTTTTTCGTTGTTTTTTGTTCCTTCAATGATGGGAATTCTGTTTTGCATTCTGAATTTCACCAGTTTGATTTGTTCTTCAATGGAAGTTTGTCATGAATTCCACAATCACCAGCTTTTTTTTTCCTTTGCTTTTTCTTTCCCCCCAAATGAAGTTTGTTCTAGTGGGTTATCTCATTTGAGTGGTGGATTGATTGATTGATTGTGCCATCAGATGCCAACATAGTTTTTGTGGAATCACCGACAGCAGTTGGATACTCATATTCAAACACAAGTTCAGATTATAAGCTTTTCACAGACAAATCAACAGGTACCGAATTTCTTTTCCTTCATACCTTTTACAAATACTTCAAACCATTCCATTCCATTCATAGAATTGCACTACTAATCTCTTCTATTACTCTCTAACTTCACTTAACAAATTCATCACCAAACTTATAAGAAACAAGAAGAAGGGAAAAAAAAAAAATCAATTTCTTTGGACTTCTTTGATGCGGGAATTGAGAAAACTGGTGTTCAATAATTTCATACTCTCTGAGGGTTTTGTTCCAATTGTGCTGGGTTTTTGCAGCTGAAGATAACCTTGCATTCATTCTTGGGTGGTATGTGAAATTTCCCGAGTACAAGAAAAATGAGTTCTACTTAACCGGCGAAAGCTTTGCAGGTAATGTAAAAACAATTCCCTTTCATTCGTGCATTACTTATTATTATGATTATTATGTGGATTTTTTTTTAAAAAATCTCTCTTAGCTTTAGTTATAATTGTTGGTCTCTCCTTTTTGTTTTTCTTTTTTCTTCACTTGGTAGTTTTGGGTGGCGCATCTCTTGGTGGGTGAGGCCAGGCCACTATTTACCGGAGCTTGCACAACAAATAGTGCTCTACAATGAGAAACCTGGAGACTTCAAAATCAATTTCAAAGGGTTTGCGGTATGAAAATCCATTTCCAACTTAATGGGTAGCAAAAGAAGATGCGGGTACCAGAATAACAATAGATTGGTGTATTAGGGTTTAAGGTGCTTATGTAGGTCTATGTGCTTTGCAGTTGTTCCTAGAACACGAGGGAGGAGGGTGTGTGGAGATGGTCAGAATTGAACTAAATCATAACAAATGATGAAAGATTGTGTTTTTTGTATGCAAATTAGCCTTATAAATTTTGGTTGTTAAGGCATTATTATTTTCACCCTTCCTTTGCGCAAAATTTATGTATGTGTACACTTAATGAGAAAAAACTTAGGTTGATGTAGACTTTTTTTCTTTTTTTTTTTTTTTCCTTGGTGGAAGTTAGTTTTTAATAACAGATCTTATTATATTCATTCAATTGTTTGGCTATCATTTTGTTTTGTTGAAGATTTTTTTTTTTTTTTTCCCTCCTTTTTAAATTAAGCATGATGAGTGTTGATTTTGTAGGTTGGAAATGCAGCGACAGATGCGTATTATGACAATCTTGGCGCTACTAATTTTTACTATTACCATTCGCTCATCTCGGATCAGACATACGCCACATTGATTGAAAATTGCGACTTTGCACAAGATCTTCCAGTCGACTATTCGTTACACAATGCGACATGCAACGAAGCTGCAAATTATGCACTCAATGTCGAAATGAATGAGATTAACATTTACAACATCTATGGCTTGAATTGTAATCCTCCAGCCAATACAACAACACGACCCACCTTCACCAAGGTAATAAACCTTCAAAAGTCATTTGTGAGAGAAAGGAATTTCTTCATCATGTTTTTTTCTCAAATTTTTTTTTTGAAATTTTTCTTTATTTTCACATTTTAGTGAGGGAAAAATATATATATTTATTGTGCCCAAAAAATAAAATAAAATAATAATGGCTAAGAAAATTTGATCTTTCTCTACTTGTGGATAAACTTTATTACAGAGGGTGGGTATGATTCAATTAGCAGGCGTAAACCCTTGTGCCCCCGACAACGTAACGCCATATTTGAACACACCTGCTGTGAAGGCTGCCCTTCATGCCCGACAAGATATTCAATGGGTAGAATGCAGGTTTGAGTTCTACATAACTTTTTTGCAAAAATCATGTGTTTATTTTTTTTTTACTTAGTTTTTTGTGGAATAAAACTCCCACATAATTATTTCATTTTCTTATTAAAAAAATTCCTGCCTTTTAAAAATTAAAAAAAATTAAATATTTTTTAAAGTTCTTTTTTAATTAAGACCTTTAAACTATGAAAAAAATTCTATGATTATAGGCTATATATTGGGTGGTGGTTTTTTTTTTTTCCCCCACAATTTCAAAGTCCGGGAAATGCAATTTGCAATGTTTGATTGATTATGAAAACCTCTTGAATTTTGTTGTGACAGTAACATTGTAAGTAATTCCTATAGCTTACCCGATTTCACAAGATCCATCCTTCCGGTGTATCAATTTCTTCTCACCAAAGGCATCCGGATATGGGTCTACAGGTAAAGAAAAACCCTTACCATAAACCCTAAAGTTTTTTGTAGACCTTGTTTAAAAAAAATTACAATCACTTTACAAAGCCCTATTGATACCTAAACCCTAAACCCTAGATTTTTGGCCCCTAACCCTAAACCCTAGATTTTGGCCCCTAAATCCCAAACCCTAGAGTTTTGGCCTCTAACCCTAAACACTAGAGTTTTGGCCCCTAAATCCTAAACCCTAGAGTTTTGGCCCCTAACCCTAAACCCTAGATTTTGGCCCCTAAATCCTCAACCCTAGAGTTTTGGCCCCTAACCCTAAACCCTAGATTTTGGCCCCTAAATCCTAAACCCTAAATTGGAGGAGACTCAAAAGCAATTGGGGACTTATTTAGAAGACAAAAGCTTTTGAACAAGGTGATTACTAAATTGTGTTTTCCCAATTGGTGTAGTGGTGATGTAGATGGAATTGTGCCTACAACGGGGACACGCTATTGGCTTGCGGAATTGGATCTACCGATCCAAACGGCTTGGTACCCATGGAACCATTCTAGTCAGGTAATGTATCGACTATCAACCTTGTGTTTTTGTGGGGACTTTTATGTACAAGTTTTGCTCTACTTGAGACCAAAGAAAAAGAAAAAAAATGAAAAACTAGAACTTGGACGGGCACTTCATGTATAAGAAAATTAATGTACTATGGAACAAGCATGGTAGGGCTTATTCTACCTAGGAACATGCCAAGCTTGGTAGGGCAAGCCAATGTTCCATTAGGTGGTAATGGGTATTTCCAAGGCTTGTTCCAAAGCATAATCGATTTTTGATCATCAATTCACATTTCAAGCATTTTTGTTGTTAATAGTTGGATTTGCATTAAATAGGACTCAGAAACCCGTTACAATTGTGTGAAAGAAATAACCTAGTTATGAATTAAAGCACAAAAAAAATAGCCTTTTATTTATCAAGGATAGTTGATTTATTGGATATTCATATTTTGATTTTAGTGTTGTGGCCTAACTTAATTGTGTGTTTTTTTGGTGATTTTTTTTTGGTTTTTGTCCCCAGGTTGGAGGGTGGACACAAGTGTATGAGAATTTAACCTTTGTTACAGTGAGAGATGCAGGCCATGAAGTTCCTCAATACCAACCAGGAAGAGCCCTTCAATTGTTTAAATATTTCCTTAAGGGCCAATCTCTTCCTGGCTTTGATTACCCTAATTAAAGTTAGGGAGGAGGCTGAACCCTAAATTAGCTAGTCCCCTAACCAATCCTAAATTAGCTTAGCATAGCCTCATTGTCATTAGGGTACAAAATACATTGAGGGGGGGATGGGGGCGAGGGGAGTTCCCTTTTGTTGGCAAAGGTCAAAATGAAAGATGCAATGTTGCTATAGGAACATCAAAATTTGAAACTTTTAAAATAGTGAGTTATCTATTATTTTGACATGAAATATTACATTAATTTGTAGACACCCAATTTGATGATTAACATTTAACTCCTTGAATTAGGTGGTGATTATTTTGTTGATTATTTGATCAATTGCCACCAAGGTTTCTCGTTTTTCAATTTTGTGATTTTGAAAATTTGCCAAAAATTTCCCCCAAAAAATAGAAAAATTATTTGAAAAAATACACTAGAAACCAAAAATATAAATAAAATCCCAAAAGTTTCCCAAATCTTTTCTCGAAAAGATGACAAAAATTGTCATGAAAAAAAACCCGTCATGCATCTTTAAGCAACAATACCATGGTTAAAACTTTTCAAAACATTTCTATGTATGGATGAATTACAATTGGGAAACTTCTTTAAAACCTTCATAAGTATGGGTGATGTATGAATGGGACTCTCTCTCTCTCTAACTTTCACTAGTAATGGATGACTACCCTTTGGATGAGGATCTAAGTCTAATATGTTATGGTCATCAAATGACTTACCAATTCATGTCACTGATGATTATTAATCCAAGTGGACATTAATCAATGACATTAATAATCATTGGAGACATGAATAGTTCATTCATGACTTACCAATTCATGGATTAATAATGCACACTATTGTGGGATAGGGAAGACTAATATCATGTTGCATTGTCAAGTGGCCAAATTGATGAATGTGTGTCCATTGTGACAATCAAATTTACATGTTATTGAATTTGTTATGATGGGGGCATGGATGTGTGATCAAGTATTTACTTGTAAGAGTCTTGTTGAAGGAAAATCTTGCTCAAGAAGCATGCATTTTGAACACTCAAAACTATCATAATTATATCAATGATGTAAGAAGATGTTAAATGACATTCTCCACTTGTTGAGTGTTTTGATAGTGTATGCATAATTAATAAAAATTTGAACAATATGATTGTCAATCACAATGATACAATGACTATATGCAATCAATTGATGATTGGATGATGTGCATCCAAATAATAATATTGTTCACATGGTGTGACATGATAATGTGTTTGTTTAGACATGGGGTTAATTTAGTCATGGTTGCCTTTTAAATTATCAAAACAAATCATGTCAATCATAAATTTAATTGTAGTGTGGTATTATTGTCTATGTTCAAATCACCTTCGATTAAACTATCAAATAATGGAACAATCTAAAAGGCCAAAACAAATTTATTAGTTGGTGAAAAAACAAAGTTAAAAAAACACTTGTATGAGGAAAAATGGATTAAATACTTTTGAGCATGGCACTTTTGACCCCTTAGTTCATGCTACAAGAGTAGGCCCTTTGTCCTCATATGAGTATTGTGTTAAACAAAATAGTTTGAAAAAATATTGAATTCATACACTCTTGAAGCCTGCAAGGTCCTTGGAAATGTACAAATTGAGTACAAAGTGTATAAACCAACATTTATCATGGATGGATTATTGTGTGTGTGAGAGGGGGAAGTTGTTTAGAATGGGGGAAGTGGGTTTCCAGCAAGAAAGTTTTAGAAGATGGCAAAACCTTGTTTGGGTTTGTCAACAAAACCCTAAACCCATCTCTTAAATTGTCACAAATTTCAAGCCTTTGTAGCCTTGTGCCCATATTCAACCCATATGAAAAAGTATGACCAACTCAACAACAAAATTCATTACCTTCTTACTTTGGAGCAAAATATGAATGGAATTGAAGCTTGAAGGTATAAGGACATTTGAAAAAAAATGGGTAATACATTCCTTATTCATATTGCATCAAATAAATAGGCCCAAATAAGAATTAAAATAAAATAACATTACATTGTGTCTTTTGAGTTTTGGTTCAACATAAAACCTGAGTTGAATGATTCCAAACATATTACAAAACTTCGATGGGGAGGTCAAGTTTCTCCAAATAATGTGATTATCTCTACTGAACAAAAACGAGGAAATTTGTCTTCTTTGAAACTCCATGTCCTCTCATTACATAATGGAGCCAATAAAACCCTACTTTTAATTGTGGTTCATGTTGTGTTTTCAAAATCTCAATTGCTTTTAAGGATTAAAAGATACACAAATCTGATCGTGCTGTTGATCGCCTTGTTTTTTGCACCTACTGAAAATGTGATGAGTGAGTGTCATAAGAAGAATTGTGGGTAGACAAAAAAACTCCCTAATAAAAAATATTTTTCAATAACATCAACTCTCACATTGCAAGAATAAGAAATATGGTCCTTGATATGATATCACAAATGGGGTGAAAGATGAAAAGGAACTTGGACCTAATGTCGGTGTAACATGTGGTATAATTTATACTCTTCCAAGCAGTAGGACAACAAGTTCCAATTGAATTTCTACACAAAAAAATTCTCAATGGTCTAGCAAAGAAAAAACCCATTAAAGACATCTTAAATATCTTTCAAGTCATGTAATTAACCAAAGATCCCCTAATCAAATCATGGTCTAACCTAAAATTCTCTAATCACATCAAAAAAGGGTTGGGTGCAAGGTGGTAGAAAAGGACCTATCATGTTAATCTACACACTCCATTGTTTTGTTTTCCTTTGTTTCATTTTGAATATGCACTTGAGGAAATATTTGCTTGTACATTTGTGTGGTTGATTAAAAGGGTGAAATATAATGATGTACATCAATTCAGAGATGGTTAATCAAAACACTTGCTTGAAGTTTTTTATGTAAGGTTTTTTTCCAAGGTGGGAATGCAACTCCCTAAATTCTAATTGATTTTTATGGTCATTCTTGATAATTTGTGCTTAGAAAGCAAGATTGACTTACCCATTTTTTCTTTGTCAAACAATTTATTGGGCATATCAACTAGGCCATGTGAAGAATGTGGTGATTTCATGATTGTTTGCCTAAAAACAATCTTAAAGAAAAAAATGGATAACTTAAACAAAAGGTGATATCATTTTATCATATGGATTTGGCTATTTTTGAGATAAATTAAATGTGCAAGCTTTTAGTTATGAAAATCCATCATTTTATTATGTGGATTTGGCTTTTTTGAGAGATAAGTTAAATGTGCAAGCTTTCACTTATGAAGATTTGTGTTAAGTGAATCTACGCTTAGTGTTTTTTTATTTTTACCTTATTTGCTCAATTGCATTGAATCAAATGTCATGGACATTTTGACATTAAGCACATTACATCTATAATTTCTTTGAACAATCTTGTAATGTAGAGTATTTGTGGAGTTTTCAATTCAGCACAAGTGAAGATTGGCATAATGTTGTTTAATTATTGTAAGAAAAAAAATTTGCATATTTTTGTAATTGTTTAACCTTGCAAATTCTATGGACTCCTAACATTTGATTGAATTTTATCCACAAAAGTGTATTGCAAACTTGAATTGTTGAAGTAGTTCGTAAATTAAGTTGTATTTACATATGCCATGTCATTTTTTAATATTGTTTTCATGGTTTCAAGAGGTTTTGTAATGTTGGTCAATTTAGCATCAAGAATCACTAACATGATTTTATCATCTTTACATGTGTAGGTATGTTCTTACATAATGGTAAAACAAAAGATTTTAGACTTCACATAAAGGCACATCATTTTCATGAGCAAAAATTTGTGTTTGCTTTTGATTTATCAACCCCATTCAACAAGGATTGAACTTTAGTTGTGCATTACATTAGAACAAATGTTAAACATTAGGTGGATCTATAACCTTAAAAAAACATTAGAAAAGGTAAAAGCAAAATGACCTAATTCAACTTGTCATTGTTGGTTTAAATTTTTTTGAACATGATTAACGAAAGTGGGGAAAACATTTTGTTTTCCAAAATAGAAGTTTCTTATTTATTTTTATTTTTTTTGCAAGTTTGGATGTCTAAGTGAAAGCACATTATGATGTACCCAAAACAACGACTGTAAAGTCCATTTTGGCAATTTTTCTAATGATTTTTAAATGCAAAAAAATAGAAAAACCACAAAAACCTTGAAAAGATTTTAAAGTTGACATATTTCTCCATGTCCAAGTTAGCGGTGCCCTACTTTCAACCTTTTTTAACACCTTTATTTTATATCGGTCATGAAAAAATCACTTTAGATATGTGGACTTAAATTTTTTTTGACTTTATTACACATAATAAATAATTATAAAGTCCATCACATATTTCATATTTTTCAAAAAAATTACTCTTGAATGTCATAACCCTTGAAACTAACATGTCCCAAAATTGCAGAAAGAATCATAAAATCCATTATAAGTAATGAGTCCATAAACATTTTTATATCAATTGTGCCCCAAAATTGTCAAGATTGCAAAGTCCATATTTCATTGAAATTTAATGTTTTTGGTGTAATTATTTGAAAGTAAGAAGGGCAAAGAAGTTAATTTCATTTATTTGAATCCATTTTGTTATAATTTCCAACTTGCATATGGGTTTTATATAATAATGTGTCGAAACCAAAAAAAATTGCCTTTGTGACATCTAGAAAAGTCTATTGTAATATGTTTTTACTTGTCCAAGTTATGAATGCTAGTGGAATGTGAATGCCTTGTTTGTTGTCTTGTGCAGGGCACATTAATGTGTTTATCAACTTTGTTCGTTTATTTTCCATGACAAATTTGGTATTGTGGAAGATGATTGGTGTTGTGGATTTTGCTAAGGTAGGAAAGAGTTCATAAGGATGGATTTGAAAAGGCAAAGGTTGTTTGGAAGGCATTAGGAAGTTGGGAAGTTAATTATTTAGTAACAATTTTTTTTGTTTAGTAGAAAGAATTCGACATGTTCAAAATATGGTGTTTGGTCAAGATGTAGTTGTTGTTTATGTGTTGATTGTTGGGAACAATGCCCATTGTCATTACCTTAATCAAAATAATCATAACGTAGATGTGTTCTTTTTTAGAAGCTTATCATCACAATAAGTTTATTTTCTTGTGCATTTTCAAAAGTTGATAAAGGTATAACTTCAATCACTTGGCATTTCCATACATTTGAGGCAATGTCCATTAATCCTTGCATGTGTTTCCAAAATAATGCCAACAAAAAAATTCCTTTTTGTACTTGTGAACATTGTTATGGGATTCTTGAACCAACAACCCCTCTTATCTTATGTAAATCTTTAAATAAACTTTGTTGTTTATCTTCATGTTCTACATTATTACATGTCATGTGTCATTATATAATTGGGTTATAGGTGATATTAGCTATGGCTATTGGCCATTGGCTTTTGGCTTTTGGCTATGGTTATTACCTATAGCCATTAGTTATTGGCTATTGTTTTTGGTTATTGCCCTTGATTATTACCCTTGGCCATTGGCTTTTAGTTATGGTTATTGGTTACTATGATGGCTATCAATTTTGGCTATAAACTATTACTTATGACCATTCAACATTATCTACCAATGGTTATTAATTATTGCCCTTGGCTTTTGGCTATGGTTATTAATTATTTCCCTAAGTGGTTATTGGTTATTGTTATGTCTATTGGTTATTGTAGAGTTTATTTTTTAAAGGTTAAATTTAAGCTTGTTAAGATATAATTTTAAGGGTTTAAGGTTGTTCTTTCAAAGGTTAATCATGAAGGTTAAGTTTTGAGGTTTTAGGGTTTAATTTTTAAGGTCTAAGTTTGGGTTTTTTAGGGTTTCATTTTAGGGTTAGATTTCTTGGGTTTCACACTTTAAGGTTGAGGTTTAAGGGTTAAGGTTCTAAACTTGTGATTTTAGGGTTTAGGTCTTTTAAGGTTTAGATTTAAAAGTTGATTTTTTAAGGTTTAGTTTTTAGGGTTGATGTTTAGGCTTTTTAAAAGCTAATTTTGGGTTGAAAGGCTTAATTCTAAGGTTTAACATTTTAAATATATAGTTTTTAGAATTTAGGGTTAAGGTTTTAAATGTTAGGGTTAAATTGATGTTTGTACATGTATTGAATATTGGAGTTAAAACATCAAATTTTATAATGAAAATTAAAATACAAATTCATGGAATAATGTTTGTTACGAAAACAATATTAAAGATGTTTTAGGTTCATGTGTTTTGTGTATGTAAAATGATCAAGTTGAAAATCAACCTGAAAGGGTGGGTTTAGATGTAACGTAGGTTAAAACATGAGGTGTAAATTAAGATTCCCATGTGTACTGGACGAGGAGGTTTTCATTCTTCTTTTCTTCTTATTTTCACTTATTCCTTTTATTTTCATTTCAAGTTTCGAAAGATGTCTTGTTCAAATTTTTCAAATGGCTCTTCTTCAAATAATGATGATTTAATTGCATTTTTAAATGATGATGATATCTTGTAAGACATGGATTGAGATGACCTTGTCATTTTTCAAATGGTGGCATTAGCAACTTCCAACTACAATGATTTATTCATTTCACATGAGATGGAAGAAAACGAAGGGGGAGGATTTGTGGACCCAACCATTGGTGTTCAAATTTTTTGGGGTATTATGCAAATCACATTAACATTCTTCAAGATTTTGACAAACTTTACACTAAAGGAATGGTCCCTACCACTAGAACCCATGTTAGATACACATGTGAAATTTTCTTTCATATTTATTTTTTCATTTAGGGTTTAGGGTTTTTAATTTTAAGGCTTGTTTATTAGGTTAGGGTTTAAGGTTAAATTTTTATTTCTTTATCGATATCTTCATTTAGGGTTTAGGGCTTTTAGGGTTTGTTTATAAGGTTAGGGTTTAAAGCTTAAGTTTGATTTTTTTTTCTTTCAATTTTTTCATTTAGGGTTTGGTGCTTTTAAATTTGTTTTTAAGGTTAGGATTTAAGGTTGAAGTCCACTTTTTTTTTTTTTTTCATTTTTTTCATTTAGGGTTTAAGGTTTTGGGCTTTTAAGGATTTTTTAAGGTAAGATTTAAGCCCATGTTATAAAAATTTTAATTTTTTTTCCATTTAAGGTTGAAAGGTTTGGGGCTTTTAAGATATTTTTAAAGTTAGGATTTAAGGTTGTGATTTGAATTTTTTTTAAAATGTTTAGGGTTAAACTTAAATATGAAACCTAACATTGCATTTGAACATAATAGAAGAAATGCCAATTGTCTTAAGGAGGGCTTGTAAATTGACACTCAAGAACAACATCTCTTAAATTTCATATTATATATAAAACACAATAATGTTAGGATGTATAATGCTTTCATGTGGAATTGGTCAAAATTTGTTTCGTGTAATGATGTAGTTTTTATTAAATCATGCATTAATGATGCACTTGGATGAAATTCAATGGCCACTATCAAAGGAAAAAATTGCTTTAAATATGCAATTGCATTCACTATTGGGTTGTATTAGATTCATCAACACGTTGATTGAGATCCAAAAACTATGGAACAATGAATCACATAAAATCTAGTTAATAGTTGAAAGAAAATCTATGCAATGAACAACATAATCATTTCATCAATACAAAAATGGGGTGCAATTCATTGGCCTAAATCACTATGGGATTTTAAAAGTGAAATAAGTTCACTACATCTTAATGATTTCACCGTAATTAAAGTTATTTCAGTATAAGGACACTATGGAAACATCCAATTTGCTACTAACTGACATAATTCATTATTATAATTTACTATGATAAATAGGTTTATTTTTATGTTGTTGTTTTAAATACCCTATGCTACCTTAGTTATTTTAATTTATGTTCTAAATTATTATAAACTTCATACTTTAAATTATTATAAGTTATTATATCTTAAGGTATAATAATTTAAAATAATATGAAATAAAATATAACGACCTAAGATAAAATAACATGTAACAAATTGCATATGATAATTTAAAGTGGAACAACCTAAGGTAAAATAATCTAAAATGACCAATAATAACCACTATAAAGTAGCCTAAAATAACCAAAAAAACATATGGTATACTAACTTGCAAAAATATAACTTAAAATAACCAAGAATAACTTAGAGTATTCATGAATACTTTAATATAATAACCAATAATAAATTACAATAGAATAACCAATATTAACCAAGATTAACCTATGATAAATAACCTAAAATAAAAATAATAACTTATGATAAATAAGCCAATAATAATCAATGGTAAATAACATTGAATAATAAAAAAATAACATATGATAAAATAGCCAATAATAGTTTACAATAAAATAACCAACAATAACCCACGGTAAATAATTTACAAATAATAACCCACGATAGAATAACCAATAATAATTTAATGTAAAATAACCAATAATAGCTAGTGATAGCCATTAATAAAATTAATACCCATATTGCAACTTGTCCAAAATAACTAAAAGTGTTATTTGTGACTATTTTGGAATATTTTGGTGATCAAAATAATCACAAATGACATTTTTAATCACCTTGGACAAGTTGTATATGAATTTTTTTTATTATTGAGCCTATGATGAAATAATCGATAATAATTTAATGTAAAATAGTTAGTAATAACCAATAATAACTTAACTTAAAATGACCAATAATAGCCAACAATAGTCTACGATAAAACAATTAATAATAATTTTTGGTAAAATAACTTAAAATAACCTAAAGTAAAATAACCTAGCATAAACAATAATATCATACGATAAAATAACCAATAATATCCTACGGTAAAATAACCAAAAAATAACCAAGAATAATCAATAATAACCTATGGTAAAATAACTTAAAATATTCAAAAATAACTTGCGATAGAACATGCAATAATAACTTATGATAAAATAGCCAAAAGTAGCCTACAATAAAATAACCAACAATAACCAATGTTAAAATAACTTAAAATAATTAGGAAAATATTACTATAAAATAATTAACAATAACCTATGACAAAATAGACAACAATAATCTATGATACAATAACCCAAAATAACCTATGATAGAATACCAAATAATAGCCAATGGTAAAATAAGCTAGAATATCCAATAATAACTTACAATAAAATAATAAAAATAGTTTATGATAGAATAACCAAAAAAAATTAAAGGTCAAATAACCTAAAATAACCAATAATTGAATAATTAACAATAACCAATGGTTAAATAATTTAGAATAACCAACAAGAAATTATGATAAAATAATCAACCATAACCAATGGTAATTTTTTTTTAAAGTGGCCAACAATAAACTCAGTGTCACGGATATGAAAAGAATTAAATTACAAGATCTCCAAACCACATGAACAAAGTAGAATTAATTCTAAATCCACGTCATGGAATAAAAAAATCAAAAGCAAAAATATGATGTGTGCATAATGTGAATGCAAAAGAACTTTATTACAAAAACATGACGGAAACATAATAAAATCATGACAAAGATATGTACCCAAAATTGGTGTTAAACAAATTGAAAATAATGTGGGATTTTACTTCTATTTATACCCATTATGCACTTAGTTCAAGAAACTTTCTAAAAACTTTCAACCTACATGTGACCCATGTTCACAATGTGTGATCCATGTGCACCCACATGTGGCCCATGTCCATCCATGTGGGGACTAATAGTGAATTATGAAGGTTATAAGAGTGAACTAAAAATGAATTGAGATTTAATTATGAGTTAACTGAAAGTTAATTGGAAATGAACTAAAAATTGATTAAAAATGAACTAAAAATTAATTGAGAATACATTGAAAGTGAATTAAATGATAACTACAAATGAACTAAAAATTAATTAAAAACTCACTAAAAGTTAATTAAAAGTTAATTAAGGATAAATTGAAATTAAATTAAAATTAGATATGGATGAACATTCATATGAATGAACTCTGTTGTGTTATCATCCGTGACATTACAATAAAATAAACAACAATAACCAATGGTAAAATAATTTAAAATAGTGAATAATAACTTATGATAAAATAACTAATGGTAATATAATTTATAATAGTCAACAATAACCTACAAGAATAGCCACTAATAACCTATGGTAATGTAACTTATAATAGTTAATAATAGCCTTAATATAATAGCCATTAATAGTCTATGGTAATATAACATATGATAGTTTACAATAACCTATGTCGAAATAAAATGTAAAATAATCAAAATGACATATGATAGAATAACCTAGAATAACCTATCATAGAATTGTCAAGAATTACCAAAAATAACCTATTGTAAAATAACATATAATAATCAACAATGGCCTATGATAAAAATAACGTAAAATAATATATAGTAAAATAATCAAAAATTGGCAAAAATAGTCAAGAGTTGCTAAGAATAGCCTAGGGTAAAAAAGAATGTGCATAATAATATGTGATGATAAAATTCATTTAAATAATGATTCAATGGTTAAATACATGTTTTTTTAACATGGAAGTGAAAGGAGGTGAAAAATTCAAACCTTTTCACTTGCACCATAGGTTGGTGGGCAGGGTGTTTAAGTGGATTAGGTTCCTAGTTTAAATTAGGTAGCTTAGTAAAGGTTTTTAAGTGCTTACCCTAGATTCATAATTAACTATTAATGAATTTATTATTGATGATTTAACTATCAATGAATTTGATTAACTATTGGTGAATTCAATTAGTTATTATTGAATTCACTTGTCTATAACAATTAGTCTTTATTTACTAAAGGGTTGTCCATTTTCATGATGGCAAATTTGTTCAATTTGATTCAAAATCTAACGAAACACACAAATTGAACTTGGATGCATATTGGTGTATTGTTTTTTACCATCATGGGTTGTTCATGTACATAGATGTTGACTATTTTGGATCTTATCATGATGTGATTATTTTGCAACATTTGAACATCTATCAAAATTGATACCATTATTTCATTTATGGAAACAATTATTTTGTGTATCTCACAAGTAACCCAAGGTACATGGGTGAAGATATTTTCATTATACATAAGATAGGGTTATGAAAACTTGCCCCAAATTTAGGTCATGATGTAGTGTGAATATTCAACAAGATGCATGTAGGTATTAAGGTATAAGTAAAGTGGGGCATAAATGGATTGAAGAGAAAGTGAAAGAACTTCATGAAAAGGTTTGATTCATCAAAACAAAATTTTGGTTGCAATTATCCTCATTAAGTTTTTACATAAGAAACACATGGACTTTTGATATGAAGTCATTGGTGATCAAAGTGTGAACCAAATGCATATGACTAAGCTAAGGATTTTTAATTATAGGTTCAAAATTACCTTAACCTTACTCTAAATTTTTCCTTCATAACATTTAGCTTTTTAATTGCTTTCAATATGTTAATCTTTGCTTTGTTCAACCTTTCATTGTTGATCTACATTTTGTAAGCCAAGAAGGTGCTTCGAATTTTAGAGGTTGCAAATAAAATGACTAGCCACTATTGCCATGCTTTTGGATTGACTTTGCAACATCTTCACTTTAGTCATCAACTTTTCACCAAAACTTATAGATGGTGTAGAGTCAAATGATGCATTTGAGTTAGGTGCAAAACTTATAGGTTAAAAAGAAGTAGAAAATGGGGTTGATGGTCTAAGTGTAGGTGCCCCATCAATGAAACTTTGTCATCTATTCAAGATGTCCCTTGTTGCATGCCTATGATCTATGGCCTTTAAACATTTAAACATTTGATCGTGCATTGGAATGTTGTTCTTTTTGAGCCCTCTTCATTTTAGCTCTTGTTTTTAATTCTTTCAAGGTGTTGCATAAGTGATCCTCCAAAGTTTCTTCAACAAAAGTTGAATTAGGATAAGTTGTTTGATAATATAAATAAATTTGTTTCCACAAAATAGTAGGAGTAAGTTGTGTTACTTGATTCCTACCCATGATGTAATTCACAATATGCACATTATAAAAAGTTGCCATGGTGTTATGTTGGATAAATTTCATCATTTGTTTTGGTGCCTTTTTTGTTTGAGAGGCCTTGACTTTGTGCAATGCAATAAACTCCAACTATTGTATATTTAATACATTTGTTTCCAATTCTATGCTTGCCCACGATTTAATTATCCTTGAATATACCTACGCAACCTAAAAGAACCACTCATGGTCACTATTAGATCAACAATAGTCATTAGACCTCAACCCAAAACATTCACTAGATTTTAGTCATTGGAAGTATGTAATCATTAGATTTAAATAAATAGAAGTGTGAGAATTAGAATTTAGTGATTAGAATAGTCATTAAATTTTAATCATTGGATTTCAAACATTAAATTCATAAGAAAAGAAGGTAAGAAGACCATCATGAGGGTTTGGATACCTTATTGAAGGCTAGGGTAGATATGTTTCACCTATAAAGACTAGATCACATGTATAAGTGGTAGATTTGGGTTTAGAAAAAACAAGAAAACCATCAAGAAGGTATGCAAACTTGAATGAAAGTTAAGGTACATCTATTTCAACGAAAAGATAACAACACATGTATAAGAAATGGATTCATGTTTATAAAAAAAAAAAAAAAACAAAAAAAAGGGTTTTTTTTTTTTATTAATATTAAAAAAAAAAAAAAAAAAAAAAAAAAAAAAAAAAAAAAAAAATAAGAGATTAA